>ERZ772960.2779-NODE-2779-length-12349-cov-3.870913_pt1 | contig 12349 bp, 13 predicted proteins | sample MGYA00580678_ERZ772960 | MGnify/ENA primary metagenome ERZ772960 (study PRJEB29015, sample SAMEA2737930) | human oral metagenome | biome: human oral; feature: human-associated habitat; material: dental | place: China | collected 2059 ... | reverse complement strand
TTTCATGACCAGATCGTCGTACTTAGCACGCAGGTCATCCTGCCCCGCCTGCAACTTGTCGAGCCGCCCATCGATTCCTTCAAGCCGCTTGTCGATCTCGTTAAATTTTTCGGTTACGGTTGTTGTGAGTGCTGCAATTTGTTGCGAGAGTTCTTCATTTGTCATAGTTCTATTTAAACACAAAGCGGGCGCGCAAACAATGTCGGGGCGCTTATTTCTGTCGTATTCAAAACTGGCGCTGACCTGCACAAATGCAGGGATGTGCTGCATGTAGGGTACCCTTCTTCTGTCGACATCCTTTGCGGGCGGATTGTCTGCGGCGTCTCGCCCTGCTAGCTGACTTATCTGCGTACCACTTGCGACGCTCAGATAATACTGCCCGTGTTTGATCTTTGTGTTCGTATTTTGCTATACTATATCTATTCATGGCCAGCAAAGATGTACTACCGCTGTATCGTCGGCTGCTCAAGACCAAAGCAGCGTTGCTGGCCGTCTCCTTCACCTTGATCGGTATTCTGCTCATCATGCTCAACGCCTGGCTGGCGACGCTGAGCCTGGGCGACTGGAGCTGGCTGCATCATCTGCCGCTGGATGAGGTCGGTGGCCCATTGCTTGGGGCTGGTCTGGTCTCCACCATCCTGGACTACTCCTACCGGCGCGACCAAGAGGACGTCGCCATCCAGCGCACCCAGCAGGCCATCGTCGACCTGTCGCCGGCCAAGCTGTGGAGCGTCCTGTGCGAGGGCCTTACCCGCCACCCGGCAGAGCTGGCTCGCCTGACCACGCCCGAGCGGCTCGACGACGCGGCGGCGGCCATCATGGCGCAGCGCCTGGGCGATGAGCAGTTCGCCCGCGAGATCTATGCCGACATCCGTGACCAAGCCATTCGTGCTGCCGAGCGGTGGTACGACGTCGAGGCGCGCGTTCGGCTCTCTACTGCAGTAGAGAGGAGTACCGCAGGTACTCCTCTGCTCGACGTCACGGTGGAATGGGAGTACACCACCTTGCCCAGTGGAAGTGAGCGCCGCTTCGCCTGCGTATCCGATCGGGCGACGTACAACGCGCTGCGCGGCGACATCCCCGCTACCTCCACGTGGTTCATGGCACCGCGCCCTGGCATGGACGCACGCAGCCAGGAGTCCTACGAGTTGCTCGAGCTAACGGTCGATGGCCGGCCACAGCCGATCCGCCGCACCGTCCAGGCGACCGGTCAGACCTACCGTGTCCAGTTGGACGAAGCAGCGCAGAGCGGTAAGTCGGTGCGGATCCGGCAGATCTTCCGTACCAGCACGCCTGCCTGGGGTCACCGGCTGTTCTTCGAGCTGCCACAACCTGCGCGAAACATGTCGCTGGCAGTGGACTACACCAACACTCCCATCGCCGACATCCGTGTCAGCGACACCGTTGCTACTTTCCAGCCTTCCCAACTCGTCCGCACGCCTGAGGCAGCCGTTGGCAAGGTCATATCCCTCAACGCTCGTGGCTGGCTCCTGCCCAAGACTGGCTTTGCAGCGACTTGGACGCTCAAATCAGAGCTGCCCCACGACGCCGAGCACCGTGAGGCAGCCTGATGGATTGCACTCACTCTCCGCCGCTCATCGGGCTCACCTCCAATCGCTCGATTGGCATCGCGACCTCGATGCTACTCATCAGTATGTAGACCTTCAAGTAGCAGACGGCCAGGCTGAGAGATGTGGCTGTTGGTGATCTCCAGAAGACGGTGGGCAGGAACCTGCGTGCCTACCGGCTGGAGAGAGGCCTGAGCCAAGAAGCCTTCGCAGACGTCCTTGGCGTCCACCGCACCTACATGGGCGGAGTGGAGCGCGGTGAACGCAACCTCACCCTCAAGAGCCTGGAGAAGATGGCCGAGCAGATTGGGGTGGAGGCTGTGACGCTCCTGGGGAAGTAGTGTGGAGCGCAATGCCGTTCCTGGTCAGAGCAATGCCTGCGTATACTTTTGTAGGTGTTTAGCTACATCGTAAAGCCAGGAACTAACGAACCGTGGAGCAACCCCGCACTGGCGCAAGACTTCTTCTGGCTGCCGCCCGACACGCCGTTCGGAAATCTCACCACCAAAATTTTCTCCGTCGGGCAGCGACTCGCCCACGCCAACGTGCGGCTCCAAGAATGCTATACCTGCTGGCAAAATACAATGACAGCCGCGGTGGGGAACGACACCAATCCGGAGAATATTAATGCACGTCTTCTCGGCTATAGCAATAACGTCGTCCAGCATCAATATGCCGGAGAAGAGGCGGTCGCCGCCATTCGTCGCTGCGCTGACGAACTCGTTACGCTCATCTGGTACCTCGTGCAATATTGTGAAACTGGACAGTATCCTGCGAAACTCAAGGTCGACATGATTAGTTCGTTCCTCCCGAAAAGTCAGGAGTTACTTAACAACAAACATAATTCATTCTTAAGCGAATTGAATCAGTTGTCCAATGCTCACAAACACTCGTTTGCTCAATCTGGCGAAAGTCTAATTGGTGCCGAAGAACCCTGTGTCTACCTCCTCGGGTATCCTCAAAACGACCAAAATCATGATTTCAAGTTCAATGTTATTGCTGTACGTCAACTCGTCGATGAGTTCAACGCCTTTCTAGCGGACTGCCTTGTGCAAGTGCGAAAGTTGGGCGAAGACGTTCAAGCCAGACAGCGCAGTGAAACTGTCTGAGGCGAGACCGTGCAAGGCGCTCCATTCACTACCTGCACGGCCTCACCGCAGCCGTATATGCTCAGATGTACTTGCGCAACCACTCAGGCATGCTCGGGTCATCTACAGACCACGAATCGATCTCTTTCTCATCTTCATCCCAGGTGTTCTCGTCGCCATCGAAAAACTTCTGGCGATGACACTTGTACTTCGTGACCGTATCGCCCTCAAGTCGATACTCATTCCAGTAGTAGTTCTGCTTGCCGTGGCCTTTCCACTCGTTGGTGGTGTAGATCGTTGACATTATCAGTCTCTCTTTCTGAGGTGTTTGCTTTTCTCATCTAGGAATAGCTCGTCTCTGAGCGTTGACCTGAAGGGTGCACAAGAGGCCTGTATGCCGAAATAGATTCCGACCAGGTGGCTAAATCGCAGGCCATCCGCGTTGGCTTATCATAACATTGGAGTGAGGTGCCGACGTCACAGATCAGCGACGGCATTTCTCCGGAATGCTGCTAATTAATGTCGGTGTGCTGCATGCTCAATGAACCATACGTCCCAGCGTGTGCTGTCGCGTCCGGGGTTACCTTCTCTTCGACATACTGTGCTGCGCTCAAGCGCTTGGAGCGGATCGGTGTGGAGTGGGGTTAGAGGCAGTGGCGCTCCTACAGACATAGAAGCGTCGTTATGCATTTGTTCTCAATTCGTAATCACTACCTCGAACAGTCTTCAACTACACTGGTTGATGCACTCATATGTGCCAAATCGCCAAGGCGATGGATGCCTATACAATGGAGTAGGTTGCTGTGACTGGGGTATGTGTCTTTTGCGGTTCTGAAGGCCCGTTGGGCCGGGAGCATGTGTATGGTCAATGGCTGAGCAAAATCGGCATCGATCTCAGCCTGCAGCAATATTATGCGGGCCCGCTAAATGAGATTCCTCGTGATATGGGCAACCAACCTCCTTTTCGACAGACTGTAAAAAACGTGTGTTTGTCTTGCAATAATGGTTGGATGAGCAAACTCGAAGTAATTGCCCGTCGAGTACTGACCCCTCTAATTCGAGGTGAGTCCGCCACGATCACGGTTGGCGATCAGCCCGCCATCGCAATGTGGGCCCAAAAAACGGCGCTCACCGCGATGCTCATCTCGAGCGAAGCGCAGCGAAAAGATGGCTATGGTCTCCCGCCAAGACTTTATCATCATCTCTATAAGCAGCATGAGACACTTGAACCGCTACAGCCAAGCCAAATCTGGATAGGGAGATATGCTGGCAGCCCAGCCTTCCATGCCGTCCGAGTTACGCCTATGGTGGTTCGTATTCCAGGTATACCGGAGCCGGCTGTGCCACAGGCGTATCTTATGACGATCGTCATTGGGGCACTCTTCATTCAGTGTTTGCTGTTCATTAATGATGTGATCGCAGTCGAAATGACCTCAAGTTTAAAGCTGCCACTGTTGTGGCCACCCAAGAACGATATACAATGGCCATCTGGCCAGTCGTGTAACAGCGACGAGTTTGCTCGTGCTGCTGATGGTATGTATTTAAAGTCAACCGTTGACCATGTCACGCTAGAACCTTGGAGTGTTGCAACTCAGTTGTCAAAAAGCGCCCTCGAAGATGGCAAAATCAAAGTACCTGCTTTATGCGGCAAGCATTACTACTACTATCCCGCATCTCTGTGTCAGGCAGCGATTCAGGGCCAATACTATGTCTTCGCTACCTGTTGTGAATGCGGACACTGCTACTTGATCCAGCTAGAACACGACGGCGCGCACTGCAAGGCTTACGGATCAGCGGACGAAATTGCGCGAATATACGACGCCATGACAGGAGAAGAGATTTCCATTGTGGATAGCGCGGGCGTTTTCTTCGCAAAACTAATAACTGGAGACAATGCCGACACGCTAGCGTAAGTGGCATATTATTCGCTAGAAGATCCATATGTCGGGCGAGTGTTTATCATTTCCGCAATGTTATTCATGTGAACTGTGGAAATCGTAGAGAATACTATAATGATAAGCAGTAGCATGCCAAATATTTTGCCGCCCGTAGGAGTTTCTTGAGTAAAAGCGAAAGCCCCAAGGAATGTAGCAAATGTGGCCAAAGACTGAGATACGGCAGCTAGAGTATTATTTATTGCTACTCTTCGAGCGTGAATTGCAAATTCGTATGAAAAGCGAACCCATGATGCTACAGAGATTTGACAGATCAGCATAGCTAGAATCATTGAGATCGCTCCCGTAGTCTTTCCGACGTTAAAGTGCTTCCAATCCATCGTAAGCAACCCAGCAACTAAGAACAGAATCCCCGTGATCAGAGGATTGAGCGAAGCATACTTTTTTGGGGGAGTCATAAAGTCTTGAACGTCTGTATGTAATCGGTCGAGCAATCCTTGGATGCTTGTTGGGTGCAGTACTTCGTAAGCCGCTCCTGAAACGCCTTTAATGTTCGAACTAAAGTATTTTCTATAATAGAAACGGCCTTGCTCTGAATTCGAAAAAATCTCCTGCGCATTGGTCGATAATTCATTTATGAAGTTCTTCGCTTCTTGGTGGTCGAAAGGCTGCTTGTATAATTCTATAGAATCTTCGCGTTCAAGTGCTCCCACTTGCTCTTTGATGTGCTTCACTGGGTGTGTTGGAAAATTTTTGACGGCTTTCCATGGAATTAAACTTTGTATACACCATGGCGCAAGATACTTCAACGCGTCTATAGTGGCGGTGTGACGAATGTATCCAATAACATTTGCGATGTTGGTTTTGAGTTCAATGTCTGCTTCGAGTTCGCCGAAGGTATTGTAAGACGAGAACTTTTCGTTAATCGTCTTAATGGCAGCAATTACCTCAGTGCTCTGCTTGAATCGGTGACCCCATATCGTGTTAGTGTCGACATCTTCGGCAGTCATAATATTGCTCGTTTCCAAATTTTAAACATTCCGGATTACGTTAATTAGAGTCGGTTGAGGTGTGAGTCGAGTGTAGAATCACGCAAGGATGTGAGACCTACATTAATACCCTCTTCCACAACTCATCCTCCCGCCAATGAACAATATCAAGCTTTCGGTATGTGGAGCCTGCGAAGAAGGCGATTGTGTTGGGAGACGCCTGAGTCAGTTCGCTGACTTCAAGTGTAGGTCGGCGATCGACGAGCGTGGAGACGTCGGTGTAGGTCATAATCTCTTCGAGGACAGACAGCACATTGGCGGTGTCGTCCTCAATGCATCGTATGCCGTCACGGCGACGCTGGCGGGCGACCGGTTGAGCGGCCTTGAGGCGCAAGAAATGATGCCGTTTTGATGGTTCGCCTCGCAGTTGTCGCTCGATGTACTGACGTTCCTGAATGAGGCGTTCTGCAGTGGCGTAGCGGTCGCCTCCCACCCACTCTGGAGAGACGATGACGTTGAGGTCGTAGGCTACTTCTTTGTGCGAGAGCTGCGCTAGATTGGCGAGATATTCCTCATCGCGGACACCTGGCAGGATGGACAGCAGACGACTACCACTGAGGACGGCTCCGGCGTCATCTCCCCATGCTTTGGACTGAGAAGGCTCTTGCAGAGCAAAGACCACCTGAATACCATCTCCCGCTCCACTCGTTAGCAGCCCCGCGAGCGACGGTAATGGTGAAATGTTGGCTGCCTCATCCAGCACTAATAGCAGCGTTGCGTCGTCTTTCCGAGCGTGAGCTCGTCGTTGCTGGCGCCATGCAGCCACTACTGCTTCAATGAAGGCTGAAACGAGCGGCGCAGCCTGTTGCCGCCGCTCGTACGGGATTGTTAGATACATGGTGGACGCGGCGCTGCTCACAAATTTGTTGGCGCGCTGCGGTTTTGCGTCTACCGCTTTGTAGTCAAAAGCGCTGAGCACTTGCTGTGACAGCACAAAGAACACAGAACTACGGGTGTTCGGTGCGATGACGCGGTCGTTCGACAACCAGTCAAACGATTGAGCAGCTGGATGGCGCTGATTCGTATCATTCTTGCGATACCTGTTAGTTATAGAATTCTGGTAGTAATGCAGGTCGGCCGACCGAATGTAACTAGCCATCCTTGCGTCGGAATGTCCGAGCAACTTTGCGGCATGGAGGCAGCCCGACAGGGCCACGGAAGCGGAGTCTCGCCATATGGTGTCGGTGCCGTGCGCTGGGGGCACTGCTGCTGCGACCACCGTGGCTGCTCGGTCGCGTGCTGTTTCCCACTGATCGCAGCCGTCAGTAAGATTCCACCGCACAGTGGCCAAGCCTGGCTCGATGTGTGAGCCAGCCAAGCTGAGTTGCTGCACGGTGCCGCCGTAGTGGCTTGCGATGGTACGACGGGCCGCAACGCTGTCTGCCAGTAAGTCGGGCCGCGTCGATACAGCAATCACCGGCCCTGGGTGGCACGCAACCGTTGGCGTGAGGATACGTGACGTCTTGCCGGAACGCGGTGGGCCAATCACAAGCAGATGGTCTTCGCTGCTGCCGAAGATCGGGTGCCCATCCTGACGGCCCAGATAGATCGCGTGATGATCCTTCTTGAGTTTGGTTGCAAGTTGGAGGATCGGCGGCGAGGCATCAGTCACCGCTCTGGTCCTTCAGCCGCGTCTGCATCCACCGACGGTGCTTCGTCGGAGACTTCAACTGCCGGCTCATCCGCGACAGCCTCAGGCTCTACAGAGGTCTCAGGCACAGCCTCCGCTGTGACTTCTGGAGTCTCCTGCTCGATAGTCTGCTCTTCCGTCTGTGGATCCTCAAGTACTACTTCACCACGGAACCCCTTTACTATGTCTTCATATATTTCATCAGCGCCTTTTTCTTCTACTTGGGTAGCCGCATACTCGTCCACGTCCCTGTCTGGCTGGAAATATGTGGAGTAGTTTGGGTTGGAGGTATTTATATACCCGACCATCTGAGTTTCTGAGTTAGTAAACAAAAGTGATATCGCGCCGTTTCTACTTGGAACTTCATACACGTGATCAGCGCTGTTGAGGTCACTCATCGCAGCGTTGCCAAATTCTTCGCGACTAGCCCCTGGGATGTCGCCACCGTGCTTTTCGTAACCATGGTTCATGATTCCTTCGATGGCGGCAAGTTGGGCGTCACTGCCAGGCGTCAGGTAGTCTTCTATTGAATACAATTATCTCATCTTACTTGGATAGTGCGTTTACGGCCTTGACAATTTCATGAAACTTATCCAATATTTCGCCAGATTGTTCAAACGGAACTGGCATAGCAACGGTGTCCCAGAGGAATTTGCACTCTTGTCGAAAGGCTCCGTGAAACACTTCAATACCTAATGACCCAATAAGGCGAAGCTCATCTTTCGTTAGTTGAACAGTTGCCCCTTCCTTCGTTGTTTCTAGTACTTTCATCGCAGTTTCTCCGATTATGTTGATGATGCCATTAGTATGGAGAAAACTGGGGTATAAGTCAAGGGCGTGTTATGTGTTAGCCTGTGGGAACTTCTTGACGATGGTACCCCAGATGGGATCGAAAATGAAGTGGCGCAAACTGTTGACGGGCCTGAGAATGGTGTACATCTCCGTGCCTGACGTTTCGACAAAGTATGAGAATGTCATGCCGATGATCGTGACGATGACGATCGTCTTGATAGTTGGGCGAAGGATGGGGCGGACGGCCTTTTGCCAGATGATGCGGAGTGAGTCCTTGTGGGCTTCGATGGCTTTGGCGAGCCGATCGTTGTCGAGCGTCTTGCCGAGGATGCCCTCGTTGTTGTCGGCGATGCCAGCCCGCAGCTTGTTCTCAACGTTCTGCTCTTTCGCTTCAACCTCGGCCGTGCCGACAGTCACCTCACCTTTGGCCTTGGTGACTTTGAGGTCTATATCTGCCTGCTCGCGCTCTTGCTGAGAAGTGATGGCGGCGGCTTCGGACTCGTTGATCGAGCGTTCCAGATGCGACTGGTAGGTTTCTTCCAGTACTGCAATGCTCTGGTTTAGTTCCTTCAGCTCGAGCTGGACTTGCTGGGGGACGAGCGAGTTGTCTTTGAACGCGTCGACGAGCATCTGCCGCAGCGCGACGATTCCCTCGACGCTCCTAGCGGGAGTCTGGCCGTGCTTGGCGAGTAGTACATCAAATTCCGCCATGGCGATCCGCTGCTCGTCTGTGAGCGAGTCCTCATAGTTGTCCGCCATGTAGTCATTGAGCTGCATTGGCGTGATGCTGCTCGTGCTGGACTCGAGGTACTTGCGGCTCATGTCGACATAGCCGCGAATTCCGCCAATAAGATCGGTGGTGAGGATCTCTTCGGTGATGCCGACGTCAAGCACTTCTGTATCGGCCCCAGAGCTACCGTCGTTATCGTCGGGCTCGGTTTCGTCACCGTGGATCGGAATCACATTGTCCAGTTCTTCGTCGTCGTGAGATGGCGTGTCATGTGTTTGTTCCATGACGTCTCCTCGGGGTGGTTGCCTCTTGTGTCGGGGTGAGGGTGAGTTTTTAGTCGCTGCGTTCAGGTTTATCTGCTGACGCGCAGCTCAACTGTGCGCTTGAAGGGTGAGGAAATAGCGAGGCGCGTTCGACTTTGAGTAATAGCACGGCGCTGTGCATTACGAAGTGGCTCCTGGACTGCTCAGAAGACGACGTTGTTGCGGCTCCTCTGGATGCGTAGTCTCGAGGCTGCGTGGTCGAACGTTATTTGCTGAGTATTATGCGTGGCTGAGTGACAGGAGTTTTGCCTCGGAGATGCGGGTGATTATCGTCCACGTTTTTGCAGTCCTGCGGGTGCGTACATCGCTAATCATGATCGGCTTCACCTCGTTCCAGCCGTAAGGGATGCGTGCGCTGGAATCGCCACGGGGGATGCTGTGACGAACCTGTGACGTAAGCCTGCCAAGCAGTTGGGAGGCCGACAAGTCGGTTTGGCTTGTTTCTCGAGTATCGCCAACGAGAGGACTGGGTGTCTGTCTGTGTCGCACAGATTTCGTCAGTGAGGCCTATCAATGAGTAGACGAGCGTGTGGAGTTGTGGAAAATTGTCGTAACTAAGTTGTGATCGTTGGTGGTCGTCAGATGTCGATATTCGGGTGTATGGGCGGAGGTGTGGAGTGTGATATTCGGGCGGTACTACTTGGCTGCTGCTCCACGTCTGTTGTGGGCGGTCAGTACCAGTGTGTTGCCGAGTGTCTGGCTGGTGACGACGAGATCGGAAGAGAGTGCGCCGATGCACTTGATCTCGAAGCAAGGCCAGACCTCGCCGAACCAGGAGACACGCAGTTCTATCGGTTCGCTGCCTGATGACGGCAGAATTAAGGGGTTAGTTAGGTGCTGACGAACCCAAAGATCGTCGGGCAGTGGGGCTGCTGGTTCGCTGACGGCACTGATGTCGGTTTGGGTAGCTGTGGTGGTGCTGGTCTGGTGATCCTCAGTAACTAAGGCGGGCTGAGGATGCCACGGTTCTGGTTGGCTACTAGCGACTCGGCGCTGGAAACGTAGTGGCTTCATGTCGACGAAGCGCTGGCGTTGGGTGTAGGCCATGACAGCAAGGCTGTTGTCGGCTTGCTGTGTCAGGTTGACTGAGAGAATGGGCGTAGTTTGAACGATCCAGTTTGAGCAGATCAGCGCAGCCAGCTGCCGGATTCCTCTGTCTGAGTGGCGGCGTGCTTGACGGGCTTCATAGCCGCGTTCTACTCCGAAGGCATTGAGTCGTTCTAGATGGGTGCGTCCACTGCTCGCCAACCCAAGTGAGAAGGCTGCTGCTTCGATCGGAGTGACGTCGTCGGCTAGTTCGATGCGCTCAAGCACTCCATCCTGTAGCCGTGTGAATGCTACTAGGGGATCGCCGTCCCCGAGGAGCGCCATGATGGTGGGACACCCTGCCATAGCGTGCGGAGAGAGCCCTTCGGATGTCTTGCGTACAGCCAATAGTTCTGACAGAACGGCCTGCTCAAGAGTTGGCCGTTCGACTGCCTTGCCTGGTGTAGAAGGCGCTTTTTCGTGGCTCGATGTGTCCGTGTCGTCCATGTGATCACCGTAGTCGCGCGCCCATAGCGACGTTGACAACCCTGGGATGTCACTTCTGTGTCACGACACCGCCAATGGCGGCAGGTTCTCCTAGATGTGCCAGATCAACCGGACACCTGCACCAAGGTCGCCCTCTGGGCGGTGCGGCAGGCAGATGGCGTGATCTGGGCGGCCACAGGGCCGCAACTGTCATCCCAGGCGGTGGCAGCGGAAGCCGCTCCAGGGTGAGCGACTGCCCCGGCCGTCGTCTTCTTTTCTCTCTTCCTTCCTCTCTTCTCGAAAGGACTCCTCTCATGGCTTCTACCAATCTCAGTCTCTTCTCGCCCCAGCGCACCCGGATGGGGGTGGTGCTGGGCAATGGCCAGGCCCGGGTGACCAGGCGGGAGATCGAGCAGGTCGCCGCCCAGGCAGAAGTAGCCGCCCAGGCCGAGCAGGCCCGCGCCTTCCTGACCTCCCAGGTCCTGACCAACATCGCCACGCTGGTCACCCAGGCCGAGGCCCAGACCCGCATCGCCCCCGGCGGTGCCCAGTTCTACGAAGCGATCATCACGGGGTACGCCCTGGGTGCCGGGCAGCGCATCGGGCAGCTGTAGCCCCAGGGACGGCGCTTCTTCTCCTCACGTTCCTTCTCTTCTCTTCTCTCTTTCTTCATCTTCGGAGGTTTCATCATGACGGTCATAGTCGGGATCCTGGCCCTCATCGGCCTGGCGGTGGTGGGCGCCTGCGCCTGGGCGTTTGCCCAGGGGGTGCGCGATGGCCTGGCGACGTGGCGGGAGGTGCCACTGGGCGGAACGAGCCAGCCGGTGCCCGCGGGCGAGCCGCCGCTCTCGCTGTCTGCCGCACTGCCGAGCAGCTACCAGGCCGGTCAGCTGGCTGGTGAGTTCGCAGCCAGCTGGCGCTCCGCACACCAGGCGGCCAAGGCGGCTGGAGCAGGTGTACCAGCCAGCTCATCCTGGGCAGCCGCTCTGGCTCTGGGCAGCGAGCTGAGCCAGCAGCGCCAAGAAGCCGGCCGGGCCATGCAGGCAGCCATGGCCCAGGTGCTGCAGGACAACGAGCAGGCAGTGCGGGAGGCAGGGGCTGAGGCTGCCAGAGGAAGGCGCGACACCAGTAATGGTGGGAGTGGTACCAGCAGTGGTGACGGTACCAGTGCTGGGGGTGGTGCGGCTCCGACTGCTGTAGGGCCGGATGAGGCCAACAAGGGTGGCAGCGCGTCGCCTGATGCGAGTTCTAGCGTGACGGACAGTGGTGACAGCGACGGCACGGCAGAGGCGGCCCGTCCCACCTGGCCGGCTCACTCGCCCTCGCGCCGCCCGCCGCGCCCGCGTCCCGGGCGGTGCACGCAGCAGCGACCGGCTCGGTCGGACGAGCGACAGCCGTGAGCGTCGGGATTGAGTGGGCTCTGGCGACCTGCACTACCGACCTGCCGGACTGCGCGCGGTAAACAAGACCTTCGCAAGTTGCCCTGGCTGGTCGTGACGGCAGGTCCTGGAACGTGTAGACGCCGCCGCAATCATTAGCAATCCTCACCCACATGCAGCGTCATTTCGCCTGCTTGTTGCAAAAACTACAGCACCGACTTTCGTGGCCACTAAGTGGCGCGTGTGTCCATTTTGTTTCCTGGGGTGGCACCACAGAAACGGATCAAAAGCAGTGCGTGTCGCGTCGCTTCGCAATCTGAATTGGGAAGCCTTGCAACACGCGAGTGTTCGTGGAATGTATGGGATAAGGGCAACCGGCTGCC
>ERZ772960.2778-NODE-2778-length-12364-cov-2.897473_pt1 | contig 12364 bp, 7 predicted proteins | sample MGYA00580678_ERZ772960 | MGnify/ENA primary metagenome ERZ772960 (study PRJEB29015, sample SAMEA2737930) | human oral metagenome | biome: human oral; feature: human-associated habitat; material: dental | place: China | collected 2059 ... | reverse complement strand
GCCAGGCGGTACACCATCACCAAGTTAAAGATTGAGACCCCACGGTATAAGATGCTGTTTGAGACGCCATCACGTAAGCAGTTCGACCCAACGTCTGATCCGACCCAGGTACTCGCCTTGAAGTCTTATCGGCCGAAGATGAAGATACAGGGGGTGTCGTATACACCGAAGGTAGGGCCTGGTACACCTTTTGAGACGCCAGAAGAGGCCTTTTTGGAGCTTACAAAGCGGGTGAAGAAGCGGTTCAAGAACAACCGGGCAAAGTGGTCTGAGGAGAAGAAGGCCAAGGTGCGGGCCTACCACCAGGCGTGGTGTCAGCAGAACCGGGACCGGCTAACGGAGTACAACTTGCGGAGGCAGAAGGACACCAGAGGCTAGCTAACGCCTAGTACATGTCTGATTGACATATTACTTTTTGAGGGGATTTAATGGACAATAACAACAAAGAGATTGACATAGTGCAGGGGGAGTTGCCGGTCTTGTCGGAGAACGTGCGGAAGCCGGACGTCTTGCAACAGTTCTATACGGCGGTGATGGAGCATCTAGCCAACCACCCTGACGTCTGTCTACGGAGTACCATGACGGACAACGTGGCGATGCGGGTGAACGGCGGGTGGCAGGAGTACACGCCAGCTAGGCAACTGAGTTTTTGGAAGGACTTGATGCGGGTGTACCCAAGTATTGGGGATTGCAAGTGGTCGACAAGGCGGTTGCAGGCGTTATGGGACTTTTTCCGGACCTATGCCCCGGATATTACCTTTGACAACAAGTTGTATTTTGAGATGCCCTCAGCTATCTTGGACGGGCGGACGGGTGAACTCATCACAACCCCAGACCGACATCTGACGCACCCCACCCTAAGGAATTCGCCTTTTGACTACGATCCGACATATGAGCCATCCCAGGCTTGGCAGGCATGGCATGACAGTATGGACGAGCATCAGCAGGCAGTCAGGGCGTGGTCTGTGGGCAGTGCGGTGCTAGGGCAATACGGGTTGCTCTTTACCTTTGGCAATACGAGGACTGGGAAATCAACTTTAGCTGAGGGGATTACTAGTGTGTTGGGGCGAGGTGTGGCTACTTTTAACTTGAGTCAGCACTGGGGACGCTTTTACACGCAGGACTTCGACAACACGACTTACCTCTATGACCCTGATTGCAAGGGGGCGAAGCAGAAGAACAACGAGAACTATGAGACGCTACACATGATGGCCAGTGGCGACCTCATCCGGATGGAGTTGAAGGGAGGGGCGTCTTACAAGAGTGCTAACTATGGCTTTTTGGAGGTGATTTCCAATCAGCCGGTGCCGATTCACTTTGAAAAATCGCTGATTGACCGAGTGCGGTTTTGCCTATACACCTATATCGAGCCACGTGGGGACGGTGGTGAGATGAAGCGGGCGATTTTGGCGGACCGACAGGCCTGGGTGAACTACACCATCTCTTGTGCGATTGACTTGGCGAAAAACAAGGCGACTAGGCCACCCATCGATGACTACCAGATGTATGGGTGGGTGCAGTGGCTGAAGAAGACAAGTACCTATGGGCAGATGTGTGCGGACGCTGGCCGAGCCTTGACTTACCAGGAGTACACCTATGCCTATGAGGGCAAGAGCCGTTATATGCTGGAGAAGAGTACGGTATCGGAGATGCGTGATGGCTTTTACGAGCTAGAGCGACAGTACGGCACAACCTTTTTTGACAAGGACTGGGACAACTACGAGCAACAACTGAAGGAGGCTTACTATGACGAGCAAGAAGCTAGAAAATTGCTTTAATGAGTTTTTGCCGATGAATTATCGGCAGTGGCGTCTAAGCCGACCAGGTCTTACCATTGCCCATCAGGTGCCAGCCGAATTACTTTACATATGTTGTACGGAGAATAACACGAATGCTATGAAATTGGCCTTTGAGCGAATTCTAGGCAAGCCTGAGCGTGCTTTGGTGATAACACGAGTTATAACCCGTGTTATATATCCAGAGGCCCTAAAAAAGGCTCTGAAGCCGTCTGATAAGTCCGCCCTTAAAGCCTTACCGCTTAGAGATGAGGAGGGCAACACCCTGACTGTGGTGGATGAGGAGCAAAGCCCCTCTTATCTTGTAAAGAAGACGCTGAATACTCTAGGGGATGCTGAGGGGCAGAAGATGTATGACATCTTGGAGTATAAGGACCGCTATACGGTGGCTGAGGTGTTCTGTGCCAATGTGTATGCCTGTGCTATTGCAGGACATAACGTGAATATCATGCGGTTGCTTTTCGACTACTTGGATGGAGCGGTGGCTGATGTTGTAAGAGTTACAACAGACGATGTCTTGCTATTAGAAGACTATGCCAAAGAAGCACCATACGAGGCAAAGCAAGACGAGAATGGCGTGTGGTATGTGGACATTACGTAGCTAGCTGGCTATTCACTGGTTTTTTATGTTTTAACAGGGGTAGCATTTCACCTTTGTTGCATTTTTTACAACATCTTGACTATGTTTTTTATTCAAAACGTAGCAATATTTACAACGTCTAAACCCTCTAACACACTTTAGTCTTTTGATTGTTGTGATTTTTGCTATATTACTAAGTAATGAGCTTTTTGAAGATTGGGGCTGGTATACGGCTACGAAAATACCAAAAGAAGATTTTAAGGATTTTTGATAAGGGTATTCGGATTATTGTGCTTTGCTGGTCAAGACGCGTGGGCAAGACCTTGCTGGCTTGGACTTTGCTTATCAGGGAGGCTTTACGCAAGCCAGGGATGTACTGGTATTGTTTTAATAACTATTCTACGGCTAGAGATAGCGTCTGGATGGCACAGACCTCTGAGGGCATTAGGTTTTTGGATATGATACCGAAGGAGTTCGTCTTGCGTATCAATTCCTCTGAGCTGGAGATTGAGCTTACGAATGGATCTGTAATTAAGTTGGTGGGTATTGAGCATGTGGACCGCAAGATGGGTGCGGGATTACAGGGCATTGTTTTTGATGAATATGCCACTCTAGACCCTGATAACATCAACTTGATTACACCGACCTTAGCCCAGACTGGTGGATGGCAGTTGTTGATATCCACACCCCGTGGTAAAAATCACTTTTACAAGAAGTACCAACTAGCCAAGAAGCACCCTGAGTTTATGTACGCCAATAACTTGCACTGTGGCATGCCAGAGATTGCCCAGTATATGGCACCAGGCTTTTTAGAGCAGGAGCGAGTGAGCATTATCGACCAATACGGCAATGATGCTCTATTTCAACAGGAATATCTTACCAGTTGGATAACACCTAACTCTGGGTCTGTGTTCGGGGATTTGCTTGGCATTATGAAAAGAGAGGGGCGTGTAGCACCGATTGCACAGGCAGAAGAGGACGTCTGTTACACCGCTTGGGACTTGGGTAATGCTGACCACACAGCGATTGTTTATTTCAGGGTAAATGAGCAGGGTGGCATTGATGTGCTTGACACCATCGAAGCCCGCAACGAGACGGTGGACTACTACATTGAAGAGATTGAAGCCCGCAACTGGCAGGTAACAACGCACTTTTTGCCACATGATGGTGCATACCATAAAGGACCGAAGAATCAGTCTTACCTTGAGGTGATGAATAGAGAGCATAACTTGCTAAATGTAGCGGTATTAAAAAAGCCTAACACTGTGCGTAATAAGTTGGATTACTTAAGACGGCTATTTAGCCGGTCTAGAATTAACGAGGCCTGTACGCGGGCGTTAGAGTGCTTAGAGAAGCTTGAGTATGAGTGGAATAGCAAAAACAAGGTCTGGAGTTCTACGCCAACACATAAGGGAGGCTACTCAGATATGTGCCTTGATGGGGATAGTATGGTTTTAATGGCAGATGGGACAAGAAAGGCTCTTAAAAATATTGTTTTAGGTGAAAAAATATCTGTTGGTGGAGAAGTATATACAAGTCTAGGAGCTTACCCTACAGGAGTAAAACAGATTTATGAAGTTTTTTTGCCTGACAAAGAAAAACTTATTGTTACAGGTAACCATAAGGTTTTAACACAAAGAGGCTTTGTTAGGGTGGATAATTTAAAGCCCTGTGATACATTGTGTTACAATGATAATTTATGGGGAAAAACAATTTTAAAGACAAGAGACCAGATACAGTTGTTTATAGTGGCGATATATACCATTTTAGACAACGAGGTAATAGCAGATATTATTATCGAAAATATTGCGGGAAAGAGATTTATTTGCATAAAATCATGTTCCCATGCAAAGATGGATTTCATCGTTTTTGCAAAGACCATGATTTATCTAATATTAATGAAAATAATTGGCTTTATATTCCATGTATTCAATATCAAGAGACGCATTATCGAAAGTTGCCAGGTAGACATTATTTTGAAGCAAAAGGTAAATTATTACATAGAGAAGTTTGGTGTAATGAAAAAGGAAAAATCCCAAAAGGATATCACATTCACCATAAAGATGGCAATCCAGCGAATAATAGCATTAGCAATCTTGAGTGCCTTAGCCCACACGAGCATCAAAAGCGAGAGTGGAGAGAAAAAAGAGGCATCAGGCTTAGGGCATCACGAAAAAACATTAAAAAAGCACAGGTCAAAGCGACCTTGTGGCATAAGTCTGAGCAGGGGCGTGCATGGCATCGTAGACATGCTCAAAACTCTATGCTTAAGAATAGGACATACGAGACCCGTACATGCGTTGTCTGTAATAGCACATTTGAAGCAGAAGCAACAAGAAGCAGATGTACATGCGGACAGAATTGTCGGTTTAAACTTTATCGTCGTAAAAAAGCAGGAGCAACGCCTAGTATGGAATATGACCGTCGAACACGCACATATGTTTAATGCTAATGGTGTAACAGTCTCGAATTGCGATGCCCTTTGTTATTCAGCACAAGCAGTAAGTCAATTTAAATTATCACACAATAAGGCGTTTTTATTAAGAGGTAATAGCAGTGCTACAGCCCTAACCCCTGAGCAAGCTAAGGATGCCTTTTTGAATGATTTTCTAGAGGGGATGTTTTCAGATAAAAACAAAAAAAGTAAAAAAGACAACAATTCTGTGTTTAATAGGTTATTATAAAAGCAATACTAAAAGAATAAGGAGTATATAGTGGATGGCACCGAAGCTAACACAATCGACAACGAACAAGCCAACGAAGCCTTTAAAGCACTTGGCATTAATGCTAAAGCAGAAAATGGTAAAGTGGTACCAATTACGGAAAAGGGTGTTTCGAACAATCAAGGAGCTGAAAAATCCAACGATGACAATCGAGGGGATAACTCTAGAGATGCCCGTGAAGGTGAGGCTACTAAGTCTAGTGGCAGAGGTAATCAGAGTGAGATGTCTGAAGAAGGAGCAGAAAGCGAAAAACACTATAAAGCTACAAGACAAGCTAAACATGAAGATATTACAGATGGTGATGAAGGCGAACAAGGGCAAGGGCGACTTGATGAAGAGGAAGGTAGTGAACAAGATGGAGAAAACACTAAAGACTATATCAAGCGAGCTGGCAAAAGTAGCCCCAACGCCGAAAGACGCATCCAAGAACTCATCCACAGGAACAAAGAAAAAGAAACACAGTTAAACGCGTTAGCTGAGAAGATTGAATATCTAACAAAAGAAGTAAGAAAAAATAAATCTGAAGAAGCATTCCCAACTAAGACTTTTGAAGATTTTCGCTACGTGACAGACAACTATGGCAACCCAGTAGAGCTTACTTATGATGAGCAGGTGATGGCATATAACAACTATTGCCAAAAACAAGCTGAGTATAATATAGATAAGTACGAAGAATACTTAGACCAAGAGCGACAAGCTTTACACCAACAAGAGCTAATGCAGGCATCCTCTGACGCGATGGACATTCTAAACGATTTTATGCTTGAAAAAACACATCTTAACTTGTCTGATAAGCAAGAGGCACAACTAGAGCAACTAGTACAAGAGGCGATGATTGTGGAAAACGTGAATGGACAGCCCCAATTTATTGGATATTCGATTGACCCATTCAAGATATTAGATATGATTAAAAGCCAGGATATTCCAACGATAAAAGCACCGAATGGTAGTGCAATTCATAGCGGTGTGGGTACAAGGCGGTATAATAGTAGTGATACCTCTAAGCCTGCCCCTGGCGAAGCGTTTTCGGTGGATGAGATGGAAGACGCGATGAAAAGGCTTGGTATTAAACATTAAATAAAAAAACAAAAGGATATAAAAAATGGCAAAAGAATTTAAAAAAGAGTTAGCACCTGAAGAAACACCCGTAGAGATGCTTGAAAAAGCACCTGAAGAAGCTACACCAGTAAAACAAGAAAGAAGCTTAGCACAGGATTTAGCTGAAGCACTTAATCAAAATGAGGAAAAGAAAAAGAATTTTCAGTTTATTGGTAGCAGTGGTGATGAGGCAATGTACACAATCGTGAAAAACAAAGATGGCGAATATGCTATGCGTGATAACAGAAGCAAAGACGGTAAAATTGTAAAAGTACAGTTGCGTAGTTTTGAAGAGCAGAAAAAGCTTGACGACCAAGTTGAATATTTTGAAGAATAGCAATATATTAAGTATTGAATATAGTAATATATCGCTTGCGTGGTTTTAAAAGGGGTTAAAATCGACCCCTTTTAATTATGTTTTTAGATTGTTGTAAAAAATGTTTTTTTAATTTATTCTATAGTTAGTAGTTTTAAAAGATTATCAAAACATGCAAAAAGGTTCATTACCCGATAATCAAAAGATAAATACTACTTTGATGATTTAGTACCCTCATCAGGTAAATATTTATAAAAAAATAAAAATATAGAATAAAGGACATTTTCAGATATGCCAAATATAACAACTAATGAGTTTTATCAGAAGATTGTAGAAAATGCTTTTGATAAAACATCTTATACACAAGAATTAGAAGGTAATGGTGGCAAGGTTACTTTTGTAAAGGGAAGCAAGGTTGTAAAAGTTCAAGTTATTGAGACTGAAGGAGCTGTTACAGATCACGACCCTACAAACACACTTGCACAAAACATTTCTAAAGTTAAAAACTCATCTACAAAAGTAAATAGCTACACGATGGACCAAATGAAAGACATCATGCAGTTCATTGATAAGACTTACGAAGAGATGACTAACAGTGCAATTACAGCAAGCTCTATTCTAGATGCTATTTACTGTGAGCAAATTGTACCTATGATAGACGCTTATCGACTTGGTGTCTTAGCAACAATCGCTACTACACACAGCCAAGTTGTTGAAGCTACAGCTAATGGTATGAAGGACTTACACAATGCACGTAAGTTCCTAGTAAATGCACGACTAAACTCTAATATGATTGGGTTCGTGTCTACAGATACAGCTGGTTCTATTTTTATGAGCGGTGCAATACCACCATCTACAACTGGTTTAGAGCAATCATTACGTAAAGGTGATATAGGTATGTTGCTTGGTATAAAGATTAAGGAAGTACCTGTTGATATCTTACCAGCTAAAGTTGGTGCCATTATCGTAAACAGCTCTATAGTATCTAGCCCACGGTTTATTGATGATTATGGCGTTTCAAAAGCACCTGTAGCTTTTGGTAGTTTAGCTCTTGGACTTTATGTTTATACATGTGTAATTGCTGAAAAACAGCAAAAAGGTGTAGCAATCATTAAATCCAAGTAAAACAAAAATTAAACATCCGATTGCCTTTTCCTTGCCTTTTAGGATAATCGGGTGTTTTTTTATTGCCAATAATTTATAATTGAAGTTAGAAAACAATTAAAAATAAACAGAGATAAAAAATATGACATGGTTTTTTGATGACGATGAAGATGAAAAAAAGAAAAAACGACAAAACATCGAGATAGCTAGTGTACAAGATGCATGGCAACCATCTGATGAGATGGGCGGTGGTACTAACACAAGCTCTATGGGGGATAGCTACTTATTTTCCAAAGAAAAACAGGAAGGTGATGCTAATTTTGAGAAGCAATTAGCTGAGGAAGCAGAAGCAAAACGTCAAGCACAGATTAGAGCTGAGCAGATGCGACAGCAAGCTATTGCTTATGCTAACGCTATGGAGGCACAAAAACAGCAGGCTATAGCAAACGAGCAAGAAAATCAGCAAGATAAGCAAGACATCTCTAAGGATGATGGTTGGAAAAAGTATTATGATACTGAGTTTAAGAATGCTGAAAACAAGGCTAACTTTTGGCAGAAGATTTTCGACCATGGTTCGATTGGACGCCAAGCTGAGGAGCGTGCTAGACAACGCTACAATTCTGAATTGCTTGATAAGGCTTACGATGACCAAGGCAACATCAAGGACCTTGATACCGCTAAGCGTAGTTTTGATTTAAGCAACTACAACATGGCGTTAGCTAACCGTAATCATCAGATTGAGCAGGCTTTTTCGAATAAAATCGGTGCAAGCAAAGAGGGTGCTAAGCGTAACCCAATTTTAAATACTGTAAACGCCATAGGCGATATGCAACTATATAACGCTGTTGGTGGTGTGGATAACCCACAAAACTTTGGGGCAGACGACATTTTACGTGGAGCGACTAACATGGTGCAGGGGGTATTTACCGCACCGATTACCGCACCTAAGAAGATTGGTGAGGCTCTTACAAAGTATGGACTTGACGAAAATACTGGGCTTGATAAGGAATTGACTGGGCTAGAGCGTGGTGGACGTGCGTTAAGTGGTATGTTGGATATTGCTGGGATGTTTTCAGGTGGAGCTAGTTCTACAGCTGGCAGGTTAGCCTCTAAAATAGTTGGTAATACCGCCTCTAAGGCAGAGACATCACTATTTAAGACAATCTTGAAGGAAGCAGGTGACCAGGGCTTACTTGGAGCGACTGGTGCTGGAGCTGAATACCTTAGCCGTGGCAAAGATATTACTGATGAAAACGGTGACTTTAATGATGAAGCAGTAAAGGATTTTGCTACTGAGATTGCCACTGGTGGTGCGATTGGTGCTGGTCTTGGTGGTCTGTTATCTGGTGTAGCCCATGTGAGGGGCAAAGACCTTGAAAGAGGCATGGAGTTCGTTGGTGATAAAGTTGATGAAGGTATTGGAAAAGCTATAAATAAGGGTATAGAAGCTAGAGACAATACTAAACAATGGTTGAAGGAAAATACTGACAATGCTAAGCAACGACTACAAGAGGGTGTGGATAACACCAAGCAGACGTTACAGGAAGGCGTTGATAATACCAAGCAAAGATTACAAGAGAATTATGACAACCTTAGAAATAGGATTGATAATAACTTAGAGCGTGGTGTGGTCTTAGGTGAATTGCCTGAGCCAACTAATGCACGTAGGATGGGTGATGATTTTTACCTTGGTGAAAATATCAAACCAACTAGAGAGCGTGTTACAAGATTAGATGAGTTAAATACTGAGCCACAGCCACGGACTAAAAACTCTAAAGAGATAAACACAGCAGAGTACTTGCAAGGTGATACACCTAACGCAAAGACTTTTGATAAAAGCATTAGCCCTACACAAGAGGTTGGAGATGGTAAATATCTGAAAAACGCCATATCAACACTTGGTGAGGGCGATGAGGGCTTAAACATGCTTAAGCGTACCTTTGGTAGTCTAGAGGACAATGTTGATGATGTGTTGGCTGATTTAAAGGGTTCAGACAAAATTAAGGCTGAGCTTAAAAGCAATATTGCTAAGTTAAATGAAAACAAGATTGAATACAACGAAATACAAAAAAAATTACAAGATAACTTTAGGGTTCGAAAGTTTAATAAAACCCGTAACTTTGGTGATAGCTTTAACACACCAATTGGGGAAGACTTGTTTAAACGCCGAAATGCGATTACTGCTGAAAACGGTATATTGATGGAAAAAATCAACCGTGATACGAGGGCTTTGGCTGGAGACAACATCAAAGGTGCTAAACTTGCTAACTATATCAATTCATTAGTTGGTTATAAGAATACTAATACTTTACTTAGTACTAACGCTATTCAGAAAAACTGGATGCAGGATGCTACTGGGTCTTTAAAGGATTTTCTAAACAACCCTGTAGCATTTACAAGAAGTTTAAACCCAAAGAGTTATGGCTTTATGCCGGCTAATACCGTTAAGCGGGAATTAAAGAAGTGGACAGTAACACCACGTACTGCTAGTGACGTGGCACCATATTTATTCGGTAATATTTATCGTACATTGATGATACCAACAGCAATCTTTGCGGACGCCCGTAAAGGGTTCTATCGGGAAGCATTGGCTGAACGGACTTTACGTCAGGCTGGGGCTAAGAATATCACCCATCAGGATATTGTGAAGTTTTCAAAGATGGCAGGTAATGACCAAGAAGTATTGGCGAATATGCTTACGGGTATAAATAACGGTACATCGAACGAGCTAAATGTTAAAAGAGCTTTAAAAGCTTACCAAGATATGCTTGCCAATCCTAAAAGCGTTGAGATGAAGCGGGAGTTTATCAATAAGGTTGAGGCAACATCGAACTTAGCAGATAAGTTGATAAAGGCTACAAGCGGTAGTAACGATTTTGACCCTAAGACACAGTTTAAATCAGTGCTTGTTAGGTTGTTTTTACCATTCTATTCAATTCCTGAGAATATGCTGAAAAACGCTGTGACCCAAGGGTTGAACCCTGTAGCCCTGCATATGCGTGATGAGGTGTTACGCGATGTAAGGAGCAAGCCACAAAACGCTGTAAATATCCTTAAAAACTGTTTAATGAAGTACGGCTTTTTAGCTGGTGCAGGTTATCTATGGTCTACAGGCACAGTTGGTTATAACGATGGCAATGACGTAGACAAGCCTAGAGGTTTTTGGCTTGATAGGGGCGATAACCGTTATATGCCAATTCGTTCAATCTCTGAAGAGACACTACTTAGTACTGTGCTTACGACGGTAGCTATGGCAGAAGACGTGGCTAAGGGTGAAAAAATATCGCTTAAGAAGTACGTGGACATGATTAGTGGCTCTTTGCCATATATCGACCAAGTTACTAACCTTGCTAATATCGGCAATGAGATTAAAGAGACTGATACTGATAACATGTACAATCTAAAGCAATATGGTGTAAATACTGTTAAGAGCTTAGTACCATTTTCAAATAACCAGATATTGCCTGTAGCGACTAATATAGGTGGACATAGCCTAGACGCTAAGTCTACTTATGATAAAGACTTTGGCACGTGGCTAGGTAATTCTTTGAAAAAGGCTTACGCTACACGTGAGGTATACGATAAAATGCCAACATCAAGAGATATGGCGGGACGGGCACATACATCAGATAGTGGTGGTATATTCGTAAATAAGACCATCAACGACCCTAACACGCAGACTTATAACTACGATGTGAAGAATATGCTTGGTATATCGAAAGCGTTAGGACAAAGTAGCGATGTTAAGGATGCCTTTAATACTTATGGCAACAACAATTTTAGGACTACACAAGGTGCCATTAATAACGTAGATGGCAAAGGTTATGATAAAGACAGTCTTTTGGAAAATAACCAAGAATTAGGTAAACTTGCTAAGCAGATTAAGGCTGGCTGGGATGGTGATGGTGTGGCACTATTAACCTTAAATGGCAATAACTTGATGTCTGACGCATCAGCACCTAATTCTAAGGGGTCTAAAAACACCTCTAAGCCTCTAAACATGCAGACAATCAAAAACGCTATTGCACAGTCTGACTTATCAGCTGAAGACAACACACAGCTACGTGAGATAACGAATGCTAAAACAGAGGCTTACCAAGCTTTACATGACAAGCGTATTGACTACAACACCTACCAAAAAGCGATGACTAACTTGCTTGGTGGTGAGCGTAATATCTTGATGAATTCAGCTAAATATCAGGCTCTTGATAAGGCTATGAATAGTCTAAACGAATTAGGCTTTTTCGGTGATGGTGGTATGGGGTCTACCAAGGCTGGACAAAATTACTTATGGAACCTTTTTGACAATTTATTAGGTGAAAAGGGTAAGACGCCATTCGCAGAATATCCAAAAGAGAGTAGCAACGGTAATGGCTATGGCAGAGGCTACCGTAGAGGCTATGGTGGTGGTTATCATAGAGGTGGCGGTTATGGCTCTACGAACATCAGCAACAATGGTGCATCAGGCTACAAGAACGATGATGTAAGGCGTGAAGCAATGGCTAACGTAAACTTGATTGATGTGACACCATTCGCACCTAGAGTACATCTAGATAACGCAATTCAAAAAAATAAAGTAAGACAATACAAAGGAATAAGCTTTTAGAATAGAGAGGTAAGAGTATGAAATACGATGATTTAAAAGAAAAACTTGATGCATCAATTGCTTACATGAAGCAAGCTACACGTGATTTTAGTGATGTGAATGAGCAGGTCTACTACCGAAAGCCCGTAATAGAAGATGGAA
>ERZ772960.2773-NODE-2773-length-12372-cov-9.679955_pt1 | contig 12372 bp, 15 predicted proteins | sample MGYA00580678_ERZ772960 | MGnify/ENA primary metagenome ERZ772960 (study PRJEB29015, sample SAMEA2737930) | human oral metagenome | biome: human oral; feature: human-associated habitat; material: dental | place: China | collected 2059 ... | reverse complement strand
TCTACGCCCGTCACTTCACGGGCAAGCCCGCACGCTCCTGTGTCGCGGCAAAAGCACTGCCCGCGGGTGCACTCTGCGAGATCGAAGTCATTGCCGAGGCTTGATGGGCAACTTTCCGCTATCCTTATTGTCATTTGTCTGATATAATGTGATTGTAGGAGGTGGATTCCATGCGCAGCTTCAACGACTTTATGGAGAAACATCGTCAGGAAGTATATGCAGCGGCATATAAAAACTGCAAGCATGACGAAGAGGGGCATTGCCTTTTCCCCAAAGACGATCCGTGGATGAAGGACGAAGCATGGGACGAGGAAGCCCATCCTGTGCATCAGCATAAGGTACGGTATCTTGCGGCAAATTAGAGAACGCGAGGTGTGGTCTGCATGGGTTGGTTACGAGGATCAGCCAACGGAGGGCAAATATCGCCCCGTATTGGTGATTGATGTCATTGCGAAACAGGCAGTCGTCTTATCTGTTCCGTTCACCTCAACATACCCGCGGGATGAATACGACATCGAGGTATTCGATTGGTATGATATTCCTCTGGATCATATTTCTACGGCGCGCATCAGCAAGACCATCGTCATGCCAACCTCAGATTTTCGGAAAAGACTTGGACGTGTTTCCGATGAAGATTGGAACAATATCACCGACTTACTTATGACCTACATGGAGCATCACGGCATCGGAACCTGATGACATTTTTCAAGAAAAAGCAATAGTCCTCTTGCGTTATATTGACGCAGGAGGGCTATTATATTTACAAAAAACTTTACCCCATCACCATCGGTTCGATCTTCGCTTCCTTCATAAAGCGGCTGAGCTTCTGTACGCTCTCCATGAGATCGTTGTAGTTCTCCGGTGTGAGTGACTGTGGGCCGTCGGAAAGTGCGCGCGAGGGATTCGGATGCACCTCGATGATGAGTCCGTCTGCACCTGCCGCAATCGAGGCGAGGGACATGGGCTTGATCATGCGCCATTTGCCCGTGCCGTGGCTCGGGTCAGCGATGATCGGCAGATGCGAGAGATGCTTGATCGCCGCAATCGCACTGATATCGAACGTATTGCGCGTATACGTCTCATACGTGCGGATGCCGCGCTCGCAGAGGATGACGTTCGGGTTGCCCTCGTTCATGATGTACTCAGCGGCGTTCAGCCACTCGTCGATGGTTGCTGCGAGTCCACGCTTGAGCATGACCGGCTTGCCCGCACGTCCGACTGCCTTGAGGAGTCCGAAGTTCTGCATATTGCGCGCACCGATCTGGAGGAGATCGGCGTAGGCAGCGACCGTATCCACCGCCTCGACCACCGTTACCTCGGTCACAACGGCAAGCCCCGTCTTTTCACGCGCCTCGGCGAGGTATTTCAGCCCCTCCTCCTCAAGCCCCTGAAATGCGTAGGGCGAGGTGCGCGGCTTGTACGCGCCGCCGCGGATGAACTGTGCGCCGCCCGCCTTGATGATCTCCGCCGTCTCCATCAGCTGCTCGCGCGACTCAACGGCGCAGGGTCCTGCCATGACGACGGGGTTTCCGTCCCCGATCTTGATGCCGCGCACGTCAATGACCGTCGGCGCAGGGTGGAACTCGCGGCTTGCGAGCTTGTAGCTCTTGGAGATGGCAACGGTGGTCTCGACGCCGTGCATGGCATCGAGAGGCGTTGCGGCGAGCTTCGTCTTGTCACCGATGACACCGACGATCTTCTGCCGCGCGCCCTCCATCACCTTCGCCTCAAGCCCCTTTTCCTCAATGGCACGAATGACGCTTTCAATATCCTCCTGTGAGGCATCCGAATTCATAATAACAACCATTGTATCTCTCCTGTTCTATTCATTGTGTGCCGTGTGCACGGGGAAAACGCCGAGCACCTTGAGCCAGACGCTCTTCTGTGCGACGGCATTGATGGAGTCGCGGACGGCATCCGCATCGCTGTGCGCATCGAGATCGAAAAAAAACATATACGCGCCAAGCTCCGTCCGCGCGGGGCGCGACTCAATCCGCGTAAGATTCACCGCCCGATGTGCAAACTCGCCGAGCACATCGTAGAGCGCCCCCGCGTGTGAACCGTCAATCTGGCAAACAAGGAGCACCGTATCGGGCATCTCTGTGGGCGGCGCAAGCGCCCCCTCGCGCACCACCTCGAAGAACCGCGTGCAGTTCGAGCCGCGATCCTCGATCCTGCCCGCAATCTCGGTCAGTCCGTTCAGCTCCCCCGCACGCCGCGTACAGATTGCCGCCGCCCCTGCTTCCACGGGAGATGCGCCGACGATCTCCGCCGCGCGCGCCGTACTCGCGGTCTTGATGATCTCCGCACGCGGACAGTGCCGCAGCAGGAACTCCCCGCACTGCGCGATGGGCTGTGCGTGCGAGTAGATCACATGGATCTCTCCATCCATACGCCGCGCCATGAGATAGTTGTGCACGGGCCATATTACCTCACGCCGCACGCGCAGTGTATCCGAGCGTGCAAGGGCATCGAGCGTCACGGCAATCGCCCCCTCAAGAGAGTTCTCGACGGGCACGAACGCCGCATCCACCACGCCCGTCTCCACCGCGTGCAGACACTCACCGATATCGCCGAAGCAGACGATCTCGCAGTCAAGTTCCTGCCACTCCATGAGATAGAGCGCCGCCGCCTCGCTGTGCGTTCCAACGGGTCCCAAGACGCCCATTTTCTGTCTCACACACATTCCTCCCCATAGGAATCACTGATTCCTATAGTCATCTACTATACTATATGTGCGCTGCGTTGACAATGCTTTTCATACACACTGTTCTAAGGAAACACTGATAAATTCAGCTTGTGTTTCTTGACGCAGCTTTTTTGCCCGCACTTCACCGGCAAATCCTCCACATAACCCTTGCTATGCGTTGGACTCTCTCCTTGTTTGTACGAAAAAATATACGTCAATCTGAGGGTCTATTTTGTCAGCGATTCCCTCATTCGATCAGAAAAGATCGCTGTGCGTCCCTGTATAGGCGAGTACCAACGTCAATATTTCCTCATCCACGCGGTAGATCAAAAGCCAGTCCGGCTGGATATGGCATTCACGATAGCCGATATAGTCCCCTGTTAGCGCGTGATCCCGGTATTTCGGCGCAAGCGTTTCCCCCGCAGAGAGTACATCTACAACACGCTCCAGCTGCTCCATCGGCAAACCACGTTTTGCTGCACGCTTCAAATCCTTGCAAAACCGCGCCGTCGGAATAATGCGATACATCAGGGCAAAATATCCTCCATCATCTCATGTGCATTTTCATAGGCTTGATACTTCTCGGGATGCTTCCGAATCTCCTCGGCTTCACGGATTGCCTCGCGCATTGCAGGGCTGGCAGCGTAGAGTTCAAACGGCAGCTTGCCCTGATGAATGATCTGCCGCGCCATCGCATTGACCGCAGTGGACATATTCAGCCCCATGCTCGCAAGTGCCGCATCCACCTGCTCCTTGAGTACCGTATCCATACGGACACGCACCATCGTCGTCGACATAAAATCGCCTCCTTGATCCATTTTGAAAAAATTATAACACAGGAACATGGAAGGTACAATATAGCTACAGTGTCGCTCTATTGATCCCAATTTAGGAAGCACTGATAAATTCAGCACTGCCATCTTGGCGCATCCTTTTCGCCCTGCCTGTGTCAACAAATCCTCCACATAGCTTTGGCTATGCGTCCGGTTTGTTTCCTTGGCAGGACAAAAATTCTGCACCAACCTGACAGACTTCATTTTATCAGCGACTCCTTTATTTTTCAAAACAATCTCCAGACAATATGTTATAATAGAAACAGTTTCTCAATCAAATGAAAGGGGCAGCCATGACGCCAAAGGAATACCTCACCATCATGCACTGCATCGCCGGACTCAAGGAGCGCACACGCCATGCGTGGATGAAGTCGGGGCGGCAGGAAAGCGTCGCGGAGCACAGCTGGCGGATGGGGCTGATGGCATATTTTCTGCGCGATGTGTTCCCCCATGCCGACCTCACGCGTGTACTTCTTATGGCGCTGCTGCACGATATGGGCGAAGTCTTTACGGGTGATATCCCGACCTTTGAAAAGACGGATGCTGATCGGAGGCGCGAGCACGAACTGCGTGACGAATGGATTGATTCGCTGCCCGCACCGTACGCAGCGGAGGTACATGCCCTCTTTGCCGAGATGGACGCAATGGAAACCGAAGAGGCGCGTCTTGTCCGCGCGCTTGACCGCATGGAGGCAGTCATTACACACAACGAGGGCGATCCCGCAACGTGGCTGCCACTTGAGTACGATCTGCAGCGCACATACGGCGTGAAGGAGGCGGCGTTTTCGCCAACACTCAAAAAACTGCGCGCAGAGGTCACAAACGAAGTGGACGAGGTCATCGCCGCACGGAAAGAGGAGGAGACGATATGAAAACAAACTACGGCAACTGGATCTCTACGCCGATGATGAAGACGCTTGCAGCGATTGCCGCTGTACTCTATGGACTCACGGTGCTCTATGCGATCATATATGACTGTGTGACCGCCCCCTTCTTCATCCTCGCCATCCTATCGTTCGTCGCGACCATTGTCGTCCTCTATATGTACTACTGCCGCCGTGTCTTTGACTTTGAGGGCGGCGGACTGATGCGCCGCATCCACGCCTATCTGCTCGATCAGCTCCCATGGGACGGACTGGGCACCGCACTTGAGGTCGGCTGCGGCTCGGGGGCACTCAGCATCGCCATGGCAAAGAAATTCCCCCGCGCCGAGGTGCAGGGCATCGACTACTGGCCGCCCATGTGGAACTACGGGCAGGAACAATGCGAGGCGAACGCTGCCGCCGAGGGGGTTGCGGAGCACTGCCGTTTCCAACACGGAGATGCGGCAAAGCTGGACTTCCCTGACAACCATTTCGATGCTGTCGTCAGCAACTTTGTCTTCCATGAAGTACGCACGCAGAAGGACAAATTCATGCTCGTCGAGGAGGCGCTGCGCGTCCTGAAAAAGGGCGGCGCATTTGCCCTGCATGACACCTTTGGAAACAGGGACATGTACGGCAATATGGACGAGTTTGTCGCCTATCTTCAGGAAAAAGGCATCGCCGACGTGTCCTATATCCCAAACACCGAACGCAGCATCCCCATGCCGCCGCCCGTACGCTTTATGATGCGCGGCATCGGCATGCTCTATGGAATAAAGTAACGAAAGGAAAACACCGATGCTCCTCCGAACACTCCCCGCCGCACTCGCCGTAGCTGCCCTTCTCTGCACACCCGCATTCACAGAGGCGGCAGAAACAACCGGCTCCATCCCACGCCCCATCATTCCTGCTTCCATCCCACAGGGAATGAGCGTCGATGCAAAACTTGCCGCAGGTCTGCATTTCGCCCTGCCCGCCATGCAGGAGGACATTCTCAAAATGCCCGTCGCGGAACCGACCTCAGTTACCATCGCCGGTGAGGCAGCGGCAACCGAAGAACAGATGCTTGCCTATCTTCTGCGCCGCAATCCAAATCCAAAGCTCACGGGTACGCCCGCAGAACTCGTGCACACATACTACGAGGAAGCGGAGCACGAGGGCGTCCGTGCCGATGTCGCGCTCGCGCAGGCGTTTAAGGAAACGGGATTCTTTGCCTACGGCGGCGACGTGGACTGGAAGCAAAACAATTTTTGCGGACTTGGAGCCACGGGGAACGGCGCAAAGGGACTCTCCTTCCCCGATATGCGCACCGGCGCACGCGCTCACATCCAGCATCTCCTCGCCTACAGCCGCAAAGAACGCCCGACGAAGCCCATCGTCGACCCGCGCTATGATCTCATCCGCACGAATCGCCCCGATATCTACGGAAAGCTGACAAATTGGACACAGCTCAACGGTGTCTGGGCCGTCCCCGGCAAGAACTACGGGCAGGAGATCCTCATGATCCGTGATGCAGCACGTATGCCCGACGGCTCCGACGCCGCACTGCGTGCCGCAAACGCACACATCATGCAGGCGGGTGATGTCGATGGATATATCTATCGCGGACTCGTCTATCTGCATCGCAGCGCATACGGAGCGGCTCTTGACGACTTCAAGGCCGCACAGAAACGAAATACAAAGCGCACCGAACCCTACCTCGGTATCGCCCTCGCCCATACGGGTGCCGGCAAGCTAAAAGACGCACGCCGTGCATACGAAGTCTACCTCAAAGTCGCGCCCGATGATGCCGCCGCCCTCCACAACTACGGACGCATCCTCCTTGCAGAGAACAATCCTACGAAGGCAGCCGCCGCTCTGCGTGATGCCATCCGCCGGAATCCTCAGAACGCTGACAGCTACAGTGCCCTCGCCGTCGCCCTCATCCACACAAAGGACTATGTGGGCGCGTGGAAGACACTTGCCGACGGTGCCGCCATCGCCCCCGCAAACACCGACATCCTCATCAACCAGATTCTTTTGCAGGCTTGCCTCCAGGACGATAACGGCAAAAAGCGCGAGAAGAAGTAAGACATCACGGTGAGAGGTGGCGCTGATAAAAGAGACGCTGCACGGACGCGTACCGTCGCCTTCCATGCGCCGCAGCTGATGTTGACTGCGCAAAAAGACCGCTGTTGAGGCATTCCTCAGCAGCGGTCTTTGTTCCGTTCTCAGCCCTCAAGCTTCAAGAGTCCCGGCTGTTCAATGTTCCACTTGCCCTTGTTCAGCGAGAAGAGTGCAGGCATATCAACGGTGAGCTGATCGTAGCTTTTTCCCTTTTCGTAGCGGGTTGCGAAGGTTTCCTTCATGCCCTCTTCCTCGTGCATCTTCTGGTCATACGGGAACATGGGGCTTGGTATAACGGCAAAGTCGTTCGGCTGCCCCGGAATGTCATACGCCCAAAACGTCGCCTCATTGATGTCATCCACGGTCTCAAACTTCGGCATAGTCTTTCCGTTCTCAACCGCTGCATGATCTGTGCATATCAAGAGATGCAGCCCATACTTGTCAATGAGGGGCTGACAGAGTTCCTCGCCGCGTTCGGGCGAGAAGGTCTCGCGCAGCGCATGGTAATCGTCGAGAAGATCCTGCCAGATCGGCTTGCTCTCTAGGAGTGCGTCCAGATCAATCTCCTCTTCCTCCGGTTCTGGTTCCGGTTCCGGCTCAGGTTCTGGTTCCGGTGCAGCCGGCACAGGCGCGGCGGCAGGACGCTCCTTCAGCGCCCCAATGTCTGCGGCAAACTGTTTCGCCTGCTCCTCAACCTGACCGATACGGGTCTCAAGAAGCCCGATCTGCTCCCTAAGTTTTTCCACTTCTCCCGCAGTCTGACTATCCTTCGTCACCGATGCCTGGATCTCCGCCGAAAGCCGCTCCGCCTCCGCACGCAGCCATGAGACGTGACCCTCAATGACATCGACGGTACCGCCCGTCTGCCGCCACGCATAATGCGTCGCGAGTGCCGCGACCGCGACGCTTACTATGACGAGGACAAACGAGAGAATCGTCATCACATCTGCCATTACGGGGTGAATGAACCCCACTGTCTGCACAGCGGCTGCCGCTGCCTCAGTTTCCATCGACCATCAACCCTTTCCGCTCTTTATCTCCATCCCATTTCACACAAATGTGAAAACACGACATATATCTTTTCTTATTTCTCCACACAGCCCGGAAATCCTGCTGGAATCATACGAATATATGTCACCTATCTATAATATCCGGTCATAGAAAAAGAGCCGCCCCGCGCGAAGCGACTCCATTTTCTGTCGTGGAATGCAGTGCGTATCAGAGAGCCCCAACGAGTGCAGCGCCGAGATTCTTGCTGCCATCAAGCCCATCTTCGTCCGGCTCGTTCTCAACGATGAACGTGTCGACGAGATTTGCGCCGGCTTCCTTCGTGCGCTCAGACCACGTCTCCATCCACGCGCCTGCACCCCAGCCCCACGAGCCAAAGAGCACGACCGGCTTGCCGGAGAGCTTGCCGCTGTCCACAGCTGCTGCAAAGAACGGCTCGTACGACCCCTCCTCGAGTTCCTCAGCCCCCATCGAAGGGCAGCCGAGCGCAAGACCATCGAAGCCATCGATCTGATCCACGGAGAAGCTGTCCACCTCAAAGCACTCGACGTCAGCACCCGCGCCCTGCGCGCCCTCGACGACTGCCTCTGCCATCTTCTGCGTGTTGCCCGTGCCGGACCAGTACACAACTGCTACCTTTGCCATTATGAAATCCTCCTCATAGAACCCGAGAGAACGTATCTCTCTCCCTATACCGCCTGTACCAACTCAGCAAGGGGGCATCCCGCCTCCAGCCGCGTACAGAACTCCTGAGTACAAGCCGAGTATCGCTCAAAGAGCGCCCGTGCCTCAGCCTCGTTCGTATAGACCTTCCAGTATCCGCTGCACACAAAATCCTGTCCCCGCCGCGAGATAAATTCGCGCACATCCTCCGGAGGATAGCCGAGAAAGAGACCGACCTCCGGCGGGAGTGTCTTGCGTACGCGCATCCGCAGGCGCAGGAACTCAAGCCGCTCCTCCATGCTGTCCGTGAGGCGATAGCCCGCCGCACAAAGGATCTCCTGTGCCGCCGGCACCGCAAGCATACGTGCGACGATCTCCGCACGGTAAAAGAGTATGAGGACATACTCCTCGCCCTCCGCCACGCGGAATGTCGAGATCCCTTTGCAGGAAAAACACGGTTCGTAGGCAGCAAGCAATGCCTCAAAATCCTGAAAGCGGCTCTTTTGAAACGACAGCAAGCTCCCCGCCGTCAGACCCGCAAGCAGGGGTGCAGCGTGATAGCCGAGCAAATGCTCAAAATCTGGACAACGCATCGTAATATCCCCCTCCGTGCTAAGGCGCAATAAATACAGCACTGAAAACCATTCGCATTTCATTATACAGCAAACAATTCTCATTAGCAACATCTTTTCTCACAGAGGAGAGTATTCTGCTATGGTCTGGTTCTATTATAGCGGAGATTGTCCTCAGTGACAACAGAATCTTTTTTATGTATCAATAGAGAGATTTTAGGAAGCGCGGTTCGTCCGTGACCGAAAACATTGACAAAAATTCATGCGTGTGCTACGTTTGTCAAGGTATATTTAGATAAGCCCGAATTCGTACCCCTAGGGGCAAAGGAAGCCATCGTACATGATACATTTAAAAAATATTGTCAAAACTTATGAGGGCGACATCCACGCACTGCGCGGGATCAATCTCTCCATCGAGCGCGGCACGATCTATGGTATCATCGGTCTGTCGGGCGCGGGCAAGTCCACGCTCATCCGCTGCATCAATATGCTTGAACGTCCGACGAGCGGTGAGGTACTCGTCGGCGGACGCGATCTGATGAAGATGACCGAAGGCGAGCTGCGCGAGGAACGCCGCCACATCGGCATGATCTTCCAGCACTTCAATCTGCTGTCCTCCGCGACGGTCTACGACAACGTTGCCTTTCCGCTGAAACTCGCGGGAAAATCGACGGACGAGATCCGACCGAAGGTGACGGAGCTGCTTGCGCTTGTCGGCCTTGCGGACAAGGCGGACGCCTATCCGAGCCACCTCTCAGGAGGACAGAAGCAGCGCGTCGGCATCGCACGCGCACTCGCAAATGACCCGAAGGTGCTGCTGTGCGACGAGGCGACCTCCGCACTTGACCCGCAGACAACAAAGTCCATCCTCACGCTCATCCGCGACATCAACCGCCGCATGGGGCTGACCGTCGTCGTCATCACCCACGAGATGCAGGTCATCAAGGATATCTGTGATCGCGTCGCCGTCATCGACGGCGGTGTCATTGCCGAAGAGGGCGACGTGGTGGATGTATTCACCGCACCGCGCGAGCCGATCACGCAGGAGTTCATCAGCGTACTCCTCTCGAACGAGCTGCCGACCGCATTTCGCGGCAATCCCATTGAGGAAACGCCGAGCCGCGACAGCTATATGCTGCTGCGCCTCACCTTCCTCGGGGAGCGTGCGGACGATCCCGTGCTTGCCGATATGATCCGCCTCTTCCCTGACGTTGAGGTCACGATGCTGTTCGGCACGCTCGACCAGATCAAGGAGCTGCCGTTCGGCCGCATGATTATTGGGATACGCGGTGAGCGCTCCGAGATTGAGTCAGTGATCTCATATCTGTCTGCACAGCATTTGAAACAGGAGGTGATCGGCTATGTCCGCCGAAACGATTCCCCTTCTAACTAAGGCACTGGGCGAGACGATCTACATGGTCATTGTCAGCATGGCGATCTCAACCGCCATTGGCGTCCCGCTCGGCGTGCTCCTGCACGTCACGGGGAAGGGGGAAATCCTCGACGCGCCGCTCGTGAACCGCATGGTGGGCGGCATCGTCAACGCCGTGCGCTCCATCCCATTTATCATATTGATGGTTGCAATCATCCCACTGACCCGCCTCATCGTGGGTTCTGCCATCGGTACGACGGCGGCAATGGTGCCGCTCGTCATTGCCTCCGTCCCCTTCATCGGGCGTCAGGTGGAGACCTCGCTGCGCGAGGTGCCTCACGGACTCATTGAGGCGGCACTCGCGATGGGTGCAACGCCGATGCAGATCATCACGCGCGTGCTGCTGCCGGAGTCCATGCCGGGCATCGTCAGCCAGCTCACAACCGTCATCATCGCCCTCGTCGGCGAGTCCGCAATGGCGGGCGCAATCGGCGGCGGCGGTCTCGGCGATCTCGCGATCCGCTACGGCTACCAGCGCTTCCGTCCCGACATCATGATCGCGACGGTCGTCATTCTCATCGTTCTCGTCCAGCTCGTGCAGTTCGTGGGCAATGCCCTCGCTGCACGGCTGAATAAAAGATGATTTTTAAGGAGGTTTTTATGAAAAAACTACTCACCCTCGTACTCGCACTCACGACGCTCGCCCTTGTCGGCTGCGGCGGCGGTGCGGCGGACAACAAGGCAGAGAAGGTCGTCAAAGTCGGCGCCTCTCCCGTCCCCCATGCCGAAATTCTGGAGGTTATTAAGCCCGAGCTTGCAAAGGAGGGCATCAAGCTCGAGATCGTTGAGTTCAACGACTACGTGCAGCCGAACCTCGCGACGAACGACAAGGAGATCGACGCGAACTTCTTCCAGCATGAGCCGTACCTCAAGAACTTTGTCACCGAGCATCCCGAGCTGAAGCTCGCGAACGTCCTCGGCGTTCATGTTGAGCCGATGGGCATCTACTCGCACAAGATCAAGAACATCAACGAGGTCAAGGACGGTGCACAGGTCTCCATTCCGAGCGATCCCACGAACGGCGGGCGTGCCCTGCTCCTCCTTGAGCGTGCAGGCCTGCTGAAGCTGAAGGACGGCGTCGGCGCTGCCGCAACCGTGCAGGATGTCGTCGACAATCCGAAGAAGCTCGTCTTCAAGGAGATCGAGGCGCCACAGCTGCCGCGCACGCTCGATGATGTCGACATCTCCGTCATCAACACGAACTGGGCAATGCAGGCGGATCTCGTACCGACGCGCGACGCCCTCTTCATGGAGGACAAGACCTCCCCGTACGTCAACATCCTCGTCGTCCGTCAGGGCGATGAGAACCGCCCCGAGATTCAGGCGCTCATGAAGGCGCTCCACTCCGAGGCAGTCAAAAACTTCATCAACGAGAAGTACAAGGGCGCGATCATCCCTGCATTCTGAGAAATGATTGCGTGTGACAGCCGTGTGATCTAAAAATTCACACGGCTGTTTTTGTTTGCTCGTTCGGTACCCTTTCCATTGCTTCGTGCGTCCCTTCCCCTGCCATGATGTTGGATTAAACGCCATTGCAAAAATCATCATATTTTTTTATGAAAGATATGGACAATCACTCTCACAGTGCTATAATACGAGATACATTCTGTTCTTTATTCTATTCAGAATATTTATTTCTCTATATTGCTGTCAAAGGAGTGATTTTTTATGCTGCGAAAGAAGGGACGCTATTTCCACCGACTGCTCACCTGCGCCATTATGACATGGCTCGCCATGCCCGTCTATACCGTGTGGGCAGATGATGGTACACAGGGGGGGGGCAGTGTATCTACTGCTGATATTCACGTCGATGCCGATGCCGCAAAGGAAGAGGCGAAATACGAGTCGCAGTCAACGACGATCATCACGGCGGAGGACATCGCACGCAAACAGGCGAAGTCCGTCGAGGACGTGATCTTCAACGAGGTCGGCGTGACGCGTACAATCGACGCGATGGGCAACGTCGGCGTATCGATCCGCGGCGGTGACCCGCGCCATACGCTGCTGCTCGTAGACGGGCAGCGGGTCCTCGGCGGTGAGGCGAAGTACAACGGCAACGGCGACGAGCTGCTGCGCATCGGCGCGGAGAACATCGAGCGCATCGAGATCATCCGCGGTGCGGCGAGCGCGAAGTATGGCGCGGATGCCATCGGCGGCGTGATCCATGTCATCACAAAGCAGGGCGTAAAGAATCCGTCCGTCTCGC
>ERZ772960.2772-NODE-2772-length-12385-cov-9.747121_pt1 | contig 12385 bp, 6 predicted proteins | sample MGYA00580678_ERZ772960 | MGnify/ENA primary metagenome ERZ772960 (study PRJEB29015, sample SAMEA2737930) | human oral metagenome | biome: human oral; feature: human-associated habitat; material: dental | place: China | collected 2059 ... | reverse complement strand
GGACGACCAATCGCCCGGTATCGTTTGCGTAAAGGCACGATAGCGCTGTCCGCCTTTGATTTCAAAATAGCAATCGCCGCGGTTCAGCACCTCGATACCGGCAATGCGGAGCCAAGCGCAGGTCATCCTTAGATACGGACGTTCCCCGGCATTGTTAAAGGTAATGCGGCTCATTCCGTTTAAAAGCGGCGCTGCAAGGAGGAGCCCTGTTACAGGTTGGGAAAAGGGGCCGTCGAGTTGATATGCTCCGGCGGGCAGCGGGCCGCAAAAACGGAGCGGCGGGACTTCCATGCTGCCTGTACCGTTCTTAATACTTGCCGCCGAATATGGGATGCCCGCTTGCCGGTATACCGAAAGGAGCGGCTCCACGGGGCGGCTCCTAAGGGATTCATCTCCGGTGAGACACACCGGTGCATCGGCTGCGGCAAGGATCATGCCTAAAAAGTAGAGAAGGGAACCCGAGTTGCCGAGGTCGAGAATGCGTTCCGTTGCACCGCGCTCTGCGGAGGCGAGGAGACCGCCGGCTGGCGGCGTAACTTTGAGTACAAGCGGATTATTCGATACTTCCGTAATGGTAACGCCGAGCTGCCGCAGTACCTGTACGGCGCTTTCCATGTCCCCGCTGATAAGGGGCGCGGTAATAAATAAAGTATCGTCCGCTAAAGAGGCGCAGATGAGGGCGCGGAGCGTATGGCTTTTGGAAGAAGGCGCCGTCATCGTTCCGCAAAAAGACGGCGTACTCACTCTGAGATTCATAACTGTCGGTTTATTCTGCTAGCCGGATGTTTTTTTTGTTCGGGGCTTTTTTACCGCCGCTTTTTCGATTTTTGTATCGGCCGTTTCTTCTGCGGCAGGCTCAGTCGCTGCCGTTCTTTTTTTGCTTACAGCGGACTTGGCTCTTGCAGGAGCCTTTGTTTCCGCAGCAGACTTAGTAGGTTCAGCTTTTTTGGCCTTGGTACCGGTAGCGGGTTTTGTCGTGTCCGCTCCTTCTTCGCCTGCAGCAGATTTGGCGCTTGCCCTTTTTTTTGTCTTGGTACTGCTAACAGGTTCCTCTGCATCCGCAGCGGATTTGGCAGCTCTGTTTGTTTTTTTTGCCGAAGCTGCCTTCTTGGGCTTTTGTTCAGCTTCTTGCTCTGCGGCGGGCTGAGCCATTGCGCCGGTATCCTGCACGAGGGCTTGTTCAAGCGCATCGACACGTTCCGACGTTTCGTACTGTTTAAGCTGTACAACCTGTGCTTGCGCCTGCTCGAACCGTTTTGTGTTGCGGTACACACAGGCAAGGTCGTAGTGCAGGTCGGAACTGTCGGCAAAGGATTCGAGTCCTGTCCGCAATGTTACCTCTGCACGGGCATAGTCGCCTTTTTGCACGGATATGGATGCAATCAGCTGATATATCCGGACGGACGGCTGAATATCGAGCGCCTTAACCAAACCGTCATCGGCTTCGTTGAGAAGGAAGAGCGCATAGTCGTTTTCAGCCTTATCAGTGAGAAGCTCAGGATTTTTCGGATCGAGTTTTAATGCCTTATAATACCACTGCTGCGCTTCTTCGCGGGCATCGTCGTCGGCAAATGCATTCGCAAGGGCATGGAACGCAGCTGCCCGATTCCGTTCTACTGCGAGGTCGGCGGTTCCGTTTTCAATATCGAAGAGGGGCAGGCACTTTGCAAGCTGCCCCTTTCTGCGTTGTACTTCAAGGTCGTTTACCAACAGGGATACCTCATCGGGCAGCAGCCTACGTGCTTCCGCGACTGCCGCTTCCGCCTGTTCAATATCGTTTTCGCTCAATGCTGCTAATGCGCGTAAATTATGCACCCAACCGTTTTGAGGATCGGCGGCAAGCGCTTGTTCCAATGCCGGTTGATATTTTCCGTTACTTAAATAGAGCGCTTCCGCCAGCCGGAACTGATATAATCCGTACTCCGGTTCAAGGGTACATGCTTTTTTGAATGCTTTAACCGCCTCTTTGGGTTCATCGGTTTTGAGCAAAAGTCCGTACAGGTACCAGTCAGCGGAATCTTCCGAACCCTTTTTGCACGCCGTTTTTAATTTGAGCAAGGCATCATCGTATCTTCCCACTGCGTAAGCATATTTTCCGGCAATCGAAAGCGTTCGGGAATCATTCGGCGCTATACGTTCCAATATCGTAATAACTTCCGCAAGGTCATCGTATGCTTCCTGCTGTAAAAATGCGCGCGCAGCCTGCATATATGCATCTACCGCTTCCGGCTTTTTTCCGCAATCGTAGAGTTCATTCGCCTGATGGAAGGCAAAAAGCCCCTGATCGGGATTGATCGTGAAAGCTCGCCGATATGCTTCAGCCGATTCTTCGTGTTTTCCCAGCGCATGGAATAAATGTCCTTCAAGGTTTGAAAGGAATGAGGATTGCGTCATCATCGGCTTCGGAACTTTTTGCAGTAAACGCTGTAAATCTTCGTACCGTTCAGCCCGATAGTAAATGCCGCCGAGCTCCGCAAAGGCTTCCTCGTTGGAGGGATTCGCTTCCAAGACCGATTGAAATTCCCGCTCGGCTTCGTCAAGCATCCGTTGCGCAAAATAAATGCGGCCTGCCAGTATCCGATCCGCTTCTTCCGGCTCCTTTAACCGCGCTGCAGCCCGGAGCTGGAGCAGGGCAGGAACATACCGCCCCATCGCATAGAGCGTTTTTGCAAGGCTGATGCGGGCATCCGGCGGCACCGCGGAAAATTCGTTTGCTTCCGTGTATGCCGTTTCTACCGTCATCGGGATGGAGTTTAACGAAAAGCGGGAAAGCTGCGCGGTAACCTGCGGGTAGGTTTCCCAGTTTTGAATCGCAAAGGCGATTTTTCCCGCTGCCTGAATGGTATCATCCTCGCAGCAGGCAACCCAATGGCCGTTTATCAAAACGGTGATAGTCGTATTATTCGCGATCAGTTTGATTGAGTATGCGCCTTGTATATCCGTCTCTTCTTTATGATCTGAATCAGGATGATCTGAACCATGATGATCGATATCGGAATGAGCGGAACCGGGGATTTTTACCCAGCCTAGGAGGGGCATCGGAGTGCTGTTGACGACTGCATCGAGCCGTACCCATCCCGCATCGGATATCATCAGCGCATAAAAGGTACTCTGGCTGATATAACGAAACAGGAGGCCTGCTGCGAACCCTCCCGCCTTATCGGTTGATGTGTCCTGTCCGTCCGGCTTTTTTGCCGGCTCCGGCAAACGGATATCGGCTTCGATAATCACATTCTTATAGCGGAATACCGGATTGACCGTCCACGCATAGAGATGCTTCCGCTGCGCTTCGAGCGTGATTCCGCCCGTATTGTTTCCGGCTGGCTCAGGCGGCGTAAAAGCTGCCGTATATCCGTCGCCTGTTTCGGCAGCAAATCGACAGTTTTCAGGCTTGGAAAAATCGACCTGCCACTGTTCTTCAACAATTTCTTCGTAATCAATCGGAATTTCTTCTTTAGGATTCCGCAGATTTTTAATCTTACTTTTAAAATAATCGATGTAAAGTTTGAACATCCCCATACGGTAAAAATAGCGAAAAAAAGAAAAAAAGTCTATCGAATCAACATAGGGGCTGTCCAAAACTGATTTACAGTCCGCGTTAGCGGATATGATAATTGCTTCCTTACAGAACAAGTCGGCAGGCTTGCAGTTTTTAGAGATTCTCTACTGTATAAAGACTTTTGCGGCGTATGTAGGAGATGGCAAGCGCTTTAATAATGGAAACGAAGCGGCAAATTATGTAGGGCCGGTGCCGCGCAGATGCGCCGTATATAACCTTACCGTAAGCCTTTTGAAAATAGACGCCACAGATGCTAGGAGCCTAGCCGAAATAAAGCGGAGACGTATCGGGTATACGTTGAGCATTTATTTCGGCGTAGCGACAACGCAGATGTGCCGTATATTTTCAAAAGTATTATTGGCCTTGATATTCTTCGACCATATCACTCAAATGCTCAAGCTCAACTCCCGCCTGTTTGAACATTTCGATTGAGTCGGCGCTGTCGTGGTATCGTTTTTCGGCGATCACCCGTTTTATACCGCAGTTGATAATCAGCATTGCACAGGTTCGGCACGGGGTCATTTTGCAGTAGAGTGTCGCGCCGTCAATACTGATGCCTCGCTTTGCGGCTTGGCAAATAGCGTTTTGCTCTGCATGAACGGTACGGACGCAGTGTTGACTGACGGAACCGTCTTCATGCTGCACCTTTTTAAACTGATGCCCTACATCGTCGCAGTGAGGTAATCCGCGCGGGGCGCCGACATAGCCGGTAACCAAGAGTTGATTATCCCGCGCAATGACGCAGCCGGATCTGCCGCGGTCGCAGGTCGCACGTTTTGCAATTGCACGGCACACTTCCATAAAATATTCGTCCCATGTCGGGCGAACGTACGGTTCTTCACTCATGTTTCCCCCTGATGTGTGTTTGTGTACGGCCTAGGGCTCTTGATAAAATACCGCTGAGGTATCCAAAAAATCTAACAAGGCTTTTAGAGATATGCTGTTACAACCACGGATTGACACCTTCCCCCTGTATTGTGCCGTCCTGTTCCGTTTTTTCGGATTCAGTGTTTGCGGGTTCCGATTCTACAGGCGGGAAAGACGGCAGCGGGGTTCCTTCATCGATAGTTTCCAAATGCGTTTGAGGAATTGGCGGCTGCTGTGTGCTATCGGTTTCCTGTGTCCCGGAAGTTTGGTCGGACTGCGGTACTGTGTTCGGTGTATTTTGTTGTCCCTGCTGCGGGATAAAATCTTGACCCGACTGTTGCGGAGTAAGCATCGGAGACTGTTCTATAGAAGAATTATCCTCACCTGAGCTCAAGGACGGATCGGCTTCAAGAATGTTGTCGAAACCGGACGGGGCAATAGGCTCATCGGTTATAAACGGATCGTCCGTATAGGATGTATTTTCCGTCCGTCTCCGTTTACTCGGTTCGGGATCTTCAAAGATACGCGGATCAAGGAGTACATCCGTTTTAATAATATCAACCGGCGTTTGTCCGGTACTGTAGTTACTCTTGCGTAAACGATCCTTTGCAATTTCCAGCAGTACATTGTTCGCTTCGTGATAGGTACAGGCTTTCGTCGGCTGCGTACCGGATAAAAAATACAGCGCAATCGTTCCCTCATTGCAATAAGGTGTTTGCAGCATTCCCGATTTTGAACAAACTGATATATACGTTAAGCCTGTTTCAGGGCGGATAAAATCCTTATACGGCATATCTTCATGGATGGCTCTCATAAAATTTGCCCATGGCGGCCCCGCGAGCGTTGCTCCCGTATTGTCGAGTCCGAGCGACTGTCCTCCCTTGTCGTACCCGAACCAAACGGCGGCGGTATAGTACGGAGAAAAACCGATCGTCCATGCGTCCGACCAGTTTTGTGTAGTACCGGTTTTACCGGCCATCGGCATGGAAAAATACTTACCGTTTTTTTTATTCTTGAAACGAAACTTCGAGCCGCTGCCTGAAGCATTCGCGAGTGTTCCGGCGGTAATTGTTTTCTGTAGTACCGAGGTCATAAGATAGGCATTTTGAGGACTGATAACCTGCATTGCATTTCCCCGTCGCCGCTGATCCAGCCGTAAATCCCGTTCGGGATCCATTACGATTGTACCGTTACGGTTTTCGACGGTACGGATGGCAATGGGGTCAACCCGTCGTCCCTGATTTGCGAAGATAGCAAAAGCCTTTGCCATCTGGACGGGCGCGACGCTGATAACACCGAGCGCAAGCGGATAGAGCCGCGGGAACGTGCGGTCTATTTCATCTTGGTCGGTAATGCCGAGCAACGCTGCGGATCGGGTAATCGCGGCATCGAAACCTATTGTATCGAGTACCTTAATTGCAGGAATGTTTAAAGACCGTGCCAGCGCCCGCCATGCGAGGACTGTTCCCTGCCAGTGTCCTGCATAGTTGTTCGGAATATAAGGAACGCCGCTTTGATTTTGAAATACTTGTGGGGTATCTTCCAAAACTGTTGCCGGTGTAATCAATTTGGTGTCAAAAGCTGCGGAATAGAGGAGCGGCTTAAAGGAGCTCCCCGGCTGAACACGTCCTTGCGTTGCTCGTATCATCTGATTCGATTCATCGAATTTACTTCCGCCGACGAGCGCCGTAATATAGCCCGTATTATTTTCCAAACAGATGAGCGTCCCCTCAACGGTTTTTCTTGCGAGCTCATCCTGCACCTTTGCGGTACTCTTTGTGCCGGTAATTTTGAGGTTGTTTAAACCGAAAAGCATCGCCGCCATATCCACAATGGGGTTTAAATCGCTGCGGTAATAGGAAAGAGTCTTTGCCTGTACCCGTTCGGAATCTATATGAAGCGCCGGAATATTAAAGGCGAGCGAAACAAGCGCAGTGATATTGCTATACAGTTCGCTCTGTGCAAAGCGATGCGAGCGCGTATTTTTTACCCGGGTGTTTGCAATGCGGATATAGTCGCCCATCTCTTTTTCGGCAGCGGCCTGATGACGTAAGTCGCAGGTGGTGTGTACGATATAGCCGTCGGAATAAAAATCCATCGTGCCGTACATCATTGTTTCAAGCTGACGGCGTACATATTCGGAAAACCAGCGGGCTTTATCTTCACGATTAAACCACGCGGATGAATTGGTACGGGTATAATCGAAATGCGCCCAATACTCATCGTAGGATTCGTCTCGCTCCTCTTGAGTGAGATACCCAAGCCGTACCATTTCGTCAAGGACATAGCTCTGCCGTTCCTGTACCCGATTCGGATATTCAAAAGGATTATAATAGGCAGGGTTTGACAGCTGAATAACCAGTATCGCCGCTTCCGCAGGGGTAATTTCCGCGACTGAATGTCCGAAATAAAAACGGCAGGCAGCGCTGACACCGTACGTTCCTCCGCCGAAATATACTTTATTCAGGTAGAGTTCAAGGATTTCATCTTTTGAATACCGGCGTTCCATCTGAACTGCCCACCACAGTTCTTTTACCTTTCGTGAAATGCTCATGTCGGTGCGGTCGCAGTATAAAAGTCCCGCTATTTGCTGGGTGATGGTACTTCCGCCTCCGAGCGTTTTGTGAGTCAGCTTTCCGACAACGGCACGGAAAATCGCTTTCATCGTAAAGCCGCGGTGCTCATAAAAACTACGATCTTCGCGGACAAGCAATGCATTGATCAATGCCGATGGTATCTGCTCGAATTTAATAATCTCCCGTTTTTCATTGGAAGAAAATTCGGTAATCAAATCTCCTCTTATATCGAGGATTCGAGTCGGCAAATCGGGATTAAAGGCGGTAAACTGTTCACTTTGCTTTACGGCTACAGTTTCGGCCAGAAGATAACCCAGCATCGCCGAACCCGCGACAAGCACGGTAAAAACAATAATAAGATAAATAGATAAAAAGACGGTGCGTCCGCGCATGTGCCTATAAAAGCACAAAATCGCTTTTTTTTCAAGCACGAGAGCGCGCAATACGGGGCAGACGCATCAGGTGGAGTAGATAAAAGTACAGAATAATGGGGGTGTCAAAAAATCGCCTGATGCGTTTGCTGAACCGAAAATAATGTAAGTGTTTGCCTTTTTGATCAATATGATATAGAATATAAAAATAAAGCTTTTGTAGCCGTTTCGAATTCTGCCGGGGTTTTACATGAAGAAAGTTGTGCGGGCCGTTATTCTTCCGGTCTTAGTTTTTTGTCTTTTTATTGCCTGTAAAAATTACACGGCAGATATCGAGGACTATTTAAGCTATTGGTCAAGCGAAGTATCGATTGCGGATTATACATTCGATCCGCCACCTCAAACCGATGCTGAAGGAGTGCGCTGGTTTTCTTCTAAAACGGCGGTAACGGTTACGTTTACCGTGAATAATCCTAAGGATTTTAATTTTAAAATGCCGGAGGATTCCGGCGCTCCTGCCGATATTGTAACATTTCCGCGCATTCGGAATGAGCCTGATAAAAATGCTGCGATTGCATTGCAACCCGGCATCGATTATGAATTTAAGAAAATTTCAAATACCAAGTTGGCACTTACCTATACCCCGGTCTTTTTGCAGAAGCATGAATGGGGCAGGGGAGATATAACTCCTTCCATTATACTGTATATCACGGACGGAAGACATTTTGAGCAAGCCGTTCAGGGGACTCTCAAGGTAAATACTCCGCCTCCGGCAATAACACACTATACCCTTGCAAAGACAAAAACGAATGATCCCGGAAAGGATGCTTATTATGTTTTATGTTTGCAAGTACCCGATATGGATGTACGGGTTACCGGCGAGCTTCTCCACAAGGATATTGTCGGTATTGAAATCAACGGAACAACGTATTCTCTTTCCGTAAATGAGGCGCAACATACATTTATAAAACCTGAAGATACCGCTTTTTTAAATATAACGGACGTGGAGAAACTTGAAGCCAATGCAGGGAATATTCCTTCCGGTTGGGTGCTTTATTTTAAAACCGATGTTCCGGTAAAGGACGGTAGTGCGAAAAAAGACTATACGGTGAAATTGACCGATGTAAAAGGTTTGACGTCACCGGAGCTTAAAGCGGCTACCAAACCGAATACCTTGCAGCAGGAAACGCGGACGGTAACCTTTAATCTTGCAGGCGGAAATATCGACGGCAATACAAATGCTATTACAATGACCGGCATTCCGGGAACTTCGTTTACCGCGCCTGAAAATCCTACCAAAGACGGCTATACCTTCAACGGCTGGGCTCCTTCATTGCCTTCGCCTCTGACATTCCCGGTAGCAGATACGGCATATACTGCGCAGTGGATACCACAAGCTATAACGGTAACTACTTGGGAAGACTTACGGTCTGCGGTGCAAAACGCTCATGACGGAGCTGTTATCGAAATAGCTGGAAATCTTACTTACACCATAGCTGCTGCAGGAGGTAAAAAATCTACAATAACGGTAAACAGGGATATTACCATACGGTCGACAGAGGGCAATACATACACCTTGGATGCGAGCGGTACCGGCGCAAATGGAGGGACTGCTAATAATAAGGTTACCGGAATTTTTGAAGTGGAAGGCGGTAAGACATTAAAACTCGAACGCTTAACGCTAACCAAGGCAGAAAAATATGCCGTCTATGTTGACCATAATAGTTCCCTTACAATGAAGAATGTAACGATTAAAGACTGTAAGACCCAATATAATGCTGCCGGTATTTACTTTAATAAGGGCAAAGATTTAACACTTCTTGAAAACTGTACAATAGAAAAGTGCAAAGGAAAGGGCGTCCAGTCGTCCGGCGGCATTGATATTGAAGAGCCGACAGGAACGGTGAGCATAAAAGATACGACAATTAAGGATTGTGCGGCTCAAGCTAACGGTGGCGGTATCAATCTTTATAACGGTAATAACGTCCAATGTAAGTTGGAAAATGTAAAGGTTGATAACTGTAGTGCACTGAGAGGAGGCGGTATACACGCTAAAGCAGGAACCCTTACTATATCGGGAGGTCTTTTTAGAAGTAATGCGGCAAGTGGTTCAATTGCAAACGGTGGGGGCGGCGCTATCTATAGCGAAGGCGCTGAAATTACTATAACAGGGTGTACCATCGGAGATGATGATACAAACAACGGGAACTATGCGGTACAGGGCGGCGGTATCTTTGTCAGTGAAGATGCTAAATGTACTTTAAACGCAGGTACAAAAATCAGCGGTAACACTGCTATGCCGATGGGAGTAGACGACGGTAACGGCGGCGGTATTTTTGTGAATAGAGCTTCATCCGGCACTGCGGCGGGTATATTAACGATTAATGGAGCTGAAATGAACCATGTTATCATCTCCGGGAATACGGCTGACTACGGCGGGGGACTATATAACTATGGGAAGGCAAATATTAAATATGCCGAAATTCAAGGAAACAGTGTAGAACATAACGGCGGCGGGATGTTTAATGCGGGAACTTGTATGATGGACGGTGTTATGCTGCAGAATAACAAAGCTGAAAGTGAAGGCGGCGGCATCTATAGCAATAAAGAACTTACGCTCGAAAACACTACCGTTACCGGCAATGAGGCAACAGCGAGTGGAGGGGCTATACAGATCGCAACCGCCGATTCGGTCTTCAATATGTCGGGTTCTACGGTTATTACGGAGGATTCAAGCAAGAATGACATATATTTGACGAATGATGCCTTTATCACGCTGACCGGTGAGTTGACCGCTGCGGAAAAGATTGCACGTATTACGTTAAACAGTTCGGGAGGTTATCAAAACAACCGAGAAATAGTGAAGGGCGATTCCGGTTTTACCATTCCGTTAAGCTATGATACTAAGTTTGAAATAACGGATAAAATAGGCAGCCCTCAGCACTGGAAACTTATTTATCAAAGTAAGGCGTTAAAGCTTAAGAAGAAATAAACTTTCTCTCCGCTTCTGTACGGTTTTTCTTTGCATTTTCTTGCAATTCCGTGTATAGTATCCGAGCAAGCGTATCAGACTGTTTTTAATATCCCCGCAAAATAAAAAAGGTTGTTCAACCTTGTCTTTTGAAATATGCGGGCATCTTCTTCGTTGCTACGAAAAAATTAATCCTCAACGTATCAAAGATACGCCTGCGGTTAATTTTTTCTCGCGCCTCGAATCTGCTCCACCTATTTCAAAAGGCTGACGGAAGGGTTAGTCATAAAAACGGGGCAGCTGCGTCATGAGTTGTACACGGATGTATAACTGCTTAACAGTCTATTTTCAAAAGGCTAACGGAAAGTTGATTATGGAAACGGAAGCGTGTGAAGTATTATATCGGTTTTTTAGAACCGCATCTGAATATATTGAAGGATACCGCAGCGATGCGCCGTATCCCGAATCGTTTGCATTTGCCGGAGATTCAACGGCTGCAGCTGCGACAACCGGCGCTGCGGTGAATGTCGACTCTACTGCTGCCGGAGCTTCTGCTGCGGCGTATCCGGCAGGTACCGGCAATGAACAAAGCGGTATCGGCACGGCAGCATGTACCGGATACGCCGAACATAATGGTTTTGCAGCCGATGATAGCTTTGCAGGTTCAATGGACGGCTCCGCTTCCGGCGGAATGTATACGGAGGCGGTAGGCGGGAGCGGCGGAATGCTGTTCCGGTCGATGCAGGGGATTTACGCTGCGGTTGCGCAGTGCTCCGCCTGTGTTTTGGGGCAAACCCGTACCCATCCGGTGGCGGGCGAAGGCCCCGAAGAGCTGTCCCGCCTGACCAACTCCGTTGAGGTGATGGTAATCGGCGAGGGGCCGGGCGCGGACGAAGACCGGCAGGGCAGACCTTTTGTCGGCAGGGCGGGGCAGCTTCTCGACAAGATGCTGGAGGCAATTCAACTTTCGCGTAAGACTAACTGCTATATCACCAATGTGGTTAAATGCCGTCCGCCACAGAACCGCGACCCTGCGCCGGAGGAACGGAGCTGCTGCGCCGCCTTTTTGGATGCGCAAATACGGCTGCTCCGCCCTAAGATGATTCTGGTGATGGGACGTATTGCCGCGCAGCATTTACTGCAAACCTCCGACGGTATCGGAAAGCTGCGGGGGCGTTTCTTCGACTATCAGGGGATACCGCTGATGCCGACCTATCATCCGAGCGCGCTGCTTCGGGACGAAAGCCTTAAACGCCCCGCATGGGAAGACCTCAAACGGTTCCGCGCCCGTCTGCACGAACTTCAGGCGCAGGGCTAATCTATGGCGCAGTGGTTGGAGCTTGTCTTTAAGCTTCCTTTATATCAATCGTTTTTTTACCGGAATGCCGCCGCAGTACCGAAACGTTCAGCTAAAGCAGCAGTGGTAGAGAGTACGGATGCTTCCATCCTGATGGATTGTGCCGCCGCACCGGACGGGCAGCAATCCTTGGCCGGCAGGCGGGCGGCGGTTCGATTCGGCTCGCGCAAGCTCATCGGTTTTATCGTTGCGGAACATGAAACGCTGCCGAAAAGCTGCCCTTTTGCGGAAGCCGACATAAAGCCGATCGACCGCATCATCGATGCGGAACCGCTTTTCACCGATGAACAGGCGGCGCTCGCCCGTTGGATGTCCCGCTTTTATATCTGCGCCGAGGGGATTGCGCTGTCTGCGATGCTGCCTTCCGGCAAACGTGAAGCGGGGGAGCTGAATACCGATGGGATCGAATTCGCCGGAACCGATTTTTCCGCTTCGGCGCTCACTCTTTCGGAAGAACAACGTTCCGCCGTAGAAGCGATTTCCGGCTGCGCTGGTGGCGAGTTCTTCTATGTGTACGGCATCACCGGTTCCGGTAAAACCGAGGTCTTTCTGCAGGCTGCCTCGCGTGCACTTGTTGCCGGAAAATCGGTTATCTATCTGGTTCCCGAAATCACGCTGAGTCATCAGGTTGCGGAAACCGTCAAAAAGCGTTTCGGCGACCGCTGCGCGGTGCTCCATTCGGGA
>ERZ772960.2769-NODE-2769-length-12391-cov-2.685717_pt1 | contig 12391 bp, 9 predicted proteins | sample MGYA00580678_ERZ772960 | MGnify/ENA primary metagenome ERZ772960 (study PRJEB29015, sample SAMEA2737930) | human oral metagenome | biome: human oral; feature: human-associated habitat; material: dental | place: China | collected 2059 ... | reverse complement strand
TCTTCCCATCGTCACTAAGAATTGCAGATAATCCGGATTCAGATCTCCTGCGGAAAGGATGAGATCGATGCCTTCCAGCTTTTCCTTCTGAAAATGATCCCAGAGCCCCTTATTTTCTTCATCCGCTATACATAAGATTTTCATATCAGGAACCCTCCGGAAAGAATCGCCTCCTGTGATTCTTTTGTAAATGCTTTCAACGGAGGAATTTCTCCGACAACATTATCATTCAGCCAGCGCATATCCACAATTTCATCCATTTCCAGACTTCCCGCACCTTCACTGTGAATCTTCTCACACTGACTGTGAATCTCCCCCGAGAAAGGAAGAAGATTTCCGGCGATAATTTCCTCCTTTAATATGGAAACCAATTTGCGGGAAGAATAACTTAAATTGCGCGATAAAATCACCTCCAAAACGCCTTCTTTCAGTCCGTAATAATAATTCAGTGCACTATGACTCTTTGCCAGGCTACTGGTATGATAGGAACCTTCCAAAAAAGACTGCAAAATCAGCTCATAGTACTTCCCCCAATTGTAAAAGGACACGGCAATGTTGGACTGAACCTCTCCGTCAGAAGAGATATAGACCCCGAACTCCCTGCTCTTTTCGAAAGGTTTTGCAAATTCCGGACCCGAAATCGTCGCGATGCCTTTCTCATGAAATTCCGCCTTCCAATCCGCCCCTTCTATCCCGCTCCAGGAAAGATGGACTTTACTCCAGGGATTGATAAACTGCGCGCCGATTGCAAAGGCATTGATATTGGAAAGGGTTCCATAAAGGGGGAACTGCTCCACATAGCCGAGATCATTTCCGTCCGTAATGGATGCCGCAAGTGCCCCCATCAAAAACTTTGCCTCATACATCCTGCCATAATAGGTTCGTATCGAATTATAGGAGGTATTTACGGAACAGTTCAAAATCTCCACTTCCGGATATTGTAAGGCTGCTTTGATACTCTCCTGCGCCATGGAAGGAGCCGTCGTAAAAAGAAGATTTGCGCCCCAACTGACCGCCTTTTTTATCGCTTCCTCCACTTTCTCGTCCGTATTACAATTCTCGAAAGCTTTCGTCTCTACCGCTCGAGAATACTTCTCCTGAATATAATTTCTCCCGAGCTCATGTGCGTAAGCCCAGGTAGAGGTCTCTACAGACCGCTCATACAGGAAGGCAATTTTGGTCCCCTTCTTGTTTCCGGAAAATCCGCCGGAGAAGAAATCCAACAATCCTCCCTCTTTCTTCATCTCTTCCGGATTCTGTACAAGGACAACCTCTCCTGCCGACTTCTTAAATTCATTCCAGAGTTTCTCCAGATTCTCCCGAATCTCATCCGTACTGTTTTCCAGAAGGGACTGCAAGCCGTACACGGTAAGGTAGAGGAAAAAAGCATCCCCTGCCGGACTTTCCAGCCTCTTTCCTCCCATGGAAAAATACAGCTCCGAAAAACGGGAAAAGGCAGAACGCAAATCCCTGGAAAGCTCTAAAGGCCAGGGTTCTCCACTCCTCACGCCCAAAAACTGCTCTAGCCTTTCATACGACCCCGGTTCGGAAAAATAAATTCCGTAAAGACCTGCATCCTTGTAAAAATCCACAAACTCATAATAGAGTTTATTTTCTTTATCCTCCGTTCTCTTCGGCAAGATACGAATCACCATGGCGGGAATCGATACCGCCTTATTGTAGCGGGAAACGGAAACCCGCTTATTCCCTTCCTGCACATAAAACTGATATTTGTACTCATAGACCAGAATGGGGTCTCGAACCCCTTCTTCACAGACCGAATCAAAGAGACTAGACCACTTAGCCGCAAACTCGGTCTTGGGACTGAGAATCGGCATGAAATTCCTTGCAAAAGACTGCTGCCGTGCCTTCGTCTTGGTACCGGCAATATCTTCCAAAGGAATCTCCAGGATACCTAAACGATTTTCTCCCTGTATATCTTCCTTTCGCAGTTTCTCATCCAAGGCAGGAAGGTAAGGAGTCTGTCCAAAGAGTAAGGCATTCCTATAGGAACGATCACCAAGCTTCTTCGCTTCCAAATAATCTTCTATCATTGCTACCCCTTTCTCTGTTCCCGAAAATTTTATTACATAGAAAAAAAGAGGGCAAGCCTCTTTTTCTCCAAGTTCTTATTGCGGTCCGTTCGTGCTGCCGGCCTGAATGGTTCCTCCACCCTGTTGATTCGTGTTATTTCCTGAAGGTCCCTGACTGTTCGGTCCGTCCGGACTGTTCTGTGTTCCGTTCGGGTTCGGTGTGCTGCTTCCTCCGGGACCCTGTGCTCCGGGTCCTGCGGCTCCCGGTCCCTGACTGTTACTTCCGTTTTGATTGGTATTACTCGGTGCGCTTGCCTCCGTAAAGTTCAGGTTCGACGTATCGGAAGTGCATACTCCCGCTTCATTAAAGCTGAAGGAACGACCGTCCAAAGTAATCGTCGTATTCGCGAGCATCCTGCCGTCTTCCAGATAGTAATAGTGATCTTTCTCTCTCAGCCATCCCTTTACCATCTTTCCGCTTCCGGCAAAATAGTACCAGATATTGTCCACTTTCTTCCATCCGGTCGCCATCTTTCCGTTTGCCGGATCCAGATAATATTTATTTCCGTCCGTATCAGTCTTCCAGCCGGTTTCCATATTGCCGTTGCTTCCGGACAGATAATAATAAGTTCCGTTCAGGTTCAACCAGCCGCTCTGCATCGAACCGTCATTTCCAAAATAATACCACTTGTCGGCAATCTTCTGCCACTTCTGCATCACAAGTGAACCGTCTTCCGGATTGAAATAATACCACTTGTCGGCAATCTTTCTCCAGCCTGTTGCCATCGCACCATAGGACTTCAGGTAATACCAGACATCTTTTCCGTCCTTCTGTAATTTCAGCCAGCCGGTCTGCATCGTACCGTCCGACTTCAAATAGTACCAATGCTTATCTACTTCCCTCCATCCTGTTACCATAAGTCCCGATGGACGAAAATAATGCCAGGCATTGTTGATCTTCTTCCAGCCGGTCACCATATAGGTGTCTGCACCGATATAGTAATATCCGGATGAAGTATGAATCCACTTTCCGCTGACTTTCTCATTGTTCTTCGGATCGATAAAATAGTACTTTCCGTTCTGCTGTCCCCAGCCTGCTGCGAAGGCGGTTCCCACGCTCGCCAGGCTGATTCCCAAAGCAATAAGCTGTACGCCCAATTTTTTTCTGATATTCATGTAAGCCTCCCATCCTTCTAAGCTAAACTATATCATAGGAAAGAAAAAAGATTCTATAACAAGCTCTTACTTTTCCTTAACATTTCGTAAAGCATTCCTTCTCTCTAAATCCCGGTATGCCTCCTTAAAATACCGAAGCATCTTCAAGCTATAGTCCCCAAACTGCTCTCCCATCGCCATCTTATACACGGACCAAAGACTCCAGAGGAGACCCGAAAGTCCCATATAGGCTTCCAAAATACAGCGCATCTCTTCTTCCTTCTCCGCTTTCCGCTGCATACTCTCCGACGGAATCTCCCCCTCCTGATACTCTTTCAAGAGCGTCTCACATTCCGCAAAGCTGAAATAAGAATAAATGCCTGCCATCGCAATATCCAGAAGGGGGTCCGCCATGCCGGCATACTCCCAGTCAATCATCTTTACTCCTTCTTCCGTGAAGAGGAAATTGTCCTGCACCGCATCGATATGACAAAGACAAAGGGGTCTTTTCTTCTCCTCCACAAAAGACAGGAGGGCATCCCTTTTCTTTTGGATACTTTCATAATCATAGTAGGGAATCTCTCCCTTCTCCAGACAGAGCTTCTCATAATAGGAAAGCCTCTCCCGAAGAGAGAAGGCGTGGTCGCATATTTTCCCGCTTTTGTGCAGACGCTTTAAGAGTCCCATCGCCGGAATGCAATCTTCTCTTTTCGAGAAATCCGCATTTCTGGCACCTTCGTAATAACGGGAAATCTTGTACCCGTTTTCCTCATTAAAATAAACAAGTTCTTCCGTAATACCGAGGTCCTCCACCAGACGGTAAACCGAACCTTCCTCTCTACGATTGATTAACTCTTCCGTTCCCTTTCCGGGAATCCGGCAAATGAAGGACTGTCCGCGATACTGTGCATTTACACTGTCCGGAGCAAGCCGAAAGAAGAAGGACTTATTGGTCATCCCCGCCTTCAGACAGCGAATATCCGTTATATCCGCTTCCGGAACCTGAAAAACACGGGATACCAATTCCATTGCCTCGGATCCGGAACGATTCACATACTTCTCGTCAAATTTTCGCAATTCTTCGAGATTCTCAAACTCATAAACGATCTGTTCTCTTTGACAGTTCGCATAAATCGGAGGGAGATTTCGAAGCTCCCGCATGAGGACATCTTCCCAATAATAATTCTCCGTTCCCGGTCTGTGATAGTATTCCTCAAGGAAGGGGAGAAATGCGGAAAAGAATTCCTTTTTAAAGAAAACCGGGCCGTACATACAATAGGCATCCTTTCCGCCTACCTGCACATCCATAATCTGTCCCGTTTGAGAGAGCGTAAGTGCCCACTCTTTCGTCTCTCCTTCCATAAAAGATGCGGCATACCAGGAATAAGGTTCTATACTATGATAGAGATTCTCCCGCATCCAGTTGTCGGAGGAAAGAATATAGAAATTCTTTCCTTTTACCGCATCTCTTGCGTGATATAGCGTTGCCAGCGTATTCTTCTCGGCAAATTCGGGATTATAAAGGAGATGCACACCATAGAGATCAATGAGATACTCAAACTTCTCTTTCAGGTATCCTACGACAATGGTAATCTCTTTGATTCCCACTTTATGAAGCTGCTTAATCTGTCTTTCAATCATCCGCTCCCCGAAGACTTCCAAAAGTCCTTTCGGACACTCATAGGTCAGGGGCACAAAGCGGGAACCGAAACCGGCGGCAAGGATCAGCGCGCTGTCCACCATATTTTCCATGGCAAATTCCTCTGCTTTATTCGTCAAAAGAAAAGACGGATTGTCTCCTTCCGAAAGAAGGTAGCCTTCTTTGGAAAGCGCGTGTAAGGCTTTCTCCCTTTCCTCTTTTCCCATAGCGGAAACACCGTCTGAAAGCGCTTCTTCCTCTGTAAAGCGCTCGAGAAGATTCCGTAATACAATGTACTTGCCGTTCATTTCTGCTTACCCCTTTATTCCTAACGCGCTTCGCTGCGAAAACGTGCCATCTCGTTCATCCGCTTCTATCGCTTAAATTTCCGAAACCTCATAGAGAAGATCCCCATAACTCGGGAAAGGCCACAGGCTTTTATCCATAATATTCTCCAGACTGTCACAGGACTTCCGCAGTGCCTGCATATCCGGAACAATCGTCTCATAAGCATAGAAAGCCGTTTCCTTCTCATCGGAAGCCGTATTCATCTTTTCCAGGTCATGAAGAAGCTTCTCTCTTCCTTTATCGATTGCCTCCAGAAGCGAAGAAGTCTCTTGCAACAAGCGTTCTTCCGCATACGTAGATGCCGTTTTCGAAACCTCCCGCACTGCCCGAATCGTCGATGCCAGTCTTTCCACATACTGCATGGCACTCGGAATAATCTGCTTTCCGGTGATGTTCACCATGGCTCTTCCTTCAATATGAATCACCTTTGTATAGTGTTCATACTCCACTTTCTCCCGGCTTCTCAGTTCCGCTTCCGTATAGATGGAAAATTTGGAGAAAAGCTGAATGGCTTCCTTCTTGGTCAGAGCGGAAATGGCCTGCACCATGGAAGAGAGGTTCGGCAATCCTCTTCGCTCCGCTTCTTTCACCCACTCTTTGGCATATCCGTTTCCATTGAAAATGATTCTTTCATGGTCGGTTAAAAGCTTCTTGATATAATCATGGACCGCAAGCTGAAAATTCTCCTGTTTTTCCAGATAATCCGCCGCAAGTTTAAACTGTTCCGCCGTAATCGCGTTTAAGACAATATTGGCACTGGCAATAGAATCCGAAGAACCCAGCATACGAAACTCGAATTTATTTCCGGTAAAAGCAAAGGGGGAAGTACGGTTTCTGTCCGTATCATCCTGCAAAACACTGGGCAGGGCACGAACTCCGGTCATCAGACTTCTGCCTTTACAGGACTCCGTCGCATATCCTGTTCCAAGAAGCTGATCGACAACGCCCTGCAATTGACTTCCGATAAAGCAGGAAATAATTGCAGGAGGTGCCTCATCCGCTCCCAGACGGTGGTCATTTCCCACATTGGCGGCGGACATACGAAGCAACTCACTATGGGTATCCACTGCCGCGAGCACACAGGAAAGCACCAGAAGGAACTGTATATTTTCATGCGGACTCTCCCCAGGATTCATCAGATTAATGCCGTCATCCGTTGTGAGCGACCAGTTGTTGTGCTTTCCCGAACCGTTTACCCCCGCAAAGGGTTTCTCATGCAGTAAACATTCCAGACCGTGACGGGACGCCACTTTCTTTAAACTCTCCATCACAAGCTGATTATGGTCTAAAGAAATATTTGCCTCCTCATATACTACGGCAAGCTCATGCTGCGAGGGCGCTACTTCATTGTGCTCCGTCTTTACCGGAACGCCAAGGCTCCAGAGTTCTTCATCCAGGTCCCGCATGAATTCGGCAATCCTTTTTCGAATGATCCCGTAGTAATGGTCATCCAGCTCCTGTCCTTTTGCCGGCATACTCCCGAAAAGCGTTCTTCCGGTATAGACGATATCTTTTCTCTTCAGGTACTTCTCCCGGTCAATCAGAAAGTACTCTTGCTCCGCACCGACAGAAGGGCGCACAAAGCGGCTCTTTTCATTTCCGAATAGGCGCAAAATACGAAGTCCCTCTCTATTGATGGCCTCCATTGAGCGAAGAAGGGGCGTCTTCTTATCCAGAGCTTCCCCGGTATAAGAGCAGAAGGCGGTCGGAATGCAAAGCGTCACGGTCTCCCCTTCTCTTCGAAGAAAAGCCGGACTGGTACAATCCCAGACGGTATACCCTCTCGCTTCAAAAGTTGCCCGAAGACCGCCGGACGGAAAGGAAGAGGCATCCGCTTCGGAACGCACCAATTCTTTTCCGGAAAACTCCAGCATGACCTTTCCTTCCCCTACCGGACTTAAAAAAGCCTCATGCTTCTCCGCAGTCACCCCGGTGAGAGGCTGAAACCAATGCGTATAATGTGTTGCGCCCTGCTCTATCGCCCATTCTTTCATTCCCTGGGCAACCGCATCGGCAAGTTCTAAGGGAAGTGCACTTCCTTCCTGAATGGCTTTCTTCAGTTTGGTATACACATTCTTCGGAAGTCTTTCCCGCATCACACCGTCATGAAAAACATTCTTAGAAAAATTCTCCATTGTTTCTAACCTCTCTCCGTATTGTTCTCCGCACGGAATAACTGCTTATCCTGCCCCTGAAAAAGGGAGGACATCGTGTTTCTCTCCTTTTTGGCAGATAAAACGCAAAATGAAACGCCATAAATGAATAATTCGTAGTATTGAAATAGTAACTATCTCTCCTACTACGAAATATCCATGATGAAAACAATATTCTTTTGCTGCTCTCTAATTATGCCTTATTTCCACATCCGAAAAGGGCAATCTTCGCCTTGCACTCGGCAATAATGGCATCAGCACCCGGCTTTAAGAGCTTTCTCGGGTCATATCCCTTTCCCTTCTTGTCCAGGCCCGCTTCGATATACTCTCTGGTTGCCTTCGCGAAAACAAGCTGTAACTCCGTGTTTACGTTGATCTTCGCTACTCCGAGAGAGATGGCTTTCTTAATCTGATCATCCGGAATACCCGAACCGCCGTGCAAAACGAGAGGCATCTTCTCCCCGATGGCTTCCTTGATGGAGGCAAGGGTCTCAAAGGAAAGTCCCTTCCAGTTCTCCGGATAAATTCCGTGAATATTGCCGATTCCCGCTGCCAGGAAATCGATGCCGAGGTCCGCGATGCGCTTGCACTCCTTCGGATCGGCACACTCACCCATACCGATAACGCCGTCCTCTTCTCCGCCGATGGCACCAACCTCCGCTTCAATAGTGAGGCCTGCTTTATGGGCAGCGGCAACCAATTCTTTGGTCTTCTCAATATTCTCATCGATGGGGAAATGAGAACCGTCGAACATAATCGATGTAAAACCGGCCTTGATACAGCTATAGCTTCCGTCATAGGTACCGTGATCCAGGTGTAATGCTACCGGAGCGGTGATTCCAAGACTCTTGTCCATTGCCTTTACCATAGCGGTTACGGTATCAAAACCGCACATATACTTTCCGGCACCCTCGGAAACACCCAGGATAACCGGGGACTTCGTCTCCTCGCACGCGAGAAGAATCGACTTCGTCCACTCCAGGTTATTGATATTGAACTGCGGTACGGCATAGTGTCCTTCCAATGCCTTCTCTAACATTTCTTTTGCATTTACTAACATCTTTTCCTCCTTACACGGAAGCTTAATCCGTCTTCTCTATCCAACAAAAGAATCCGAAAAGATAGGGCAAAACCTCTCTTCCTTCTTCTTTCAAAACGCCTACTGAGTGTAGCACAAATTCAAGCCTTAGGAAAGTAAGAAATGGGAAACGGTCAGCTTCATATCTTCCACTGCGCAGACCGTATTGTGCCTTTCTTCCCCGTCAATCACTTCCAAAACCGATGCGGGAATCTCTTTCTTCCACAGAACCGCTACGGCGGAAATAGCCGAAGACACCTCCTCCGGAACCGCTTCTTTCAACGAATGGAGCACGGTTTGCGAGAACTTGAACGGACTCGCGGTAGAGACGATCAGGGTCTTTCGGTCTTTTCCATGCTTATAATTGTATTGGTCGGCCACAAATTTTGCGACTGCCGTATGGGGATCCAAAATATAGTTTGTCTCTTTGAAGGTTTGAAAAGTGCTGACACTGCCTTCTCCATCCTTCGCAGACCCGCTATAGAAGAGGGCAGCCAGCTTCCTTTCCATATCCATGGAAATCTGATACCTTCCTCTCTCCTGCAGATCCTTCATAAACTGAACAACCTCATCCGCATCCTTTGCCACACTATAAAGTAGTCTCTCCAGGTTGGAAGAAATCAAAATGTCCATAGACGGAGAGCTCGTCAAATGGAAGGGACGGTTTCTGTCATACACACCGGTATGGAAAAAGTCCGTGAGGACACGATTTTCATTGGACGCACAAAGCAGTTTCCCAAGCGGCAGTCCCATCCTCTTCGCAAGATATGCTGCGAGAATATTCCCGAAATTGCCTGTCGGCACGGAAACCGTGAGTTCTTCTCCCTCCCGAATCTCCCCCGCTTTCAAAAGGCGACCATAGGCATAAATATAGTACACAATCTGCGGGATAAGACGCCCGATATTGATCGAGTTTGCGGACGAGAGACGGTATCCTTTCTGAAGAAGTTCCGCTTTGTAGGCTTCATCGGAAAAGATGCGCTTTACCCCGCTCTGTGCATCATCAAAATTCCCGAGGATGGCAGCCACATGCGTATTCTTTCCCTTCTGCACTTTCATCTGCTTCTCCTGAAAAGCGGACACCCCGTCTTTCGGATAAAACACGATGATTTCTGTCCCTTCCACATCGGAAAATCCTTCCAATGCCGCCTTCCCGGTATCTCCGGAAGTTGCCGTCAGAATCACGATTTTCTCCCGAATCGCATTCTTTTTGGTACTCACCTTCATCAGATAGGGCAAAATGGAAAGCGCCATATCCTTAAAGGCGAGGGTCTTCCCGTGAAAGAGTTCCAGGTAGTAGTCCTTTCCCTCTTTCACAACCGGAGCGATTTCTTCCGTATCAAACTTTTGGTCGTAGGCATGGTCGATACAGAAGCGGAGTTCTTCCTCCGTAAAATCCGTGAAATACAGCTTCATAATTTCATAAGCAAGATCCCGGTAACTTAGATCAGAAAGTTCCGCTAAGGAGAGGGGAAGATCCGGAATCCGCTCCGGAACGAACAGACCTCCATCTCCGGCAAGTCCTTTTACAATAGCCAAAGAGGACGATACTCCTTTGTCTCCTCCTCTGGTAGATTGATACTCCATTTTCTCTCCTTCACTCTAACTTCCCTTACAATCAAGGGTTCTTTTTTCTTTTTCTTCAAAAGAATAACTTAATTTCTAAGCCTTGTAAACTATGGATTTACCCCACGGTAACGCTTTTCCAGCATCTTCCTTCCCAGTGTCAGGAAGAACAGAGAAGACAGAATCAAAAGAAGCAGGAACAGTACGAGGGCATAAACAAAATATCTCGTATTTTGCACGGCATAAATCCCGTAAAACAGTGCCGCATAAAACAAAAAGCTGATTCCATACGCCAAAATGGTCGCATAGACACTGTTTTTGGCAAGACCGGTGCAGGCAATTCCCAGGGAACTTAAAAAAACGCAGGACAAGGCGTAAAACGTAAAATAAAGAAAAAGATAGGTATAAGGAATTCCTCCATAAATGAACACCGTGGCAAGAAACGGGAGGGTGGAAAGCAGAAACGTGCCCAAGGTACTGAGCTCGGAATAAAGCTTCCCAAAAATAATACTTCTGCTGTCGAGATCAGTCTCCAGGAGTGGCTCCAGCATATGTTCGTCTTCTTCCATACTCATCCCTGATACGGTAATAGCCGGAGCCAGGAGAAGAAGAAATAAAAAAAGGCCGATGGCTACAAAATAATACATCTGTAAAAAACCGGCATAGCGAATCTCTCCGGTTTGCAATCCGTTTAAATTGATATAGTACAGATTCGCAATAAAGAGGATGAAGAGAATCAGATTTCCGAAAGAAATCAACAACGGCAAAAACAGACTTCGATCCGAAAGCATACTGTCTTTTGTCCAAATCGGATTTTCATTCATAAGAAATCAGGCTCCTCTCCAGCTTTGTTTCTGTTCCAAGAATATTTTCCATATTTCCCGCCTCTCTGTAGAAGGAATGCAGGGCAATCCCCGCATCCACAATCTTCTTTAAGAGATCTGCCTCATCCTTTGCATTCCCCTGATACTGGATATGGATTTCATTTTCCTTTAAACTGATCGCTTTGACCCGTTCCTCTTCCTTTAAAAGAGAAAGTAGCGCAGTCCGCTTTCCTTCCACCTGAATCACGATGGGATTCTGTGCGCTGATTTCCTGAAAAATACGGGAAACGGAGCCCTTTCGGATGACAGTTCCCTGATGTAAGAAAGCAAGATGGGTACAAAGGTCGGAAAAATCGGAAAGGGAGGAACCGGTCATAAAAACCGTTTTTCCCTCATCCGCAAAATCCAAAAGAAGTTCTTTAATCTCCGAAATCGTCCTCAAATCCAAAGATACCATCGGATTATCCAGTACCAGAATCTTCGGTTCATGAATCATCGCGCGTACGATGGCGAGTTTCTGCATGACCGCCCGGGGAAGCACTTCCATCGGGGTATTTTCCCAGGAACGAATCCCCGCAAGATCCAAAAGAACATTGATTCGCCCGCGAATCCTGCTTTCTTCCATGTGATAGCAAGAGCCGAAAAAGTGAAGATACTCTTTTCGACTGACGGGGGAGTTACTTTTTCGCATACCTTAGCTACGGGCTTATCTAATAACGGGAAAGCTGAAATAAGCGTGCCTGATGCTATTAAAACGCAGCGAGGAAGGTTTATGGTGAAAGCTGAAGAGAACCTATTTTTGGCGGTGAATGCAGGGAATATCACCGTAAAAGAAGATGACGATGTGGATAATGACGGTATACCTTCGCGTATGGATAACTGTCCGACCGTAGCCAATCCTGACCAAGCTGATGCTGATAATGACGGTATGGGCGATGCTTGTGATGACGATATGGACGGTGATGGGATTTTAAATGTTTTGGATAACTGCCTTACCGTGTCTAACACTACCCAACAAGACACTGACAACGATGGTATAGGAGATGCTTGCGATAACGATATAGATGGAGATGGTTTCTTAAATGACCAAGATAATTGTCCTAATGTTTACAATCCAGACCAAGCTGATTTAGACGATGACGGTATAGGCGACGCTTGTGATGACGATGTAGATGGCGACGGAATCCCGAATGCACAAGACCCACAGGTGGATTATGTGCTTATCTCCAACGCTTTTACCCCTAATGGCGATGGCATCAACGATTTTTACACTATTATCCGTGCTGAACGCTACCCCCATAACACGCTATACATCTACGATACATTGGGAAATGAAGTATATCGTGCCAAAGGTTATAAAAACCAATGGAATGGTTACCACACTAACGGCAAACGCTTGCCGCAAGGGGTATATCAGTACCTTTTTAGTACAGACGGCAGTAAGCAGCAGGAAAAGCGCGGCTGGCTGTACCTCAATTATTAAATAAAAAAGATTCGTATATAATGAAGAAACTCTTATTGAGCCTTACGTTGCTCGCTCTTGGCCTTGCTAAAGCCCAATCTATAGACCCGTCCTACATATTCTATCATCAGCA
>ERZ772960.2768-NODE-2768-length-12399-cov-5.183247_pt1 | contig 12399 bp, 8 predicted proteins | sample MGYA00580678_ERZ772960 | MGnify/ENA primary metagenome ERZ772960 (study PRJEB29015, sample SAMEA2737930) | human oral metagenome | biome: human oral; feature: human-associated habitat; material: dental | place: China | collected 2059 ... | reverse complement strand
GCTCCCGTCCCCCTGCGCGGCAAGCGCAACGAGCCCGCCTGCGTCACGCATATCGCCGCCAAGATCGCCGAGATCCGCGGCGAGACCATCGAGGACGTCGCACGCTATACGACGGAGAACGCAGAACGGCTCTATCCAAAGCTGCAGAATGGTACATAATTGTCGCTGAAAAAAACGAGGAAACGTATCGTATACGCTTCCTCGTTTTTTTCAGCCATGAATGATGTCCGTATAGGCAGGATAGTCACGCAGACGATCCACCGGAGCAAAGCCTACGGCTCCGCTAAAGGTGCCACGCTCCCAGTCAGGACGCGTTGCCCACAGCATATCTGCAGAATCGACTTCATTCTCTGCTGTAATCTGATACTCATAGAGTACGGGCACGAATGTCCCCCGCTCTCCGACGGATGCCGAAAAATCTGTGACAATGCGCAGATACTGGGCCTCCGGGAGTTGGGAAAGTTCGATATAGTTTGTCCCGTCCTTCAGGACAATTTTCATATATGCCTTGACAGAGAGCTTATCATCCGACACCTCCACATTCGCCCGAAGCGCTGCCTGTGGAGGCAACTTCGTCTTTGCTCGAAGCTGACAGAACCGCCAATATTTTTTTTGTGTCTTGAAGGCGGGATCATATATCGCCGGGTGGCGCCACTCCGTCGTATGTGTACCGACGGTCAAAATGTGACGAAAATCAAGCCATACGGCAAGATGCCCATGATCCGGCCCCTTCTCCTCCGGTGCATCGAGCACGGCACGCAGTGACTCTCCCGTCAACCCTTTGCGGTAGAAGCGCACATGTGCCACGCGTCCCGGCAGATGCGTAAAATACTTTGGTTTCCCGAGCTCCGGAATCACATGACCGATGTGAGAATACCCGATAAAGATCGGCTGATCCTCCCACTGGCGAATCTCTGCTTTTGCGGGAATGCCCGGCACATGCGCTGCAACCGTCCCATCACAGTAGGAGGTGCCGCCACGCCTCTTGTCGAACGAGATGGCATAGTCTGCCCATGTTCCGACGTTGGCTGCCCCGCCCTGCCACTGATACTCGGTCACATCATAGCACGTCCCCCACTTGAGACTGCCGCTGCGGTCCACGACCATGCGCAGCATATAGGCCGCCCCCCATCCGACAGAGATCCCCCTCATCATGAGAGGGTTATGCCCCATCTCATCCTCATGGGCAAGACGGTCGACACAGGCCCTGACAATGCCGGTGAACCCCTGTGGAGCAACAAGCCCCGGGAAGGGCGGGATCTCGATATAGTCCCCATAGGATTCCAAACGTACTTCACGCTGCCCGTTCACCTCTACAAGCTTAGGGGATCCCTGCAGCAGCGCATAATGCCCATTCCCGGATTTATCCAGTACGCGGGGAATGATGCGGATACTGCCCTCAATGCAGATCTCCTCAGGCAGCTGATCGGCGATGCTGATCTGATAGCTGCCCCCCCGGCGAAAACTGTGACAAAAACGCAGTAACCGCCGCTCGTGTGCACGGAAGAAACAACTCTGCGTGGCTGCAATACGCTGATCGATGTAGAGAGGTACCGTCGTATAGATCTCTCGATCGAGATTGTTGACGGCCTCAATCGCTGCATAGATACAGTCCGCCTTGTCCCCCTGCAGCGGAACAATTCGCATATGAGAAAAAGAAAGTTCTTTCGGTTCAAAGACGAAAATCTCTTCCTCAGCATCACCGCACTCGATGCGATGCGCCCCTGGTGTACGTGCCTGATACACAGCGGACACATTTCGTTGCTCTCCGGGGGCCAGCAGGACGATCCGACTCTGCCGCGGCTCGCCGAAAAGATTCAGCTTTTTTTTGCATCCATTGTCCGAGAGTTCCATGACAACGGCTGCAAGCACCGTCCCAGTATTTGATGCGACTGCCCGAATCTCAACATGACCATCGTTATCGAGGCGACGCAGATGAATATTTTCAAAGACGAGCTGTAGCTCGCCATGCTCGAGATGAACTGTATCGACGAGCGTACGCGAGCCATCGGGGCGAAAGCCGAAGAATCGACAGTCCAGTGCATCCGCCGAAATATCCAAAATGCCGTAGTTGTTCCTGCCCATGGCAACGACCTCGGGGAACTCCTCCAGCAGGCGGCACTCCGGCACCCCCTCATCGTATCCCTCGGCGGGATCCTGCAGACTGCCCTGCATAACGTAGACGGTCCGCGCACCGATATCCGGATTGACCGATACCGCCTTGACATAACGATGGAGATGTCCGCCGAGAACAAGATCTACACCGCATCGTTCAGCAATGGGGACAATATGACGGTTGTTGAACACATCCGTATAGGGATGGTGCATCATGAGAATCCGCCACCGCGCTTTCTGCGACGGAGCACTCATCAGATCTGCCTCCACCCAAGCAAGCGTTTCTCGTATCCGCTGCCGATTTTCTGCATCCAGCGTGCCACCGGCATTTTCCGCATTCATTTCGAAGAGGCCCCACGGTGTGCTGTCCACCATGACAATGTGCGCAATGCCGTAGTCCATGGAAAAACTATGCCCGTCCGGTGCTGCATTCAGATACTTCGCCTGTGGCCGTAAAAACAACGTCTCAAAGAACGGACCATCATCGTGATTGCCTCGCGCATAGAACACAGGTGCCGCGGCGAGCATCTCCGGAACCCTCTGGAACCAATTTGCTTCATACTGCTCGTGCTGATAGCCTGTGCCAAAGGAAATATCTCCGCTGTGCAGAATGAAGTCCGGCTGCTCCTGTGCAGCCATTGCGGCGAAACGATCACTTAGGTGAAAGAGCTGTGTATCCGATACCGTCACCAGGTGAAGCCGCTCCGGCGCCGCTGCAAGTGTCCGAAACGAGCCCTCATAGAGCCTCTCCTCTCCGATACAGACGGCATAACGATACACGGTTCCCTCTGTCAGCGCTGTCAGGCGCACGGTATAGAGCCATCGCTGTATCTCGCGGCTCACGCACTGCCGCTTTGCCGCAGCCGTGCAGCATAAAGCCTCCGTTCCGCAGCGCACAATGGCATCCAGCTCTTCCGACATCTCCCATGCAATAGTGATTGCATCCGCTGCCGGACTGAGCAAATAAGGTCCATTGCTGAGCGGTCTTTTTCTTGTCATCGCTCTATCCTTCCATGTGGTTCTTGGCGAAAACCTCCCTGCAAATCTCAGGTGTGATAAAATCATAGATCAGCACACCGCGTGTCTTCGGGTATTCGTCAAGGAGCGTGAGGCTGTACGGGTTTAATGCATCGGCAAATGCATCCGGAAACCCCGGCTCCCCATTGGTTGCACTGATATGGCTCAACGAGAGAACGGTCTCCGGCAGACAGCATGCGGTATCCATCTGCGCGCGGATGGCCGCCTGCTTCTCCGCAATCGTCGGTCCGTCCCAGAGATCCTGAAGAGAGACCGCTTCATTCTCATGCCAGTTCTCTGCCCATTTGCGTCCATGGTGTCGACCAAACGCCATCACAGGAGGAGAGCACTCGATGGCCACGATCTTACCGGCACATGCCCCCAAGGACATCCATGCAGGTGCTCCATCCTCCCAATGGTAAAACAGCTCCTCCCATGATTCAATTTTTTCTTTCAGTGCGGCACCATACGCCTCGTAATCATCCTTTTTCTCATTGGCATTCTGGATGCGCACAAGCAGCATCTCTCTCGGGTAACGGGAGAGGAACTCCGCACAGGCCGAAAAGATCTGATCTGCATCAATATCACTGATCCACTCCCGATGTGCCGCCTTCATCTCCCGCCGCAGCCGCAAATCGAGAAACCGAACCCCAGCCATCAGCTGTTCCTCCAGACTCATGATCTGCGTATGATAGTACCGCTCAGGACAGGACGCCGTCATCGTATCATGAGTTCCCGGCAGGAGGAGTTGGGTGATCATCGTCTCGGGGGCGCAATACGACATCCACGACGTGCCTTGAACCGCATTCATCATCATTCCTCCGCAGCTGCATGGTCTGGCTGATTCTCCCGCAGGCGAATCAAACAGTGCGACATAACGACCGCAACAAGCGCGAGCGCGGCCAGTCCCCAGAACGCCATGGCCAGGACATGGGTATCGGTCAGATAGGAACGCACAATCTGCCCCGCCGCATCCTTTTCCGGTGACCGCACCAAGCCGCCCAGGACAATCGGCGCAATCAGTGCCGGCAGGTATCCAATGGTTATCGCAAAGGACATCGCCGCAGAGGAATGTTTTTTGGGAACATTTGCCTCACCGATGGGCGCATAGTAGACGCCGCGTACCATAAAGACACAGGCCGATGCAGCAAGAAGAAGAATGAGAAGAAGATAGAATGTGGAAGAAGAGATCAGCCCCTCCGGGGTCTCACCGGGCGCATAGCCCGCTGCATACAGAGTGACATCGGGATGATTGAAGAAGAAAATACCGCCGATTACCGTCAGCAGAACAACGAGCACACACTCCATCGTACGCATGAAATGCGCCGTCGACGGAAACACTTTTTCCACAAGGACCGTCGATATAAGAGGCAGCATACGAAGCCCGATGACCACCGTCGCAAAAACTGCTGCTGCCACGGCACTCGTACCATAGCCGCCCTGCAGAAAGCGCGCAAAATAGGTTCCGGCAGCAACAAAGGCACCGTAAATACAGAACACATTGATCCCTGCAATCCAGACGACAGGCAGACGTGCAACCTTACCGATGCCCTTGATCGCCTCTGCATTCGTCTTGGTCTGCGTATCGCCATCGCCCACCTTCGCCCCTTTGGGGACAGCGAAGAATACCGCAATTCCCGCGATGATGATAATGGCGCAGGCCGTCGCCATCATTGTGCGCGGACCTGCCTCAAAGTAGAGCATCGCCGTCCAGAGCATCGAGACGAGGAAGGCAAGGACGCCGCGCCCAAACTCGAAGAGTCCAAAGGCAGCCCCCTGATGATCCTTTGTTGTTGAAAGCCGAAGCGCCTTGAAGTTCGCTGGTTTGAACAAGACCTCACTGAAGAACAGCATAGAGAAAAAGCAGGTGAGCAGAACCGGCATGCTCAGTCCTGGCGAATTTAATGTCAGGAACAGTGAAATACCACCCACACCAATGGTGGACAGCATCATGATGGCACGAATGGAAAAGCGATCACCGACCCAGCCCAGAGCGATCGTCCCCAAGAGAATGACCAGCCCCTGCATCGAATACAAATAACCGGCCTCCTGATCGGTCACCCCGAGCGCCGCCGGAAATCCGCCCGGCACACTGTTGCGAATATCCCAGAACGCATAGATCAACTGCGCATTGATCGTAATGAGGATCAGCTGAAAAAATGCTGCCTCCGAAAATCCATACTTCGCTAAGAAACCTTTCATAATATTTGCTCTCCTTTCACGGTCGAAACACTGGATTTTATCTCCTTTTGCCTGTATAATAGTGATATGATGTATTTTTTCGGCAAGAGGAATTTATTGAGCCAGTATTGAACCATCTTTCTGAATATTATTATATAAGAATGTGTTCGGAGCATTCTCCATTTTCTTGTTCCGTCACAAGGAAAAACTATATTATTTTGTTTTTCCATTCTTTTACAAGTAATCTTCGGAAGGAGGTTTTCTTGTGTCCTCGTTTCCATTCGGTGCCCCCGACCAATCTGCCTTAGAGCCCGGCAGTTCTCCTTATCTGGAATCCGTAGAACACCTGACAGATACGAGTCATCCTGACATACAAAATATACATTACGGGGTTGTCGAGGTGATCCTCATTGAGAAGGGAACCTGTCGACTGATCACAAAAGATGAGGCTGTGCACCCTCTGCGAAAGGACAGCCTTGTTCTGATTGGAAGCGGCATGCTTCACCGATGGAAGGACAGAAAAGACCTAAATGCGCTCATCATCCGCATGGGCAACGTACATCTGCGGGGGCTGCCGCCGGCACAGCTTTCCCCCGCAGAGGATCCTGTCCTGTTCGTGCCGGAATCTGCCGCAGTCAGAGGAATGCTCTTCACACTTTTACAGAGCATTAAGCTGCTCGCACTCGACCAGGAGCGCAGATACCGCTCTGAGATCGGTTCAGGTCTGGCTCATTCACTGATCCTTATGCTTGCTTCTGCCCTAGAGGAGCACCGATGCCATACTGCCCAAAACACCACGGAAGGCATGAGCACTCGCATTAAGGACTACATTGACGCCCACTACCTTGAGGATTTGAAGCTCCCTGATATTGCCGCAGCGCTTCACATCAATCCATATTATCTCTCCCACACATTCAAGGCACTGACCGGGGTTTCCCCCATGTCCTATATCATCCAGCGTCGCATCGATGAGGCTCAGAGTCTCCTGCTGACAACGAATCTGACCATCACCGCCATCGCCATCGAGTGCGGCTACAACAATTCCAACTACTTTCAGTCTGTCTTCAAGAACATCGTCGGCATGACGCCGGGAAAATATCGGAAGATGTGGAAACAGGATCCCTAGAACCTCATGAATCCGAAAATAGAAAACGCCTCCAAAGCCGCAGACTTCACGGTTCTTCTCGTAACACAGAGGAGAACCGTGAATGCGTCTTCAGAGGCGTTTTCTTACTTGTGGTTCTTCAGCCACACACTCCACGGCGTAACATAGTTGTTGGCATGGTTCTGTTGAACGTATTCGTAGAACTTCGCAGCCATCTTCGGGGGGATATCACTAGGATCGACATCACGATGATGGGGCAGCTCATCCATACCTCCTTTGCTCTGTTGCCCATGCAGAGACCGTGTGAACAAGAACATCATCCATGAATGATATCCGTATACTCGGGATAGTCACGCAGACGATCCACGGGCGGGAAATCCGCAGCACCGGTGAATGTGCCGCACTCCCACTGGGCACGCGTCGACCAGACGAGGTTTGCACGCAGCGTACCATACGCAGCAGAGACTTCGTAAGAACAAAGTTCGGGGACAAAGGTGCCCGCCGCGCCGACCTCTCCCTGCAGTTTCGTCTCGATGCGCAGATACTGTGCGGGAGCAAGCTCCGTAAGGTCAATGATATTTCTTCCGTCCTGCAGAGCAATTTCTTTCCGATCCTTGATGGAAACCCCATCGTCCGAGACTTCGATCACGCTGCGAATTGCCGTGTGCGCGGGGATGTGTACCTCCGCCTCGAATGTCTGGAACGTCCAGCGAATCTTTTCTGCGAGGTATGCAGGTGCATAGACGGCAGGATGACGCCATTCCGTCGTATGCGTGCCCGTGCTCTCGATTCGGCGGAAGTCAAGCCAGACACCAAGCGCGTCACTTCGTGGTCCCAGTGCATCGGGATTCTCATAGACGGCGCGCATCTCCTCCTCCGTCAGCCCTTCCGTATAGAAGCGCACCTGTGCGACGTTTGCAGGCAAATGCGTGAAGTACTTCGGTTTCCCAAGTTCGGGAATCACGTGACCGATATAGGAGTAGCCGACAAAGATCGGCTGATCTGCCCACTGGCGAAGTTCGCTTGATGGGTCAATTCCTCCGATTCGGCCTCGCCGCTCGCCGTCGATAAAGGAGGCTCCTCCACGTGCTTTATCAAAGGTCATGGCATACTGATGCCATACATCGACTTCTGCCGAGCCGCCCTGCCAGAAGTATTCTTCAACACCGTGACAAATGCCCCATTTGATGGTACCGTTGCGCTCGACTGCCATGCGCAGTGCGTAGCCTGCGCCCCAGCCAATGGACTTTCCGCGGATCATGAGGGGGCTGTGTCCCATCTCGTCTGCGCGCGCAAAACGATACATATTTGCCGTTACTACGCCCGTAAGCCCATGCGGTGTCGCAAGATCCGCACGCGGCAGAATTTCGATGTAATCGCCGTACTCCGCCAGCTCCACTTCCATCTGGCCGTTCTTCTCAAAGACCTTCGGCGTTCCATGAAGCAGTACCGTATGGCCCTTGCCAGACTTGTCATAGATGCGCGGAACAATGCGGACAGCTCCCTCAATGCTTACTGCCTTCGGCGAAAGATCGGCGATCCCGACCCGATAGCTGCCGGCGCGCTCAAAGCGATGACAGAAGGTCACGGAGCGCCGCTCGTGCGCAGCAAAGTGAAAATGCTGAACTGCTGCGGCTGCACCATCCACCATAAGGGGAATCTCGATATCCGCCGCCCGGTCCAGATGATTCGTCACCTCAGCACTTGCAAACAGGCAGTCAACATTCTCTCGGGTGCCGATGCGCAGGAAGAGATGATCGTAAGAAAACGCCTCTGGCATGCGCGTCTCGATCGAGTGTGTTACACCCGCGACGCAGATTCTGTGTGCGCCGACACCTTCCGCATGATAGTATGCGGCAAACGCTCGCTTCTCCCCTGGATTCAGCAGAATGACCTGCGTATCTGCCCCTTTGCCAAACAGGTTGAGAAGGTGCTCCTCGTCGTTATCAAGGAGCGGCAAAACGACTGATGCGATACCAGTTCCGGCATTCTCTGCCTCGCCGCACACTTCGATTCGCCCATCCGCATCAATGGTCTGCACCGTGACATTCTGGAAACAAATACGAGGAACATCCTTCGTCATGTGGACGGCATCAATCTCCTTTTCCGTACCGTCCGCTAAAAACCCGCAGAGGCGATAGTCCATTGCATCTGCCGTAATATCAAGCACGCCATAGTTGTTGTTTCCCGTCGCCGCCACTTCTGGAAACTCGGTCAGCAGACGGTGTGTGCCGTCTGCCCCCTCGTAGTCCGCTGCGGGGTCCTGTGCACTGCCCTGGCAGATATACATCGTCCGCGCGCCAATGTTCGGCTGTGCAGAAATCGCTTTGATATAGTAGTGCAGATGTCCACTGAGGACGAGATCGACGCCGCAGCGTTCCGCAACCGGTATAAGATAGCGGTTGTTGAACGCGTCCGTATACGGGTGATGCGCGACGAGAATCCGCCATGCCGCCCGCCGTGCCGGCGCTCCCATGAGATCTTCTTCTACCCACGCAAGAATTGCCTCAATCCGCGCACGCAGAGAAGCATCTGCTACGATGCCGGCATTGACTCCATTCATCTCAAGCAGCGCCCACGGATTGCTGTCCACAACCGTAAAATGTGCCATTCCATCGTCAAAGGAGAAGGCCTCGCCGCTCTCCATGCCCGACAACCCCTTCCTCTGCGGTTTGCCGATAAACGCATCGAAGAACGGCCCGTCATCGTGATTTCCGTGGGCATAAATTACAGGCAGTCGAGCGAGGAGTTCCGGGATTTTTCGAAACCAATTATCCGGATACTGGTCATGCTGATAGCCCGTACCAAAGGAGATATCTCCTGTGTGCAGGAGAAAGTCCGGCTGAATGCGCTCTGCCGCACGCTGAAATGCTTCTGCTGCATGAAACAAATGGGAGTCTGACAGAGTCATGAGATGAAGCTTTTGTGGTTGTTCTGTCAGTGTCTGAAACGACGCCGAGGCACAGAGCTCATCGCCGGTATAGATTTCATAGCGGTATTCCGTCCCCGGCAAGAGATCCGCGAAGTCCGCTGTATAGATCAAGGCGCCTTCAGGATACTCCGGACAGGAGAGCTCACGGGTCTCCATCGCCTCCTGCCGGCACACACATCCATCCGGCGCGGTACATACAACGCGGAAGCAACCGGACGCCGCCGTCTCCCACGCGACAGTCATCTGCCGCGGGCCGGGAGACAGCAGGTATGGGCCATTGCAAATTCTTCCGCTCGCCATTGTTTACCCTTCCTCTTCTTCCTTGACTTTCTTTGCCCACAGCGTCGGGACGATGAGCAGCGTCATCAGGGCAACGCTGCCAATCCAGAACATGATAATACTTTCGAAATGATAGGTGGTCACCCCATCCACAACGACTTTCGCGTGATCCATGAGAAGTCCATTGACAATATCCTGCGCCGCCGCACCGCCATAGGCAAGCAGTCCGATAACGCCCATCGCAGCCCCCGTCGCCTTACGAGGACAAAGATCAACAGCAAGCAGCCCACCCACAAAACAAAGGATAACTCCAAGTCCAAATCCGAATACAGAGATACAGGCCGTCGTGAGTGCAAGAGAACCAGCAGGAACAAAGCAAACACCGGCAATACCGGCAAGCATAACGATACCAAAAACAATGGTCGTGACAGAATGCCGTGACTTAAAGACCTTATCGGAAATCATGCCGGAGAAGAATGACCCGACACCGCCAAGAATCGGTGACAGTGACATGATACTGCCCGCCGTAACGAGATCCATGCCCTTTGCTTCCTGCAGGAAGATAACGCCCCAGCTGCTGATCGAGTAACGTGAAATACCAAGGCAGATAGCAGCAGCGGCCAGAAGCCAAACGTATGGGTTACGTATAACCATGAGCTGGGCTTCCTTCGTGGAAACCGTCTGTTCCTTCTTTTCCTGTGCAACCTCGCCCTCAAACTCATTGGCAGAGGGGAGCCCATAGGTCTCGGGACGGTCACGCATAAAGCGATACATGATGAATGCGAGTACGATACAGGCAACGCCCGGCAGGAAAAACGCTGCGTGCCAGCCGAAGGCAACGATAATCATTGCTGTACCGAGATAGGTTGCGCCCTCACCGATATAGTGGGCGATACTGAAAACACCGTAGTAGGTCGCGAGCTGGCTCTTTGAAAACCATTGTGCAAGAGAGACAATACACGGAGCCGACCCCATACTTTGGAAGACACCATTGACGCCCCACAGGACAAGGAATACCCAATAGGCATCACTGAACCCGAGGACAACATTGACAAGCGCGGCTCCCAGAAGACCGATCGGAACAATTTTCTTAATGTTGCAGTGGTCTGCAATAAAGCCATTTGCGCATTTTCCAATGGCGATAGCGACCATCATTGCCGCGCCCATCGCACCAAGTTCCGTCGGAGTGAACCCTGCTTCAATCATCGGTTTCTTGGCAACACCGAGCGTCATGCGCATCACATAGTACATACCATAGCCAATGATCATCGCTGTTACCGCCTGCACGCGAGCAGAGCGATACATTTTTTTGACGGTATTCGGATCCTCAATACGTGGTTTGTCCGGATTCGTCAAAAACCATTTCAACATCTTACTGCACCTACCTTTACTATACTACTCCTAGCAAATACGGCAAATTGAGATAATGCGCCCCCCCTGGAAAAGAATAAAATCAGAGCCACGGCAGTGATTACAAGATCATTATACCAAGGCTCTGATTTTATATTCTCTGAATTTTTGTTTTAATGCGAATTACAAACTCAATTTTGTTGCTTTTTTTCCTCCAATATTGGCGTGTGTGGTGAGATAAACCCCACCGAATATGGCCGCAGCGCCAAAAATCTGAAGCGTACCGATTACCTCAGCAAAGAGAAGTACTCCGCCGATCATGCCGACAACCGGAGTGACATTTTGAAAAATGGAGGTAACGGAAGGTCCAACGCAGCGCACGCCGAGGTTCCAAAAGAGCATGGCCATGACGCCGCCAAAGATAACCGTGTAGAGGAAGGCAGCAAGAAGGGGAAAAGGCAGCACCGTCGGATGAAAATCGTCCGTGAGGATGCCGTAGAGGATGGTCGCCAATGCACCGAATGCGCCTGCCCACCCCGTGCACAGTGCAGCGGAGATATGACGCATAACACGCACAGCGAGGATCAAGTACACCGTCCACGCAACCTGTGCAAGAAGAAAGAGGATATCGCCGTAATTGAACGAAAATCCAACGAGCACCTGCCATGAACCATGGCTTACGACGGCGAGCGCCCCTAAGAAGGAAACCGCAATACCGAACCACGCAATGATATTCAGGCGCTCACGCAGACAAACAGCAGCAAAGAACGCAGTGATCGCAGGCGATGCGGCAGCAATCAGCGTGCAGTTGGTCACCGTTGAGTACTGAAGCCCTGTGAACTGCATACAGCCGTTCATCAGGATGCCGGTCATTCCCATTGCCATGAGCGCCGGCACGGTATGACGCGGCGGCAGGAGTGTCTCACCGCGCCGCACGGCAATCACGAGGAGTGCAGCAGAGATGAAGATGTACCGCATGGCGGAAATGGTCACGGGCGACCATTCCGCAACGAGCCACTTGATGCACAGCGGTTGAATGCCCCAGATCACCGCCGTGAGGGCGAGCAGGAGATACATCCTGCGCTTTGCCGCTGTGTCTTCCATCGATGCGCGACCTCCTGTCCTGTTGTATGATGTCCCACGCAAACACCTCGTTACGCAAGTCCCGTCAAGAGGAACAGACCGAGGCAGATAAAGACGACGGCGGACTTCAGCAGGGTGAGAACGATGACATCATAATAGGACTCCTTGTGCGTCAGCCCGCACACGGCCATGAGTGTGACGAGCGCGCCCGACTGCGGCCCCGTATCGATGCACTCCGAGGCGAGACAGATGATGCGGTGGAGCACATCGGCGCTGATGCCGACCTGCTGTGCCCACGCGAGCCACTCCGTCCCGAGCATACCGAGTGCGATGGTCA
>ERZ772960.2767-NODE-2767-length-12400-cov-16.287404_pt1 | contig 12400 bp, 15 predicted proteins | sample MGYA00580678_ERZ772960 | MGnify/ENA primary metagenome ERZ772960 (study PRJEB29015, sample SAMEA2737930) | human oral metagenome | biome: human oral; feature: human-associated habitat; material: dental | place: China | collected 2059 ... | reverse complement strand
ATAATGCACATAGTAGAGAACTTAAAAATATATATACACAAATTTTAGCAACAACCTTTTTAAAAGAAACTAATATAGATATAGTGCCAATATCAAAAGAAGTAAAACAATATTTAAAAGCGCTAGATATAAAATATACATGTATAGACAAGTTTATACCAACAGAAGAACTTATGAGAAGAATTAGAAGAAATGATATAAATATATATGTAACATTTACAGAATGTTCACCAATGTTTCCAATGGAAAGTTTTGAACAAGGAGTACCTTGTTTAATAGGAAATAACAATGATTATTTCTTGGGTTCTAAATTAAGAGATTATGTATGTGTAAACAGAGAAGATGATCCAAGAGAAATTAGAGATAAGATAAGAAAGGTTATAGAAAATAAGGAAGAAGTATTAAAATTATATAGAGAATGGAAAAATAATTTTAATAATGAAGTAAAAAAACAAGTAAAAGAATTTTTGGAAGGATAGGTAATTAATATGGATAATGTAGTTGTATTTTCTTTAAGTTCATCAAAAGAATTAACAGAAAAAATATGTAAAAAATTAGGAATAAAAGAAGGAAAAATAGAAATAAGACATTTTGCAGATGGAGAAATCCTAGTAGAATTATTAGAAACAGTTAGAGATAAAAGGGTATATATAATACAATCAACAGATAACCCAGTATCACAAAATTTAATGGAATTATTAATTGCAATAGATTCAGTAAAAAGAGCATTTGCAAAAAGAATAGATGTAATAATACCATATTTTGGATATGCAAGACAAGATAGAAAAGCAAGACCACGTCAACCTATAACAGGAAGACTTGTAGCAAACCTATTAGAAGCTGCAGGGGCAACAAGTATTATGACAGTAGAAATACATTCAACACAAACAATGGGATTTTTTGACATACCAGCAGATGATTTAACAGTGATAGGAATTTTAGCAGGATATTTTAAAAAGAAAAAAATACTTAAAGATATAGTAATAGTATCACCAGATCATGGTGGAGTAAAAAGAGCAAGAGATATTGCAGAAATATTTGATGCACCAATAGCAATTATTGATAAAAGAAGGGTAAAACCAAATGAAGCAGAAGCTATGAACTTAATAGGAACAGTTGAAGGTAAAACAGCAATAATTGTAGATGATATGATAGATACAGCAGGAACACTTGTATCAGGAATAAAAATGCTTAAAGAAAAAGGAGCAAAAGAAATATATGCAGCAATAGCACACCCAGTACTTTCAGGTCCTGCAATAGAGAGAATACAAAACAGTGATATTAAGAAATTAATATGTACAGATACAATTAAATTACCTAAAGAAAAACAAATAGATAAAATAGAGGTTGTAAGTATATCAGATATGCTTGCAGATATAATATATGCAAATAATGTAGGAGAAAGTGTAACAGCAGTTGTAAGAAAATATAGAGATTTAGATTATACAGATAAATAAAAGTAAAGTTTAGAGGAAAAAATGAATATAGAAGAACTAAAGAGACAATTAAAAGAACAAGGAATAACAGAAGAAGATTTAAAAAAAGATAAAGAAAAGAATAATAATATAGGAAGAAACAGTAGCAGAAAAAAAACTGCTACTGATATTAATAGTGAAAATAATATTGCTATAAAGATTAATGAAGAAATTAAAAATGTAGAAGAAGATAATAATATAGAAGAAAAAAAATATATTGAAGAAGTATTAGATGAAAAAATAGCTAAAACTTTAAATCAAAATATAAGATATGTAAGAAATGTACTTAAAATGATAGAAGAAGGAAATACAATACCATTTATCGCAAGATATAGGAAAGAAGAAACAGGTGGTATGAGTGATGAAGTTTTAAGAGAATTTGAACAAATATTAAAACAATATACAAACCTTCTACAAAGAAAAGAAGAAGTAGCAAGACTTATAGATGAACAAGGAAAACTTACAGAAGAATTATTAAATGATATAAGATTAGCAGAAACATTATCAAAAGTAGAAGATATATATAGACCATATAAAGGTAAGAAAAAAACAAGAGGATCTGAAGCTAGAAGAAAAGGATTAGAAGATTTAAGTAAATATATTTTAGCAGGAAATAGTTTAGAAAATATATTAAAAAAAGCAGAAGAGTTTTTAACAGAAGAAGTTGAAACGGTAGAAGATGCTATAACAGGAGCAAAAGATATAATAGCAGAAGATATATCAGATAGTGCAGATATAAGAGAAATAGTAAAAAATGTATATAATAAAGAAGCAGAAATTGTAAGTACAAAAGGGAAAGAAGATGATGAAAGACAAATATATAAGATGTATTATGATTTTAAAGATATTATTTCAAAAATACCAAGCCACAGATATCTTGCTATAACAAGAGGAGAAACAGAAAAAAAACTAGATGTAAAACTTGTACTTGATGAAGAAAGATTAATTCAAAATATAATAGAAGAAGTTATAAAAGAAAATAATAATATATCATTTGAATATATTGAAGAAATAGTTAAAGATTCTTTTAAACGTCTTATAAAGCCTTCTGTAGAAAGAGAAATAAGACAAGAAGTAAAAGAAAGATCTGATGAATATGCAATAAATGTATTTGGAGATAATTTAAAAGAATTATTATTACAATCACCAATGAAAAATATAAGGATTCTTGGATTTGACCCAGGATTCAGAAATGGAAGTAAACTTGCATGTATAGATGAAAATCGGAAAATATCTAGAAGGTAAAATTGTAAGTGTAACAATGCCAAATGATGATATTGAAAAAGGTAAAAAAGAAATAGAAGAATTAATTAAAAAAAATAATATTAATGTTATAGCAATAGGTAATGGGACAGCATCAAGAGAAAGTGAAAAAGTAGTTAGTGAGATTATAAAAGGAAAAGACGTAAAATATATAATAGTAAGTGAAGCAGGAGCATCTGTATATTCAGCATCAAAATTAGGAGCAGAAGAATTTCCAGATGTAAATGTAAGTATAAGAGGGGCAATATCAATAGCAAGAAGACTACAAGACCCATTATCAGAACTTGTAAAAATAGAACCAAAGGCAATAGGTGTAGGACAATATCAACATGATGTAAATCAAACTAAATTAGAAGAAAGATTATATAATGTTGTAGAAGATTCAGTAAATAAAGTTGGTGTAGACCTAAATACAGCAACATTTTCACTTATCTCATATGTTGCTGGTATATCTAAAAAACAAGCAAAAGCAATAGTTAAACATAGAGAAGATAACCGGAAAATATCTAGAAAGAAAAGAACTTTTAAAAGTATCTGGAGTAGGAGAGAAAGCATTTACACAAGCAGCAGGATTTTTAAGAATATATGATGGTAAAAATAGTATAGAAATGACAGGAATTCACCCAGAAAGTTATGAACTAGCTAAAAAAATACTTGCATATATTGGAGAAAATGAAGAAAGTCTAAAAGATAAGAAGAAAAAAGAAGAAACAATAGAAAAGGTATTAAAATTAGATAAAGATAAGCTTTTAAAAGAAGAACAATTTAAAGAATATGGAAAATATGAAATAGAAGATACAATAAAAGAACTTGTAAAACCAGGTATAGATATAAGGGAAGAATTACAAAAACCAATACTTAGAAATGATATTTTAGAATTTGAAGATATACAAGTAGGAATGGAGCTAGAAGGAACAGTAAGAAATGTAGCGGCATTTGGAGCATTTGTAGATATAGGAATACATGATGATGGCTTAGTACACATATCAGAAATGAGTGAAAAATTTGTAAAAGATCCTAAAGATATACTTAAAGTAGGAGATATAGTAAAAGTTAAGGTTATAGAAAAAGATTTAGATAGACAAAAAGTAAAATTAAGTATGAAAATTTAAGAAAAGAAAGGTAATTAAGATGGGAATAATTCCAAAGATAAGACAAAAAGAAAGTATACCAATAATTATAATAGGTATAATAATTATAATATCAATACTATACATGATAAGTTATTTTCAAATATTAGAAAATAAGTATAATGATCGGAAAGAAAAAACAAGAAAATGTTGGAGAAATTTCTAAAATAATTGAAAAAGTATTAGTTGCAAATATGATATTATCAGATAAAGAATATGATGCAGAACAAAAAATAGATCAGATAATAAATGATAAAAATAAGAGTAATGAAGAAAAAGAACAACAAAAAAAAGAAATATTAGACGAATTAAAAAATACAGCAAATACTGAAGAAAGAACAACAATATTAGAATATCAAGTAAAAATGACAGAAAATGACATAGTAGAAGAAATAACATATTATGTTAGAAGTAAAAATGAAGAAATAATAAAAAAAGAAAAAGAAAAGTATAAGAATAGCACAACATATAAATTATTAGAAGAAAAGACAAAAGATCAATTAAAAGAATTAAAATATAAGGTTACAAGCAATATAGGTAAAAAAGCAGGTGAAATTATAACTATATTAAATGGTCTTATGTATAATAATAAGTTTAATTTTACTATGGCAGATACAAGTCAAAAAGATAATAATAATGAAAGTGATCTAAAAAAATTACAATAAACATTTTACAAAAACGAAAAAGTGTTATATACTAACTATGTACAGAAATGATATACTTAAAATTTAAATAAAATTTAAGGAGGAAGAAAAATGAGCAAATATGAAGAAGTTTTAACTCCCGAAGAAATTCGGGAAATGTATGGTCTTGAATTGGAAGAAGACATATATAAATTTGTAAACAGGGTAAATTCTACCAGTAAAGGAAGTAGAATTGTTATATTAATCCAGGACGGTGATAATAATGAAAAAGATTAGTATCGAAAAGGCTACTCAATTAACAGACACTTGTCTGTGCTGCAATACACTGGAAGAGATACATAACAAATTAAAAGAGTATAATCAAAAAAATAATACTAGATATATTTTAGAAATGCAATATATGTGCTACACTACAACTAACTGTGGTGTTTGTAACATGGTTAAAAATTTAATAAGTTCACAGAACTTGAAAATTAGTATTAAGGAATCGGATGAAAATGATGTAGAGTACTTAATAAAAAATAAAATAAGTAATTTTCCAGTATTACTAATAAAATCTGGAGAAAAGGTTAAGTTTATTTCGGGGAAAGAAGCAGGTGAATATATTGCGTCTAATTTACAAAAATTCAAATAAAATATAAAAGAAAAGGCTTTAAGAACTATTAGTTTTTAAAGCTTTTTTGTATGAAATGGTTTACAAAAGTTCAATATTATGTTAATATATAAATGGAATACATAAAATGAAATACAACAAATTTAAAAAATTTTAAATTAGGAGGACAGAACAATGAAAGATGTTTATGAGTTTTTTGTTGAGGAAAATTCAAATGATGCTTCAGATATTGAGCAGATTGTAGAGTGTTTAGATCAAGGAAAGGGGGAATATAAAATAAATTATTTCAAACCGACTAAGCATTCAAATGAAATTCCTATTTTGAAGGTGAGTTTTACTACAGGTGAAACTCATGAGTATAATAAGGAAAATTTTTTTAGGGGAATAGTCAACGTTGTGAAATTAGGCGTTAAATTACCTAAATAATCTTAAATAAAAGAGATCTTAAAGACAAGTTTTGTTTTTAAGGTCTTTTTTGTTATGTTTTTGAATATTTTGTGGTATAATAATTTTGTATATATTTAGCATATATTATGCCATTTACAAAAGTATTAAAAAATGGTAAAATAAAAAATGTTATGCTAGATGTATAATAATTTACAAAGAAGGAGGAAAAAGAATGCCAACTATTAATCAATTAGTAAGAAAAGGTAGAAAAACTTCTAAAGCAAAGTCTAAAACACCAGCATTAGCAAAAGGTTATGACTCAAAGAGAAAGACACATACAAATAATCGTTCTCCATTTAAAAGAGGAGTTTGTACAGTAGTTAAGACTGTAACACCTAAGAAACCTAACTCAGCTTTAAGAAAAGTTGCAAGGGTAAGATTATCTAATGGTTATGAAGTAACAGCATATATCCCAGGAGAAGGACACAACTTACAAGAACACAGTGTTGTTATGATAAGAGGTGGAAGAGTAAAAGACTTACCAGGGGTTAGATATCATATTGTTCGTGGTACTCTAGATACAGCAGGAGTAAACAACAGACAACAAGGTAGATCAAAATATGGTGCGAAAAAACCAAAGAAATAATATAATATCAGTTGGTGCCAATAATTTTGTAAATTATATGCACATACTGGAAAAAGAATAATTTTTTTAGAGTACCTTTTTAAGAAATTCTTAAAAATGCTTATTAAAAATTAAAATAAATAAGGAGGGAAGAAAAAGTGCCAAGAAAAGGACATATAGCAAAAAGAGAAGTATTAGCAGATCCTAAATTTGATAGTAAATTAGTTACTAAATTAGTAAATACTGTAATGCTAGATGGAAAGAAAACAGTTGCACAAAAAATAGTATATACTGCATTTTCTATAATCGAAGAGAAATTAGAAAGACCAGCATTAGAACTATTTGAAGAAGCATTAGAAAACATCAAACCTGTTCTAGAAGTTAAAGCAAGAAGAATAGGTGGAGCAACATACCAAGTTCCATTAGAAATAAGAGCAGACAGAAGACAAACACTAGGATTAAGATGGCTAGTAGGATATGCAAGAAAAAGACATGAAAAAACTATGGCAGACAAACTTGCAGGAGAAATAATGGATGCATTAAACCAAAATGGTGGAGCACACAAGAAAAAAGAAGAAGTACACAAAATGGCAGAAGCTAACAAAGCATTCGCACATTACAGATATTAATATAGACTTTAAAAAAGTTTAGAAGGGGAAAATTTATGGCAAAAAGAGAAGTTCCATTAAATAGATTAAGAAATATAGGAATAATGGCTCACATTGACGCAGGTAAGACAACTGTAACAGAAAGAATACTTTTCTATTCAGGAAAAATCCATAAAATAGGTGAAACACATGATGGTGCATCACAAATGGACTGGATGAAAGATGAACAAGAAAGAGGTATTACAATTACATCTGCTGCAACAACATGTACATGGAAAAATCATAAGATAAACATTATAGATACACCAGGACACGTTGACTTTACAGTAGAAGTTGAAAGATCTTTAAGAGTATTAGATGGAGCAGTATGTATATTATCTTCAAAAGATGCAGTACAACCACAATCAGAAACTGTTTGGAGACAAGCAGACAAATACAAAGTACCAAGAATGGTATTTGTAAACAAAATGGATATGATGGGAGCAGACTTCTATAATTGTTTAGCACAATTAGATAGAAGATTACACTGTAATCCAGTAGCAATACAAATTCCAATAGGAGCATCAGAAACATTTGAAGGTGTGGTAGATTTAATAACAATGAAAGCATTATACTATAAAGATGAAGAAGGTAAAGTAATAGAAGAAAAAGAAATACCAGCAGATTTAGTAGAAAAAGCTAATGAATACAGAGCTAAAATGGTTGAAACAGCAGCAGAACAAGATGATGAATTAATGATGAAATACTTAGATGGAGAAGAATTAACTGAAACTGAAATAAGAAAAGGATTAAGAACAGCTACATTAAGTAATCATGCAACACTTGTATGTTGTGGATCAGCATATAAGAATAAAGGGCTACAATTATTATTAGATAATATAGTAGAATATTTACCATCACCACTTGATATTGACCATGTAAAAGGTACAGATGAAGATGGAAATGAAATGGAAAGAGAAACATCAGATGATGCACCATTCTCAGCACTTGCATTTAAAATTGCAACAGATCCATATGTAGGAAGATTATGCTTCTTTAGAGTATATTCAGGTACATTAGAATCAGGTTCATATGTATTAAATGCAACAAAGAATAAAAAAGAAAGAGTTGGAAGAATACTTCAAATGCATGCTAATAAGAGAACAGAATTAAAAGAAGTATTAGCAGGAGATATAGCAGCAGCAATAGGATTCAAAGATGTAACAACAGGGGATACATTATCAGATATTGAAAATCCAATAATATTAGAAAACATGGAATTCCCAGAACCAGTTATTGATGTTGCGATAGAACCAAAAGATAAAGACGCACAAGAAAAAATGGGTATAGCATTAGCTAAACTTTCAGAAGAAGATCCAACATTCAAAATCTATACAAATGCAGAAACAGGACAAGTTGTTATTGCAGGTATGGGTGAATTACACTTAGAAATAATTGTAAGTAGATTAAAAGATGAATTTAACGTAGACTGTACAGTAGGTAAACCACAAGTTGCATACAAAGAAACAATAAGAAAAGAAGTTGAAATTGAAGGTAAATTTGTAAGACAATCAGGTGGTAGAGGGCAATATGGTCATGTATGGTTAAAATTACAACCATTAGAACCAGGTGAAGGATTTAAATTCGAAAACAAAATCGTTGGTGGTGTAATACCAAAAGAATACATCAAACCAGTAGAAGAAGGTATAAAAGAAGCAGCATTATCAGGTGTACTTGCTGGATATCCAGTAATAGACTTTAAAGCAACATTATTTGATGGATCATTCCATGATGTTGACTCATCAGAAATGGCTTTCAAAATAGCAGGATCAATGGCATTTAAAGATGGAGCTAAAAAAGCAAATCCAGTAATATTAGAACCTATAATGAGAGTTGAAATAACAGTACCAGAAGAATATGTTGGGGATGTTATAGGAGATATGAACTCAAGACGTGGTAGAATGGAAGGTGTAGAAGCACAACCAGGAATACAAATAATAAAAGGATTTATTCCACTATCAGAAATGTTTGGATATGCAACAACACTTCGTTCTAAGACACAAGGTAGAGGAACATATGCAATGGAACCATCACATTATGAAGAAGTTCCAAGAAATATATTAGATACAATTGTAGCATCAAAGCAAAAATAGTTTTTAAGATAAAATGATGTAATATGCGGTGCCTTTAAAATAACTTTATAAAAGGTAAAAAAGGCACTTGCAAATATACATAAAATAATATAAAATAAGTTTATAAAATATAATTAGGAGGGAAAAATAACATGGCAAAAGAAAAATTTGAAAGAACAAAACCACATGTTAATATAGGAACAATCGGGCACGTTGACCACGGTAAAACTACTACAACTGCAGCGATAACAAAATATTTAAGTTTATTAGGACAAGCTCAATTCGAAGCTTATGACCAAATAGACGGAGCACCAGAAGAAAGAGAAAGAGGTATTACAATTAATACAGCTCACGTTGAATATGAATCAGCAACTAGACACTATGCACACGTTGACTGTCCAGGACACGCTGATTATGTTAAAAATATGATCACAGGTGCAGCACAAATGGATGGGGCAATATTAGTTGTTTCAGCAGCTGATGGACCAATGCCTCAAACAAGAGAACACATACTACTTGCAAGACAAGTTGGGGTTAAATACATAGTTGTTTACTTAAACAAAACAGATATGGTTGACGATCCAGAATTATTAGAATTAGTAGAAATGGAAGTAAGAGACTTATTAAACGAATATGATTTCCCAGGAAATGATATTCCAATAGTTAAAGGTTCTTCATTAAAAGTATTAGAATCTACATCAACAGATCCAAATGATCCAGTATATGCACCTATGAAAGAATTAATCGAAGCAATAGATACATATATACCAACTCCAGAAAGAACTACTGATAAACCATTCTTAATGCCTATAGAAGATATATTCTCAATCACAGGTAGAGGAACAGTTGCTACAGGTAGAGTAGAAAGAGGAGAAATTAAATTAAATGACGAAGTTGAAATCGTTGGATTAACAACAGAAAGAAAGAAAACAGTTGTTACAGGTATAGAAATGTTTAGAAAATTATTAGATTCAGCAGAAGCTGGAGATAATGCAGGATTATTATTAAGAGGTATAAACAAGACTGATATCGAAAGAGGACAAGTTATTGCTAAACCAGGAACAATTAATCCACACACTAAATTTACAGCTGAAGTTTATGTTTTAACAAAAGACGAAGGTGGAAGACATACTCCATTCTTTAAAGGATATAGACCACAATTCTTCTTTAGAACAACTGACGTTACAGGTGTAATTGAATTACCAGAAGGAACAGAAATGGTTATGCCAGGAGATAATGTTAAGATGACAATCGAACTTATAACTCCTATAGCTGTTGAAGAAGGATCAAGATTCGCTATCCGTGAAGGTGGTAGAACAGTTGGTTCAGGTATAGTTTCTTCAATAATAAAATAATTGAAAAATATAATGAATAAAAAATATTTAAAAGTAAGAAGTGTATAATCAATTTTATTGACATATACACTTTTTTGCTATATAATGTCATATGTAAACTGCTTAATCAAGGTTAGAAATCTTTTTAAATAAAGTACCTTTAATTAACGGTTAGCGAGTATTACGAAATGGAGGAATTTGCGATGTACGCAATTATAGAAGCATGTGGAAAACAATATAAAGTAGAAAAAGGTAGTATAGTATACTTTGAAAAGTTAGACGCAGAAAAAGGAAAAAAAGTTACATTTGACAAAGTGTTACTTGTATCTGATAAAGAAACAAAAATAGGAACACCATATGTAGATGGTATAAAGGTTGAAGGAAAAATAGTTGACCATGTAAAAGGTGAAAAAATAAAAGTATTTAAATATAAACCTAAAAAAGATTACAGAAAAACTATAGGACATAGACAAAATTATACTAAAGTTGAAATAACAAACATTTCAGCAGGGAAATAATACATAAAAATTTATAAAGAAAGAGGTGAACTAAGTGGCACATAAGAAAGGTCAAGGTAGCGTTAAAAACGGACGCGATAGCATATCAAAAAGATTAGGTCTTAAGAAAAATGACAAACAATATGTTAAAGCAGGAAATATAATAATAAGACAAAGAGGAACTAAATACCATCCAGGAAATAATGTTGGAATTGGAAAAGATGACACTTTATTTGCATTAATAGATGGACAAGTTAAGTTCGAACGTTATGGAAGAACAAGAAAAAAAGTAAGTGTATATGAAACACTAGAAGAAAAATAACAGTTAATATAGTAAAAAAAACAATAAAAAATGATGAGAGGAATACTAAATTCCTCTCAAATTTATACTTTAAATATATGTTAATAAAAAAGATGAAAAAACTCTAAAAAGTTTTAAAAAAAGTGTTGACATATAACTGAAAGTAATATATTATATATATACAGTCGAGAGCGACTGTATTTTAATGAAAACAGTACATTGAAAAATAAACAATATCCTTTAGAGAAAATAAAACCAAGCGGACAGAGAACTGTCCAAAATAAATAGGAAAAGCAAAGACAAGCCGGAAGGTTTGAATGAGAAAAAAAGATTAAACAAAAATTGAGAGTTTGATCCTGGCTCAGGATAAACGCTGGCGGTGTACATAAGACATGCAAGTCGAACGGGAGAAGACTGGAAGATTTATCTACTGGTTGGACACCGTGGCGGACGGGTGAGTAACACGTAAGCAACCTGCCTATAAGAGGGGAATAACAGTGAGAAATTACTGATAATACCGCATAAGCTGGAGGTATCGCATGATACATTCAGAAAAGATTTATCGCTTATAGATGGGCTTGCGTCTGATTAGCTAGTTGGTGAGATAATAGCTCACCAAGGCGACGATCAGTAGCCGGATTGAGAGGTTGAACGGCCACATTGGGACTGAGACACGGCCCAGACTCCTACGGGAGGCAGCAGTCGGGAATATTGCACAATGGAGGAAACTCTGATGCAGTGACACCGCGTATAGGAAGAAGGTCTTAGGATTGTAAGCTATTGTCGTGTGAGAAGAAAATGACCATCACAGGAGGAAGCCCTGGCTAAATATGTGCCAGCAGCCGCGGTAATACATATGGGGCGAGCGTTATCCGGATTTATTGGGTGTAAAGGGTGCGTAGGCGGGAAAATAAGTCAGTATGTGAAATCCCTCGGCTCAACTGAGGAACTGCAACTGAAACTATTTTTCTTGAGTGTTGAAGGGGAAAGTGGAATTCCTAGTGTAGCGGTGAAATGCGTAGAGATTAGGAGGAACACCAGTGGCGAAGGCGACTTTCTGGGCAACAACTGACGCTGAGGCACGAAAGTGTGGGGAGCAAACAGGATTAGATACCCTGGTAGTCCACACCGTAAACGATGGATACTAGGAGTTGGCAAAAATATTGTCGGTTCCGCAGTTAACGCATTAAGTATCCCACCTGGGGAGTACGACCGCAAGGTTAAAACTCAAAGGAATTGACGGGGGCCCGCACAAGCAGTGGAGTATGTGGTTTAATTCGAAGCAACGCGAAGAACCTTACCAGGGCTTGACATATACAGGAATATATAAGAGATTATATAGCTCTACGGAGTCTGTATACAGGTGGTGCATGGTTGTCGTCAGCTCGTGTCGTGAGATGTTGGGTTAAGTC
>ERZ772960.2765-NODE-2765-length-12405-cov-2.464291_pt1 | contig 12405 bp, 10 predicted proteins | sample MGYA00580678_ERZ772960 | MGnify/ENA primary metagenome ERZ772960 (study PRJEB29015, sample SAMEA2737930) | human oral metagenome | biome: human oral; feature: human-associated habitat; material: dental | place: China | collected 2059 ... | reverse complement strand
TAAGCTTCAGCCTGGTGGAACTGGTTCGCTCCAGGTCATAGTGGTTTTCTACCTCAGGCTGAGGAGAAAGTTCTTTAAATTCGACAATGCCCGCAGATTCCAAAGCAGTCGGCAGAACAAACGAAAAGCCTTTCGGGTTATGCACTGTAAGCATAATAGTCACATCTTTTGAAGAGTCGACACAAGGCACACCCGCTCCGTCCGGTCTAGGTTCCGAACCTATGCTGTGGTCTTTAACAAAGGCTTCGCTCGCCCAATAACTTAAAAAATCTTCCGGATCTTTCAGAAATTGCTCGCAGGCTGTAAAAAGTACAATTACGGCAACTGCCGCTGTTAAAGTTGTCAAAAAAGTTAAAAGTTTTCTCATCATATCCTCCTTATTTTAAGGAAAAAAACACCCTGTAGGTCTAATCTTAAGTATATAATATCACAATTTTAATGTTTTATCCATAGTAGCGGGCTCATATTGCTAAAAAGAACCAAGGTTACCGAAAAAGAACTTTGGTTACTCGCTGAAAAATGTACATCCTTGTACATTTTTCAGCTTCGAGTGTTTTTGCTTACGCAAAAAACTCGTAAGGCGTGGAACCAGCGGCATCCGTGCCGCTGAAGGATCGGATATCCGTGTCCGATTTTGAGCTTCGAGTGTTTTTGCTTACGCAAAAAACTCGTAAAGCGTATTTGTTGTGCTCTTTACGGTTAAATTCAAGTATTCACCAATTATTCATTATCCATTACACATTTTCAGTCCCTGCTATGAACGTGGGGGTAGACTTGAAGAGCTGCTTTTTACCCGGTGTCTATATAGAAGAGAAACCGTATCGGGCTCTTGATTTTTTTTAAAAAAAGGCCGAAAATATAAGATATGAAGAAAGGGTTTATTATATTTTTATTTGTTGTATCTTTTTGCTTTGCAGAACAAGCCGCTTTTGCCGAGGAAAGCCTTGTCGGCGAAAATGAACTATCGCAAATTTTGCCGGAAGTAAAACCCGATAAAACGGGTTCGGAAAAGATAGAATTCGCGGAAAATCCTCAAGAGCTGCAAAAAAATGAGGACTTTGCCTTTCTCTCATTTTCGATTCTTACAAGAGAAAAATCCGTAATGATCAGCTGGAAAGCAAAACCTGAGGGAAGAAATCTAATTCTTTACAGGTCAACAACGGGCTTTTCGTCAATAAGCTCTCTAGCCGAAGCCGTACCTATTGCAAATATAACCGATGACGGACTACCCTTTTTTGACTACCCTATTCCCGGAATTCCCTATTACTATGCCATTGCCGAAGAAAACGAAATCGCTTCAGGCAAAATTCAATTTATAAACGGAATAAATACAATCAACAGCCCTGTCGAAGTCTTCGCTTCTCCTGAAGAACAAGAGAAAAAAAGTATTGCGCTGCAAAACCGCCCTATTCCTCTGCCTTTTTTAAACCCTGAAAAGCAAATAAAAAAAAGAACCGAGTTTTTTTCTTCTCAAACCGAAACCCTTATAAATGCTCTTACGGCAGAAAAAAGGGATTTTAGAGAATTTATTATTTCTTCTCAAAGGCTTGAGCCCTACGTCTTTCCTGATGACAAAAGAACGCCTGACGGCGGTGAGGGCATGGAATTACAAAGAATTCTAAAAGAATATTTTTATACAAAAAACTGGCAAAAATGTAATGTTGAGCTGACCAATTTTTTAAGAATACGCAGAACATCCAGAGTTTCCGCGAGAACGCATTTTTATATAGGACAGACCCTATTTTTCCAAAACCTCTATGACAAGGCCCTATTGGAATTTTTAACGGCCCAAGACCTGTATCCGTCTCAGGCAAAAGAATGGGCACATTATTGTCTTGTAGAGCTGGCGAACTGAATTAATTCTTCGCCGACGAATTGAATTAATTCTTCGCCGACGAATTTTTGCTAGCGAATTCTCCTAAGAAGTAAAAGCAATAAAGAATTTTTTTGATAGGAATTCGTATAATCTTCCGTAGCTTTTTCTTTTGCATTTTCGGTAAAAAGAATGACCGAATCACCTGCATTCATTCTATCATAGTAACCGTTTCTCTTTAAAATTCCCTCGGACAAATTCTCCTCCGACTTTGAAGGCTCAAAATAACCCAAGAGGTCGGACGGGTCAAAGACCATGCCCAGACCTTCTTTTTCGATAACCAAGCGGTCCTTGCGTATAACGGCAATTTTTAAATCCTTAAAATCCGAATCATGTTTTCCTATGTCGATAACGGCCTCATTTTGATAGCGGTTTATGAGCTTGCCTACGATGGGCAGCGCCTCATTAAGCATTGAAGAAAGCCGCCTTATGCCGTTTGAAAAACGGTCATTGCCTGAACGGTAAACCGTAAATGTTTTTGCAGGAGAACCGGTACGCGAAACATAAAGCTCCAATATGATTTGAATATCCCTTCTATTCTCTTTGAGCCTTATAATGCCGAAATAGTCCTCATTTGCCGTACGCGATTTTTTTGAAGCCTCCCTGTAAGTTACAGGCTTATCCGAATAAGAAGTTATTTTGATTCTGGGATTATAAGAAAAAATATCCGAGGTAAGAATTTGAGTTATACGCTCGGCTTCAGGATGTAAAACATTTGAGCTTTCCATAGCATAAAATAAACCTATGGATATGTGGGCCTTATCCAAATAAAGGGGATCTATACGCCACTTTGATTGAATGGAACTTAAAAGATGTTTTTCATAAGCTTCAACTGCATCATTTACCTTTGTATTGCTCTTTACTATGGACTGAATAAAGAGCATTTGTTCCAAATATCTTTCGGGATAACCGAGACGGAGCAAAATACCGGCATAGGCTTCCCTGCTTTCAACATCATAAGGATATATCTTCAAAGTTCGCCTGTACTCATAGAGGGCTTGCTCAGTCATATTTCGGCGGAAAAATCCTAGAGCTTTTTCTGCGTGGTATTTTGAAAGCTCCATACGGAAAGAATCTTCAAAATTCAGATTTTCTATGGCAAGCTCTTCTAAAAGACAGCGCATTATTTCATCATCGGCATCCAAGGAAAGCCCCACCTTAGCGGCATTTATGGCCTCAGCGTATCTTTTAAGCCGCCTTAAACTCAAAGTTTTTAAGTACCAAGCATCAGCCCTGTCTCTTTTTTTTGAAATCCTCATATCGGAAATCTTTATAACTTCTTCATAACGCTTTTGAGCATATAAGACTGAAGCAAGCAGGGCATAGGCTTCATCATAATCTTCTTTTAATTTAAGAGCCGAATAAATACGTCCTTCGGCCTCTTCAAGTTTTCCGTCAAGGGAATGTAAATAGGCTGCAAAATAATGAACCTGAGGATTATCGCCATGGTATTTTAAGGCTCGGTTTATGTAATCTTCGGCCTGCTTAACATTTCCGGCCTCATAACTTACGAGGGCTAAAGAAAGAAGAGCCTTTCTGTTTTCGCCCTGACGCTGAAGGTTTTGCTTATACATCTCGGAAGCAAGATAGAGCTTTCCTTGGGAAACCTCTATTTCAGCCAAACCGAAACGGGCTTCGGGATTGTTGGGATATTTTTTTAAAACCCCATTAAAAAGGGTCTTAGCCGCATCTATCTTTCCAAGGCCTACCAAAATAAAGCCGTGGAGGTTTTGTAAATCGGAATCATCTTTTTTATATTTTCGGGCTGACTCTACAAAGGATAAGGCTTGGTCATATTCGTCTAGGGCATAAAAACATTCGGCTAAACCCTGATATACCAAATTATAGGAGGGGTTTTCCTTTAAGGCTGATTGGTACATTTCAATAGCTCCGTACCAATCTTCATTAGCCTGATATTCTGCACCCTTTTGATACAAATCTGCAGGGTTGCAGAATAAAGAGGCCGAAAATAAAACAATAAACATAAATCCGAAAAAAGGCTTTTTCATACATTCCCTCCCTAATTTTGCATAGAATTCTTGTTGTGAACAATTTTAACGGTTTTAACCTTGTGGCCGTCCATATCTTGAACAATAAAGTCAAAATCATTCCAAGCTGTTTTTTCATATTTGGCAGGTATTTTTCCGAAAAGATCGAACACAAAACCTCCCAATGTTTCAAACTCGTCTACAGGCAAGGCATCGCTTTTAATGGTTTCGGCAAGGTCATCCAGATCGACACGGGCATCGCAAAGCCAAACCCCTGAGGCGATTTCGGTAATATCCTCACCCTCATTGTCAAATTCATCCTGTATATCGCCTACAATCTCCTCTATGATGTCTTCCATACATACAATGCCTGAAACGCCGCCGTATTCATCAACAGCAACAGCAATATGAATATGGCGTCTTTTAAATTCGGCTAAAAGAGCGTCAATCCGTTTTGACTCAGGAACAAAAAATGCTCGGCGCACTATCTTATCAAGCTCAATTTTTTGATTTTTTGTTAAAAGTTTAATAATATCCTTAACATAAAGAATACCTATAACATTATCGATTGACTCATCATATACGGGAAAACGGGAGTGACCGCTTTCCGATATTCTGTCTAAAATTTCATCGCTAGGCGTATCAAGGGCTAAAAAATCAACATCAATACGCGGAATCATAACCTCTTTTACCGCCGTATCGGATAAGTCGACAACGCCGCGTATCATATCCCTTTTTTCGTCGTTTAATCCTTCTTTTAGAATATTGTTTACATTACCCTTCTTTTTAAATAAGTCTATTATACCCATAACTATACCCGATAAATTTCCATATTTTTATATTGCATAAGCAATTCTTCTTGAAATTTAAGCATTTCTTGTTCCGGAGAATTATCCGAATGATCCATTCCATTCAAATGTAGAATGCCGTGCACAATCAGTCTTTTTAACTCTTCATTTATTTCTACGTTAAATTCTTCGGCATTAAAACGGAGACTGTCAAGGCTTATAACTATATCTCCTGCCATAAACCTTGTTTCACCGGCATCGTCAAAATATTCATCCCCCTGCTCAAAGGAAAGAACATCTGTCGGCGAATCAATATCCCTGTATTGTTTATTAAGGTTTTGAATAAAAGCATCATCACAAAACAACAAGGAGATATCCCAATTTTTCAAGTTTAGCTCGTTTAGAACTTCAGATATAAAATTTTCAACTCTTACAGGGTCTATAGACCCAGGAGGTTCATCACTAAATGACACACTAATCGAATTAGACATTATTATTTTCCTTTTGAGGCTGTACCTGGGTAGTTTCAGCCTCTAATTTTTGACTGTATTTTCCTTCTGGGGCTTTGTTCCCTCATCATCATCAACATTTTTTTGATTCGGATATTCTATTCTGGAATGATAATAACCTGCTAAAATTTTTACAAAGGCGGCCTTGATTATTCTGACTTCGCGGAAAGTAAGTTCCGAGTTATCAAGCTGACCTGCTTTTATCTTTCCGGAAACAAGCTCATCTATAAATTTTTCCAAACGGGGAACCGAGGGTTTTTCCAAGGTACGGCATGCAGCCTCAACTATATCGGCCAGCATGACAACAGCCGATTCTTTTGAGCGCGGAGGTATTCCGGGATAACAAAAATCTTCGATATCTACATTGGGATCAAGTTCTTTTGCCTTTGAATAAAAATAGTATATACAGCTGTTTCCGTGATGCTCGGCTATTATATCTATAACAGCCTGAGGCAGCCGTAATTGCTTTGCTTTTTCTATACCTAGTTTTACATGACTTCTTATTACCGTAGCAGAAAGGCGGGGATTTATATCCATGTGCTTATTATAATTTGTCTGATTTTCTACAAAGTATTCGCCCTGCTCCATCTTTCCTATATCGTGATAATAAGCTCCTACACGGGCTAAAATCGAATTTGCTCCTATTTCACGGCAGGCACTTTCGGCCAAGGAGGCGACCATCATCGAATGGTTATAAGTTCCCGCAACACTTATGAGCATTTTTTTCATAATTGGAGAATTAAGATCGGACAGTTCCATCAGTCTAAAACTTGTAGGAACATTCATCAAGGTTTCTAAAATAGGCAAAAAGCCTAAAACCAAAATACCGCTTATAAAACCGCTCCCTGCAGTGCTCAATAAAAGCACCGATTTATCGCTTGCAGAGTCCGGAAAAATAGCAAACATACAGATTAAAATTATAGGCTGCACCAAGACTAAACCTAAAGCAGTCTTAATCAGGTCCATCCTTTGTCCCTTAATATTTACCATACCGGCTCCGGCAAGACCTGAAAGGATAGCAAATAGGGCCGGCTGAATTTTAAAACCTGCCGCACCGAAAACGGCAAGTGAAAAAATAAAAACCGCGAATACCGAAATTTTTCTTGAAATTAAAGCTGCAATCAGCATAGTCAAAAAGGTAACCGGCAATATGGGAACTATATCAAGGGAATATGAAAATATCGAAAGCCTTGAAAGAAAAAGAATTAAAATATAGATCAAATCAAAGGAAATTAAAATAAGTAAATTGAATTTAAAATCCAAACTTTCCCCGATAATTTTTTTAGAAAACAAAAAAAGACTTATTATAAGAGATAAGGTTAAAAAAATTAAGGATGCCGCAATTTGTATAAAATCTATATATCTTCCGTCCCCTGCGTAAGCTTTTAGACGTGTATAGGCATCGTCGGATATTATAAAGCCTCTCTTTATAATCTTTTGATTTTTTTCTATATTTATTTTTACAGGAGTTACCTTTTTTAAGGCCTCGTCCACCCTTTTTTCGGTCTCTTCACCATCAAATAAAATATTAGGCTGGGCAAATGGAAGCACCATACTCAATACATAAGTTTCAAGCTTTGATTTTTTTACATCGGAAAGGAGGCTTTTAATCCGGTCTCTCACATTATAAAATAAAACAAGGTTTGTAAGAAATACGTTTGTATATGACAGCTTTTGATTTTGAGTTGTCCCCAGACTTATCTCGGCATCATTTAATTCTCCAAGACCTGTAAGAGGCATCTCTATAATGCCGATATCAAAAAGCTGTTTTAACATGTTGAGAGAAATAGAGGTAATCTCATAAAAATCATCAGTCTTATATATGTTTTCCAAATCATGTTCCGAAAGGAGAACTGGGTATTTTTCCATAACCATAAATTTAAAGGCCGTAAAACTTTTTGCAGAATCTTTTAGACCTATTATATAACTCGCAAATTCGGAGTAATCTCTTATCATTTTTTCCGAAACCGAGTTATCCTTATAAAAAACGGCCATAACGGAATGTTTAGCTGCAACTTTTCTTATTTCCGTAGCTTTTTCATCAATCACTTCAATATTACGGTTTGATATTATATCTCTGTCGGAAACCATTCCGACTTCAAAATCGGAAATAGTCAATTTGGAAAATCCCGAATTTTCATAAGCATTGATATAAATCATTACAGCTAAAATCAAAAAGCTGGCCGCAACCGCAATCACAAAGGCCTTATTTCTTTTAAATATCACACTGAGAAAAGATATTTTTTCTTTGAATTTACTTTCTTTCTTATTCTTTATCATAGGCTTTAATTATTTTTTGAACAAGGGAATGACGTACAACATCTTCCGGAGAAAACCGAACGATACCGATCCCTCGAATTTTCGATAAAAGATTTGCAGCATGCACCAGACCGGAATTTTTTGACGATGAAATATCGGATTGTGAAGGGTCGCCTGTTATAATGAGCTTGGAACCCTCACCCATTCTCGTTAAAAACATCTTCATCTGCTCTTTGGTAGTATTTTGAGCTTCGTCTAAAATTACAACGGCATTATGCAGGGTTCTGCCCCTCATATAAGCCAAAGGAGCCACCTCAACCATATTGGACTCCTCCATTTGACGTATAAGCTCAAAAGGCATTAAGAGCTCTATAGAATCATAAAGAGGCCGCAAGTAGGGAGTAATCTTTTGAACAAGGTCGCCGGGTAAAAAGCCCAGACTCTCGCCGGCTTCAACCACAGGTCTTGTAAAAACAATCTTACGCATTTGACGCGACATAAGCATTTGAAGGGCACAGGCAACAGCCAGATAGGTTTTTCCCGTACCGGCAGCTCCAAGGCCGAAACTTATATCGTTATTACGGATAGAGCTAATGAATTCGAGTTGATGAGGATTTTTAGGGTACACGGAACGCATTCCCCTCGGAATATGGATACAGCCTGAGGAAAGATCCTGCGTATCGGAAATATTTATGGTAGAAATCAGAGATTCGATATATTCCGATGAATTTTCGGACTTGATTTCCGATGAATTTACAGCCTTATCAACCACATGTTGAAATTTCTTGCAAACCTCATCATCGGCATTTAAAACACTTACCTCATTACCGCGGCACACGACAGGAACTCCAAGATATTGTTCAAGAAAACCCAAATTTCTGTCATTGGCACCGCAAAAAGCGGAAAGCACTTGTTCATCTTTTAACACTATTGTATATGCGTCTTCCAAATATAAACCTCTAGTAGTCTATTGTAAATGGAAAAAAGCAGTTCCGTCAAGACCTTTAGACCTTATTTCTTTCAATATTAGGTATAAAATACATAAATTCACGCAAAAAAAAGAGATACCGGATTTATCGGTATCTCTTTTAAACTACTCACCGTCTTTTTGGGTTTCGCCGCCGGCATCATCCGTACTGCCGTCGTTTTTCCACCATTCGGTTGATGTTTCGGTCTGTTTTTTCATTGCCTCTTCGGATAAACCTGAATCCGATGGGCTTTTTGTAATAAGGGCCAATAAAAAGGTCGTTACAAAAAACAGGGCAACAACAACATAAGTAGCCCTTGTTAATACATTGCTCGATTTTGAGCCGAAGGCTGAGTTGCTTCCGCCCGAAAAAAGGCCGCCCAAACTATCGCCTTCTTCGTTTTGTAATAAAACCAAAAAGATAATAATCGCACAAATTATGACAAAAAGTACTAACAAAGCAATACCTAAACCACCCATAATCTAACTCCAATTATAAAAATATACCCTACAGAGTACACTAAAAACGGAAAAGTTTCAATAGCTCTTATTAAATTTTTAGCGGACTTTTCTAAAAATAACGCGTTTTACTACGGTTGTCTTTGTTTTTCCTATTGAAGCGGCTTTTAGATCTTCAACTTCAAATTTTGAAAAAACATTAATTCTTTTATATTCGGCGATAAATTCCATAATAATTTTTTCGCAGACAGCTTCATCATAGGTATCGTTATTTTCTTCATATGTAAGGTAAAACTCAACCTGGTTTTCCAATCCGGGAACATCCATCTTCGTCCAATACATTACGGCAGACGGCCTGTCTTTAACCTCAATTTTCTGTGTTTTGGCCGTTACATTTGCCGCATTTTCGGCAAAAACAGCCAAAGCCAATAAAGCCATAATACTAATTGCAAAAAATTTCTTTTTCATGTTAATAACCCTCCAACTCTAAGTTATTTTATTATACTGTAAAGCTAAACAACTATCACAGCTCTTAAGATACTAGCATTTTATTCTCATTTTTTCAAGTAGAGAACCAACATGTTAATCAATCGTTTTCAGTTTTGCCTATTTTACTCGGAAAACAAGGCTATAGGCAAAAATGTTTCCGCTTTAAGACCGGCTCCGCCTATTAAGCCCCCGTCAATATTGGGCTTTTTTAAAAGCCCCGCGGCATTCTCAGGCTTCATAGAGCCTCCGTATTGGATTATCATATCTTTAGCAGCCTTTTCACCATGAAGAGCGGCTAAGGTCTTTCTTATTGAAGAATGGATGGCATCAGCATCCTCAGGGCTTGCATTTTTTCCCGTTCCTATTGCCCAAACAGGCTCATAAGCAATCGTTACCTTATGCAAATCTTGTGCAGAAACCTCTGCAAGCCCTTTTTTAATCTGCCTTTCGCATACGGCTTCGGCATGACCGGCTTCGCGTTCTTCGAGAAGCTCCCCTACACATAGGATGACCTCAAGGCCGTGTTTTAAGGCAAGTTTTACCTTTTTATTGATAAAATCATCGGTTTCCTTATATATGTGGCGTCTTTCGGAATGTCCTAAGATAACGGTTTGGACACCTGCATCCAAAAGCTGAAGAACGGAAACTTCCCCCGTATGAGCACCCTTTTCTTCCAAGCCCATATTTTGGGCACCAAGCAAGATATTGGAACCTTTAAGGACAGCCGCAACTTCCTGCAAAAGAGTAAATGAAGGAGCTATCATGTACTTGTTCTTGCCGTCTTTTAGGCCGGCCTTCATTTCTTCTGCAAGGCTTTTGGCCTCAGCCCTATTCATATTCATCTTCCAATTTGCCGCAATGTAAAACTTTTTCACTTTTTCTCCTTTCTTACGGATAGAATTTAGGTCAAAAGACCTCATTCATATTAAACAGCTTATCCTTTTATGACGGAGTTGTCAAGGCTATAGTTGAATTTTATGTTTTATTGTGGTAAAATGCCTAAAATATACGAGGATCTTATGAAATCTAAAAAATATATAGTAATTCTTTTTCTTGTTATATGTTTGATAACCAAAACAGCCCAAACCGGTTTCGCAACTGAAAATGAATCGGAATATGATATACCTTATGCAAAAATTTTTTATGAAAGAAATACTGATGTTTATGACTCGGTATATTTTTTGGCTATCGAAAACGGATTTTCCCCTCTTTCCTATAAAAAACCGCAATCTGCAGCTGAGCTTTATAAAACACTAAGCCTTATTGATAAAGATACTTTAAGCACTATAGGCTTACAGGTATATGAAAATACAAGAAAAACTTTAACACAGCCTAATTATCTTCTTAAACAAAAAATACTTAAATTCAATATAAATGGAGAGCTAGCAATTCAGGGACGGCTTCCATACAATGTTAATAAATATACGCCGCGTATAGACCGGTTTTTATCTTACAATGATATGCCAGCTCCTCTGGCGGTACCTATCGAATTTTTAATCTCAAATTATTTTTATACTTACTGTCATTTAAGCCTTCATAAGAATTTTGCCGCAAGTAAATTTTCAAATACTTTTTTAAACATTCCGTTAAAATTAAAAGACATGGATTTTCATTTTCCAAAACAAGCAGGCATAGCCGTAGGAGGTTCTTTTTTTAACATAAATATCGGCAGAGGCTCTTTAAATTTAGGTAGAACCTTGGGCGGCAGTATGCTCATAGCAGATACTGTTGACCGTTTTGATTATTTTTCAGGAACTGTGTTCACAAAAAACTTAAAACTGGACGTAACGGTTCTGGAATTAAATCCTACCAGATTTTTATTTACACATGAGGTAAGTTTTAGACCGATAAAACAAATTTCAGTAACACTTCATGAAGGTGTTTTAATAAATTCTTTTTTTGATCCGCGATTTTTAAACCCTGCAATGATTTTTCACAGCCACGCTGCATGGAAAGAAGATTATCTGCCTGGGACTAAACCGGCATCTGAAAATGGAGCAGTAGGAAGCCAATTCGGGATTACGATAGATGCAGTTCCTATAAAAGGATTGAGAATATACGGCCAATTCGGAATGAATCAGTTTCAAACAGCTTCAGAATTAAAGGGCCTAAACGGGAAAAATTATACCCCAAATTCGTTAGGAGGTCTTTTCGGTATTGAATATGTTTACCCTACAAAAATAGGTTATATCATATCTTCAATCGAAGGTATTTATGCAAACCCATGGTATAATATTCTTTCAAATAAAAAAATAAGCTATTATCATTACAGAAAAGAAATGGCTTCTTCGATCTTAGGTGATAGCGGTTCTCAAATAAATACTTGGATTTCAAATCCTTACGGTCCTGATACAATCACTGGTATAGCACTATTCGCTCTTGTAAATCCAAAAAAATATTCGGCAACCCTTACTTATAGACTTGTGTGCAAAGGCGAAAATGAAGATAACTTTTTTGATAAAAATAAAGAAAAGCCTTCAGGTGTATATTATCCGGAAGCTGAGGGTAACAACCATCCGGAATGGGTTAATTGGAGAAGTCCAAGCGGTAATCCGATCTTTTTTAACACTATCAAAATCTCAGGATCATACCAAATATTGCATAATTTACTTACACGTGGGAGCTTTGTCTGGACAAATGCATCGGGAAAAATAAAGGGAAATGCGATTGACTTTTCGTTATCTTTAGAATATAGCATACGCTAATTCAAAATTTTATGAAATTTAGGCCGAAATGCCCTCATTTATGTTAAACAGCTTATCCTTTTATGACGAAGTTGTCAAGAAGGCAGCTTTTCGTTTACTTGACATTTTAGAAAAAATTCATTATATTTACTGTAACTAATCTGTGTGAATTAACCTTAAAATATAGAGAGTAAATATGAAAAATATAACTAAACTAATACTGTTGGCAGTGTTGTTATTTGCAAGCTGCACAAATCCTGTAGGAAACAGCTCCGTGCCGTCTTCACCACAGCAAGGCGGCGGAAGCGGCGGTTCAACGCCAGCGCAAATAACGATAACGGTTGCGGGGGATGAACACGCGGTTCCCAAAGCCGACCATACCTTTAAAG
>ERZ772960.2764-NODE-2764-length-12405-cov-8.575466_pt1 | contig 12405 bp, 9 predicted proteins | sample MGYA00580678_ERZ772960 | MGnify/ENA primary metagenome ERZ772960 (study PRJEB29015, sample SAMEA2737930) | human oral metagenome | biome: human oral; feature: human-associated habitat; material: dental | place: China | collected 2059 ... | reverse complement strand
ATTTCCCCACGTTGTGCGCATATTTGCTATATGGGATTTTATTAGATTTGAACTAGGCTTACCCCTTGCGCATCATTGGTCGGTCTGCTTATGCTCATGACCATAAGCGGATGTAGCGCTGACTGCATATGATTATTTGTAATATGCTATCAGTTCTTCTGTGCTTTTCTTCAGTTTTATCTATTTTGTAAAGGTAAATGGTGTTTACCCCCACTATTTACCTCTCTACGAGAGGACTGCTCATGAGCAAGAGCGTATTTGCCGGAAAGGCCACCCAACGGGCACTTGCCGGTCTCACATCATTGGCCCTGGTTGCTGGCGGCTTGACCGTGGTACCTTCGGTTGCCGGTGCTCAGGAAATCAAAGAATGCAACGGCAGCTTCGTCGGCCCAAAGAACCTGGGTCTCGAAGACTCCAACCTGGCCTTGAAGAAGAATACCTACTGGCCCGGTGACGTTTTGGAGATCTCTGCCGAGAATCTGAACCTTCTCAAGAATCCCTACCTGACCTTGAATGGGAATGCCATGACTGGTGTTGCCTGGCCTGAAGATCAGGATTATGGTGAAGGCCTAACCGTCGATGGCAACAAGCTGATTATCAAGGATGTGGATGACCAGGGCCACGCCAAGGAAGGCATCATTCGGGTCAAGGCTGTGCTTCCATCACTGGAAGATGGTCTTTTCACGGGCAAGAACGTCCTGACTCTTTCTGGCACTGATGACAATAATGACGAACACGTAACCCTCAGCCGTAGCGTTGACTTCTGGGTGAATGAGTCTGGTCATGAAGGTGATCCGTGTAGCTACACCCTCCAGCAGGAAGAAACACCGACTCCGGAAGAGCCGGAGGATCCCGCCAATCCCTCCACCGAACCTTCGGCTAAGCCGAGTGAACCAACCGCTAAGCCGAGTGAGCCTACGACTAAGCCTACCGAGCCAGGTAAACCTACCACTAAGCCTTCCGAACCTGGCAAGCCCACCACTAAGCCTTCCGAGTCCACCAAACCGACCACCGAACCCAGCACCAAGCCCACTGAGCCGGGCAAGCCTGGTGACGGCAATGGCAAGTCCGACTTCAACAAGTTCTTCGGCAGCCTGAAGGACAACACCAAGGGCATCCTGTTCGCGGTCGCCGCAGCCATCGGCATCCCGGCCATTATTGCAGGTGTGGTTGGTCTCCTGGCGCAGCAAGGCATGATCCCGAAGGAATGGCTTCAGGGCTTTAAGTTCTAAATAATTCATTGTGGCGCACAATGTAGCAACGTGATTTTTCACGTTGCTACATTTTTGTGTTTACTAAACAGGTTTACGAGAAGAAGTTGGTGGAGGTCAATTCGCATTTCAATTTTGATGAATAAAAACATAGTTATACCTTATTAAGATAAAGTGATGCTAAAGAAAAGCCGACGATGTACGGCAAATGACATGGTTTAGAGGCCAATTGTGTCGGGGTAGGTGGGGGGAATCTCCTCTTCGGTGGGGTTTTCACGAAGGTCGCTGGTGGTTTTTCTAGCAATGGTGCCCGGGGGCGCGTCGTAAAGCCCACGATTTTACTTGGTTGCCTGGAGTATTCGCGGTGACGATATAGTGATGATGATTATAAAAACGGCCATATTTTGGGGCGATTCCGTTGTCGCCGATGAAAAACGGGGGAGCAGTATCGTATGAATTTAATATTTGCAACCTCAATATTTAGACATGTGGCTAATGGTTAATTTGGATAAATACTGACTGTTGGGTAGGAATTATTTATAGTCAGATTTAATCCGTTATTTGAAAAGTGACTGGATTCTATGCCGGTTTCACCCCCAAGAGAGCCTAGGAATCTAGTTACATTGGTCTCATTTAACGGGGGTAAAAACAGGGGTAAAGTCCCGTATTTATGACCGATTGTGTGGTATCCAACATTTAGATAGCTACCTAACTTTATGACCGCGAGAAATCGATAGATAATATGCCATCTAGCACTATAAATAGCGAATGGGCAACTAAATCAAAGGGTGGATTTGGGCGTAAAAATCGGCTTTTTTACCACCCCTCAGTGTGATCTGCGCCAATGGGTCTCTTGTTATTTTACAAAGGTTCACCTACTATCTTGATGGTGAGCCAAAGAGAAATTAGATTAGCCTTAATTCAAATATTGAGAGTATAATGTTTTTCCTTTGCTCTCGCTCTTGAAAAGTCGATCACGCCCGTGCGCAATCCAAAATCTCCTCCATGTGCGTGCGGGGGAAAGTGCGTGAATATGCAAAAAAATAAGATCTCTGCTACCGCAACTCGCAGGTTTATGGCTGGTGCCTTGTCGGTTGCGCTCCTTGGTGGCGGCCTTGCTGTCGTTCCTGCTGTTGCAACCGCGCAGGATGCACAATGTGTTGTCAATGAACCGCGTAAAGGCAATGGGGTGGGTGAACTATCGTTTGACAAGCAGACCTACAAACCGGGTGATGTCGTGACTATGACCGGTACTGGTTTTGCTGCTCGTCCTAGTGACGGTTTCCTTGGCATGAAGTTGAATTCCAATAAGTCGGAGTGGCCAGCAGATCAAAGCGCCGGTGATAATTTGGAATACAATGAGGGTAACGCCACGACATTGGAAATCCCGGCGGCAACAGTTGGGAATGGCAATTTCACCGTGCGGGTAGTATTGCCGGCATTTGATGCCAAATTCCAGGCTGGTAAGCAGGTGATTACCCTTCTGGGTGGTAACGATGGCGGTCCGGTCGCATCCCGTAGCGCCGTCATTTGGGTCAATGAAACCGGTGATGATTCTGACGCCTGTGGTGCTACCCCAAGTGTGAAACCGCAACCAGATCCGCAGCCACAACCAGAGCCCTCGCAACCGGAAAAGACTTCAGAAGCCCCAGCGCCAAAGCCAGATCCGCAGCCACAACCAAAGCCTTCGCAACCGGAAACGACTTCAGAGGCTCCGGCACCGAAGCCGAGCAAGACCTCGGAGCCGGAAAAAACCTCCGAACCTGCAAAAACCTCGGAAAAACCGAAGCCTTCACAAGAACCGCAAAACAATCTTAACAAAGGCGTCGAGAACCTTCTGAACTACTTCAAGGACGGCACCAACGTACGCAAGGTCGTCATTGCCGTTGCCTCCGTTTTGGGTATCGCCGGTTTGGCTACCGCAGTCTTGGGGTCACTGGTCAAACTCAATTTGATTCCCCGTGATTGGTTCCCGCCACAATTCCGGTTCTAATCATTAAAAATGGCAATAATCCCCGCTCATAGGCCTTACTGGTCATGACGGGGGTTCTTGCATCATTAATTTATAGGCAATAGCTGTGGACTACGCTTTTCGACGAGGTAAGGCGCTATAGATCTCGTCGAAAAGCACAGGAACAAAAATAGAAAGAAACATACTGTGATGAATAAAAAATTTAGCCGTCGTCACTTCCTGGGCCTCGCCGGACTTAGTGCCGCCGGGCTCGCATTATCCGGGTGTAATAGTGGTAAAAAAGCCAAAGTACAGGGTGGCAGCAGGACAGTAAAAGACCTCGACGGCAATGAGATTGAAGTGCCGGCAAGTCCGCAAAAAGTAGTTGCCATGTCCGAACCCACGCTTGATAATGCGTTGGCCTTAGGTGTGCCACTAGTGGGTGCTACCGCAGGTCGTGGCCAATCAACCATCCCCAACTACTTGAGTGATAAGGGCAAAGATATTCCCATCCTCGGTAACGTTGCGCAACCCAATTTTGAGGCCATTGGTGCTGCTAAACCGGACCTCATTCTGGTCGACGGTACCAGCGTGAATAATAACCAGCCAGTGCTCGACGCGTTAGCAAAAATCGCCCCAACCGTGTACACCGGCTACCCGGGTGGTGATTGGCGGGAAAACCTGCGGCTCACCGCCGATGCCCTCAACATGGTGGACGAAGCCGAAGACCTCATGAAGGACTACGACAAAAAAGTCAAAGACGCCACCAAAAAACTAGAAAAATACCAGGATAAAACCTTCAGCATTATTCGCTGGCAAGGCAATAATGCTGCTCTGATCCTCAAAGAACTACCGGCCGGCCGGGCCCTCACTGACCTGGGCCTCAAACGCCCCCCGGCGCAAGACAGGGAAGGCAAAGGACACTCGGAACCAGTGTCGCAAGAAAACCTCAGCGATATCGATGCCGACTATATTTTCTTCGGCACCCTAGGCGGTTCCTCAGTGGGGAACACCCAGGCAGGCGGTTCCGTAGATACCGAAGGCGCCAAAGAAGCTATTGCTGAAGCCACCAAGGTTCCTGGTTTTGAAGACCTTTACGCCTACCAAGAGGATCACATCATTCCGGTTGACGGTTCCCTGTGGACTTCTACCGGTGGTGTGTTGCTCATGAACACAATCGTCGATCAGGTTGTCGAATTCCTGGTATAAAACTCGCCCCCACGTTAAGGATCGCACTATGGTTACTTCTTCCAAACCAGCTCGTCGAATACCCCGCCGAGCTCGGCGTACCGCCGCTGTCATCACAGCATCGTTGCTGACGTCCGGATTCTCAATGGCAAATGCTATTGCTGAAACCCCTCAACCCGGTAATGATGCTACAGAAGTAACGAAACAAGCTGGTAACGTGCCGCATGAAACAGCGGATAATATAGGCGAATCAAAGCATGCCACTACTGATGCGGCTACTGAACCACCAGATAATCATGCCGGCATGACTTCGACCTCTGAGCCTACTTCCGAATCACCTGCTAGTGGGCAGAAACCTGATGCAGCAAGTACCGAGGGGGCAAAAGAACCAGTTGCATCTGAAACGGCAGGTGAGACAAAGACGAATTCATCACCAGAATGTCTTCCTGACTCCGGGCGCACCCCAGTCCCCGAAATTGTTGGTGGTATTACCGCTGATAACACGATTCACATCAAGGGCAAGGATTATTGCAACGCGAAGGGCGGTGGCGCCAAGATTGCCATCAAAGTAGACGGGAAGAATACCCATCGCCTCCAGCCGCTTCCCATACCATGGGATCCCAACAGCGACAAAAAGGGGGACGATACCATTTGGTTCCTGGCTGAGGCCAAAAATAATGGTGACCTTGATATCAATATGCCGCTTCCTAATGGAACAACAACCGGTGAGAACGGGACAAAAGAAGGGGTTTTTGAAGACGGCAGGCATGTTATCCAAGTTCTTAGCGGTTCCTTGCAAGATGATGACCCAGTATCTGGGGTAGAACTGACCTTTGTAAAAGGCAAATACCATCCGCTATGGGCTCCTGGCAAAGCCATTGCGAACAGTAAATTCACTCCTGAAAACCAGACTGTGGTCGCAGCCCAAGACGGTGGCAAAATAAAAGTCACTGTTTCCACTGGTCAACCCGGTGACTGGGTTTATGCCATCCCCTATGTTGAGAATAAAACTGTTGAGAATAAAACCGTATGGAAGAAACGTGAATGGTGGCCGACTGGGAAGAACGGTTGGCATCAGCTTGATGCCAATAAGCAATTCACCATTCAGGACACCAGCAAGGTGGAAGCCGGTACTTTTCGGTTAGCGGTTGTGAACGGTAACGAGAATAAATACGGGGAATTTATTGGGTGGACACCTTTTCGCTTCGAAGGTTCTTCGAGTGATAAAGCAGGTAATCAATCTTCCGGTAATTCACCGCAAGATATTGATAAATCCCTCAAGGACGTCAACTCGCAGATAAAAAAGGTTGATACCGCGTTTGATGGGATGCTGAAATCCATGGGGCTTGGTGCTGCAGGTTCCGGTGGATCAAATAACGCCAAGAAATCCACAACCCCTACCACCACCCCGCCCAGCAATAACCCCGATGCCGGTAATAATACGAATAATGCGACAGCGGGGGAATCGTCCAAGAAGAAAAAATCAAAAAAGAAAACTACCACAACTACCAGTGCATCTGGTGGTAATGCGACCGTGGGGCGAGCTACAACTACTGGTGGGGTCCGGACGGCAGCCACTACACGTAGTGGCGGAACTGTAGCGGGCGGCGCCAAACCTGTTACCGCTAGCTCTAGCAGTGCTACACGTACCACATCTGGCAATTCCGCAGGTTCTTCTAACTCTACAGGCTCTAATAATTCTGGTGGTTCCACTAACACCAACAATGGGTCGTCGGCTAGTTCGAAACCGCAGCCGAAAAACACACCAAAACCACCGGTGAAGAGCCGCGACCAGCTCACCAAGAAAAACGTCTTCGGGGTCACAGGAAAACTGAAGAAGGAAGTCCTCACCATGAAGATTCCCAAACTGAAGGCAGGTGACTGGGCATACCTGTACGTGTACTCGGCCGACACGTCACAAAAACCCGTGGGGGTTTCCTGGATCCAGGTTGATTCCACCGGTGCGGTCAAACTGGACACCAAGGATTTACCGGATGGTGAATATACTGTTGCCGCAGTCGACGAGAAAGGCGACCTGGTTGGCTGGGTTGATGTGAAGCTGGGCGACATTAAGAATGCCGCAGTTTCCGATGGCAACGAGGAATCAGACGATGAGATTGTGGCAGCCCAAGTAGGAATGATGGGTGCCGCCGACTGGTGGTTGATTGGCATCTCTGTGCTCATCCCCTTCGCAACTGCTGGTGTTATTTATGTGTTTCACCGATCACGCCGCAGCAACTAGTTTTAGAGGATTAGAATGACTTTTCGAATACATAATATCGCTCGGTTTGCGGCTACCATTGGTGTTTTGACTCTGTTTTGGGGTCTTTCCTATATGCCTCCTGCATCTGCATTACCCCCCGGAGGTGCGGCTACAGTCAACACTCCTGGTACATCTTCCAGTGTCTCACCCGATTCCGTAGAACAGTGCGGTTCTGTGAGCTACGAGGTGAGCGGCTTTCCCGCAGGTGAAACCGTGAACGTGAAGATTGATGACGGTAATGTTTCTGGCGGTGATAAAAGTGTTCAAGGCCAGGGTGTGGTTGATGAACAAGCAATTGGGAATGATGGTCGAGCCTCTGGCAGCGTCGAAATCTCTTGCGATTTTCCTACCGGTATGCATACGTTACGTTTTCTAGCCACCGGCGGACCACGGAATGAAGGATACACTAACCGCAGCCCCGAATTTGAGGTTACCGCAAAATCTGGTGGGGGAGGAGAATCAGGGGATTCGAATAACTCGGACAGTGGCGCCTCTGACTCTAATAGTGGGGATAGTACCTCTGGTACCACTTCGGCTGGTGGGGCTCATGGTAATAATTCCGCCTCGGGTGGCGGTACCACAAGTCGGGGGAACACTGCTAGCGGTAGTCGAGGTAATTCTGCCAGCAGTGATGATGACGACGATGATGACGAGGACGAATCCACCTCCTCCGGTGGTGGAGGTGGCGGTGCTTCGGGTGGGGCTGCCCGCGCCGGTGGCGGTGGCAGCGCGTCCTCCGGCGGCGGTTCTGGTGGTGCCAGTTCCGGCAGCACCAGTAATGGTTCCAGCCGTGGCTCCTCAGGTGGCGGAGGCAGCGGTGGATCCGGTGGATCCGGCTCTGGTGGCAAAAACTCGTCGTCAAGCAAAAACGGTAGCAGCGGCGGCTCCACGAAAGCATCCGGCGCCAAAGCCGCAGGATCAGCCAAAAACGCAACCGGTAATAAGGCCAAGGCCAGCGGTTTCTCCAATAAAAAGTCGAAGAAAAAATCCACCAACAGCGACGGGCCATCCAACGGCGGCCTCTTCGACAAGGCTGCACAAGATGAAGAAATCACCCCAACCGCGAACTCGGTACCATACATTGGGTTCTTCGTTGGGGGTGCAATCCTGCTTGTTGGCATGACCGCCATCAACGCGTGGCTCTACCTCCAACGCAACGCCGCCGCTACCGCAGCAGCCACCGCCGCAGCCGCGGTCAATGCAGCCAATCAGCGCAACCAGCAGGAGCAATCGCGCCAGGACGATAACCCCTTTGATGTCTTCGAGACCGGAAACTACCGTTCATGAGTCGAAGCAATCGGATAGTAGGATTCATAGGGATCCTCGTAATATTAGGCGCAGCATGTCTGGCATCAATGCTGTATGGGTCGAAAGCGATCTCCGCCAGCGACGTATTCCTGGCCATGCAGGGGCTGGGCGACCACGAAACCTATGTGGTGGTTGCCGAGCAGCGAGTACCCCGAACCTGGGTGGTCATCATTGTTGGCGCAGCTCTCGGCGTTGCCGGGGCCCTCATGCAGGCGCTCACCCGCAACCCGCTTGCCGACCCCGGAATCCTGGGTATCAACGCGGGGGCATCACTTGCCGTGGTTACCGCAGTCGCGTTCCTCGGCATACACGGCATCACCGCCTACGTGTGGTTTGCCCTGGTGGGGGCCACACTAGCGGCCATCGGCGTATACCTGCTAGGCGGCGCGGGCCGGGCGAACGTGACTCCCGCGAAACTCACGCTGGCCGGTGTGGCGATCTCCATGGCAATTTCCGCCATGGTGCAAACCGTGCTGTTGAGCAACCAGGAAGCCTTTAACGAATTCCGCTATTGGGCTTCCGGCTCGGTCGAAGGACGCGGTTGGGACGTGTTCGCCACAGTCGCCCCATTCATCGTGATCGGCCTGATCCTGGCGCTCATCACGGCACCAGCATTAAACGCGCTCGCCCTCGGCGACGACACCGGCAAAGCCCTGGGTGTGCAAGTAACCCGCACCCGCACCCTGGTCATCATTGGGGTGACACTACTCGCCGGCGCCGCAACCGCCGCGGTGGGCCCCATCATGTTCGTCGGACTTGCCGTCCCCTACCTGGCGCGCGCAATCTGCGGCACCGATCAGCGGCTAGTCATACCGACCTGCATGATCGCCGCGCCCGCGTTTCTGCTGCTTGCCGACGTTGCCGCCCGCGTCATCGTTATGCCCGCGGAGGTACAGACCGGCATCATGTCCGCCCTGGTGGGCGGCCCAATCTTCATAGCCATTGTGCGCCGCAAAAATTTGGAGACCTTCTCATGACCAACTTCGCAGTGGCCGCCACATCGGATACCGTGCCGCAGGCCACCACGAACACATCCCGATTCCGCACCATTGCTGGTATCCGCCTGGAACGCAACGCCGTCCTCCTCGGGGCCATATTGGTCGCAATTGTTTTCGCGGCCATGATTGGCGCGTTATCGCTGGGCGACTATCCCATGACCGCCTGGGAAACCGTCGCAAACCTGTTCGGTTTCAGCGATGATTATTTGGGCCAATTCTTCGTCCAAAGCCAGCGGCTCCCCCGAGTCATGGCCACCATCGCAGTCGGCGCTGCCCTGGGGGTGTCTGGCTGCATCTTCCAGCAATTATCTGGGAATACGCTAGGCAGCCCGGACATCATCGGGTTCACTACCGGCTCCGCCACAGGCGCGGTGGTGACAATCATCGTCCTCGACGGTTCCCCCATCGCCACGGCCGTGGGCGCATTACTAGGTGGCGCCGGGGCAGCCCTGGCCGTGTACGCGCTCACCTTGAGCAATGGGAAACTGTCGGCGGCCCGCCTGGTGCTGGTGGGCATCGGCATGGCATCAATCCTGTCAGCAGTAAACGCGCTGCTCATGGTGAAAGCATCAATCAACGCCGCCCAAACCGCCGCCCAATGGTTGGCTGGCTCGTTCAACGCCACCACCTGGGGTGAAGTAGGGTTTGCCCTGTCCACAATCCTGGTGCTGGTACCGGTGGCTCTGCTGCTGGCCCGACCATTATCGGTCATGATTACCGGCGATGACCTGGCGATCGGTTTGGGCGTGGATGTAGAGCGGCGGCGCCGGGAGCTCATGATCGTCGGTGTGGCCCTGACCGCGATCAGCGTGGCGGTGGCCGGCCCAATTGCGTTCGTGGCGTTGGCGGCACCGCAGCTTGCGCGGCGGATCAGCCGGGCCTCCGGGATTGGCATGGGAAATGCGGCACTCATGGGCGCAGCCCTGGTGGCCGTGAGCGATATTATCGCCCAACGGATTTTCGCGCCCACACAATTACCTGTCGGGGTGGTCACCGGCCTGCTTGGTGGCGTTTACCTCGTGTGGTTGTTGGGCCGACAATGGCGGAAATGAGAAATAAGGATACTATGACCACTGCGACAACAACTCCGGCCCTTCAGGCACGTAATCTCTCTGTTGGCTATGGTGGCGCCAACATTATTACCGACCTCAACGTTTCCATTCCCACCGGTGAATTCACGGTCATTGTGGGGCCCAATGCGTGCGGCAAATCCACGCTGCTCCGGTCGCTGGCCCGGGTGCTGCCAGCCCAGGGGACGGTGCTGCTCCAGGGGGAAGACATTCACTCTATGGGCACGAAGGAAATAGCCCGCATCATGGGGTTGCTTCCCCAAAGTCCCACCGCCCCGGACGGCATCGTGGTCTACGACCTGATCTCCCGGGGTCGCTACCCCCACCAGGGGATTCTGGGCCGGTGGACGCACGAGGATGAGGTGGCGGTAGAACGTGCCATGGCGAAAGCCCGAGTGTCTGGACTGCGCGACAAACGCATTGATGAGCTGTCCGGTGGGCAGCGGCAGCGGGTGTGGCTGGCCATGGTGTTGGCGCAGGACACACCGGTGGTGCTGCTGGATGAACCCACCACATACCTAGACATCACCCATCAGGTGGAGGTGCTCAACCTTGCCCGCGACCTGCAGCAACAAGGGGTGACGGTGGTTGCGGTGCTGCACGAGCTCACGTTGGCGTTCCGCTACGCCACGAATCTCGTGGTGATGAAACAGGGCACGATCGTGGCGGAAGGCCAGGTGACGGAGGTAGTGACAGAATCGCTACTGAAAGAGGTATACGCGCTTGACTGTCGACTGGTCGATGATCCCGAAACCGGTCGTCCCATTGTGGTGCCCAAAGCGTAGCAGGCTGCGGCCGAGTTGTTGTATAAAAAACATGTACAAGAGTGCGCTTTTCGACGCTGCGTTAGGCGTCGAAAAGCACTAGTCATAGTGTAGGGAAAACATGTATAACAAACAGCTCGGCCGCCGTGCCTTTCTCAGCCTCGCCGGCCTCACCGCGGCGGGGCTGGTGCTATCGTCGTGCAAAAAACGCCAAAGCGGTACCCGAATCATAAAAAACGCTTTTGGCGACAATATTGTGGTGCCCGCCGGGCCGGAACGGGTCGCCGCCATGTCCGAACCCACCTTAGATAACGCCCTCGCGCTGGGGGCGACACTGATCGGTGGCACGGCAGGTCGTGGGCAATCCACCATTCCTAGCTATCTAGAAGACAAAGGACATGGTGTTCCCATACTTGGCAATGTGGCGCAGCCCAGCTATGGGGCTTTAAAAGAAGCCAAACCGGATCTCATTCTTATCGATGGCACCAGCATTGGCACCGACCAACAAGCAATCGAATCGCTGACGGCCATCGCACCCCTCGCATACACCGGTTACGCCGGAGGTGATTGGCGGGATAACCTTCGGATCACCGCGGATGCCCTCAATATGACGGGCGAAGCCGACGATCTCGTGTCCGACTACAACGGAAAGGTCAAATCCGCCCAGCGGAAACTGGAAAAATATCGCAATAAAACCTTCAGCATTGTTCGATGGCAAGGCGATAATGCCTCCTTAATACTGAAGGAACTTCCCGCAGGTCGCGCCCTCACCGATTTAGGGCTGGATCGACCCCCAAACCAGGATCGGGATGGTGAAGGCCATTCCGAACCCGTACCTAGAGAAAACCTTGCCAATATCGACGCTGACTATATTTTTCTGGGCACCTTGGGGGGAGACGACGAGGTGGGAAGTGGGGGAGGCGCTGGTACAGTTGACGTTGAAAGAGCTAAGAAAGTGGTCGGAGAAGCCGCCAAAGTGCCGGGTTTTACCGGGCTGCGTGCCTACCAAGAGGATCACATCATTCCGGTGGACGGCTCGTTATGGACCTCGGCCGGTGGCGTGCTTCTGATGAATACAATTGTCGACCAAATCGTCGGACTTCTAGTATAATAATATCCCCACAATATTTAGGATTGCATCATGGTCTCCTCATCAAAGTCTCATTACCCATCGCGTCGGTCACGTCGGACTGCCGCGGTTATTACTGCTTCACTGCTGACTTCGAGTGTTTCCCCGGTAACCGCATTTGCACAGGACCCTGTCAAAGATGCTAACAATTTTGTTCAAGGACTGGCCGGGAACCTGCCGCAGGCACCTGCGATGCCGGGAATCCCCGCCGCTCCGCCACCGGCAAACGGGGGTACTGAAACGAAGCCCTCCGATACGGCTGCTGCACCTTCTGCGACGACGCCGGCATCGCCTAACATGGCAAATTTGGTGCCCACCGATGCAACCAAAGTCCCCCAAGATGTTGTTGATAAGGTTACACAGGGAGTGCAGGCGTTCAATGATACAGTCAAGGCTCCCGAAGAAACTTTCGAAGTTGAGGTGGATGGCGAAGGCACTCCCGACAAGGCCAAGGTGACCATCACTAAGAAGATTACTGACCCCGCCAACGGCAAAGTGCATTTGAAGGGCGAAAACTGGAAGA
>ERZ772960.2763-NODE-2763-length-12413-cov-3.056805_pt1 | contig 12413 bp, 7 predicted proteins | sample MGYA00580678_ERZ772960 | MGnify/ENA primary metagenome ERZ772960 (study PRJEB29015, sample SAMEA2737930) | human oral metagenome | biome: human oral; feature: human-associated habitat; material: dental | place: China | collected 2059 ... | reverse complement strand
AACCGTGCTCTCGTGCTTGAAAATGTTCTCCATTGTCTTGCTCATCGTAAAGCTGTTCCATGCGCAAATCATATACAATGGGTGCCCCCAGCCCGCCGTTGCAAACACTTTTTCCATGGCACTCTCGTCTTCTTTGCTCATCACACCGGCGGCAAGAGCAGCCTCTCCCTCGGCTTTAGCCTTCGCGGGATCGACGTTAACGAGGCGCAATGCGTAGCGCAGGCGCAGCGAATTGGCAAATTTTCTCCACTTCTGTGTATCGCCGGCGTAGATCAAATCCTGCTCCTGGGTGCAGGTTTCCTGATTGGCAAGGTTTTGACTTAGCACGTCAGAGGCTTCGGTTAATTCCTTAAAGATGTCGTAATAAATATCTTTTTGTGCGTCGTATTCGGGGCCGTCATTGCCCAATGCCGCCTTGGAGTAGGGCATATCACCATAGATATCGGTCATGGCGGCGGTGCGTTCGGCCACGATAATGCGCATCATCTGGTAGATATTATTGTATGACGGATTCTCCGTTACTTCGTTCTTGAGCACTTTCAGGTGCTTAAGCGCACTGTAATAAGGGTTCCAGAAACCGGCCACGGCCCAGCCATCGTTGTATCCGTAGCGGTCAGAGTTCCAGCTTGCATGGGTATTGGCAAAATACTGTGCGTAGAACTGGGTATAAAGATTCTCCCCACGCTGGTAGGGATCACAGCTTACATTGGTAACCAGCTCGATGACAGTAGGCAGCGTGTAGGCCGGACTGACCTTGTTGGCAGCGGCCGGATTGGTATTCATGCTGTCGAAATTGCCGGTACATGCCGTCAGCAAGGGAAGGGCAAACGCACAGCATCCGATGAATTTATTGAGGTTTTTCATAATGGTTCGTTGTTTTTAGAATTTGACATTCACAGAGAAACCGATGGCGCGTGTGGGCGGTAGGGAAGCATATTCAAACGCCTGGGCATAGTCCTCGCGTGAGAATGACGACTCGGCGCCGACGGGAGCGTCCTTATAAAAGTAGAAAAGGTCGCGGGCTACAAGCGATAGTTTCACCGACTGCAGCGGCGTCTTCGTGAGCCATTTCTTCGGCAGCATCCAGCCAAACGCCAGTTCAGCCATCTTCACATAGGTGCGCTTATACATGAATTCTTCGGCAACGGCCGACGATCCACCTATGGAATTGTAGAAGGCTTCGGCCTTAACACTCGTCGTATTGGGCTGACCTGTTGCCTCTACTATGCCGTCAAACACCATCCCGTCGCGGCCTTTGAGACTGCGTTTCGAGTTTCCGGCCGTGCTTGCATAGGCATCGGTCATCGAGATAAAGTCGCCGCCATAGAGCATGTCAACCAGCGCCGTGAACGAGAAATCCTTATAAGTCAGGGTATTGCCTACAGAACCGGTCCACTTCGGCATCATGTTGCCGATAACCTTATCGGTTTCTTTCAGAGGCAATCCGTCGGTACCTACGAGCACTTTGCCGTTAGCGTCGCGCTTATAAGCATTGGCGGCCACGATGTCGCCGAACTGACTGCCCTCGTTTACCACCACCGAAGCCACGCGTGTCTCACCAAGAGTATAGCGCTTTATCTGGTCAGTGAGACGGACACACTTCGTACGGTTCGCGCCCCAGTTCAGGTTTACGTCCCAGCGCCAGTCCTTGTTGAGCACCGGTGTGCCGTTAACCATCAGCTCAACACCATGGCTTGATATCTCGCCTGCGTTCACCATGCGGGCCTCGTAGCCTGAAGACGACGCGGTTCCTATGGATAATATCTGGTTGTGTGTTTTGGTATTATAATAGGTAAAGTCAATACCGAGGCGATTTTTAAGCATGCGATACTCGAATCCCAGCTCCCACGAGTCGGTCTTTTCCGGCTTCAGGTCCATCAGGGGATAGACAGAAGGCAGCTGCATTTCGAGCAACGAGTTGACCTCGCTCGAGCGTGTACTGTAAGTATAAGCTATTTGATACGGGTCGGTATCGTTGCCAACCTGTGCCCATGACGCGCGAACCTTCATGTAGTCTATCGCTTCAGGCAGCTTAACCATTTGGGAAACGATGCCCGAAAGGCTCACCGAGGGATAGAAATATGAGCGGTTGCTCTTCGGAAGTGTTGAAGACCAGTCGTTACGTCCCGTCACATCGAGGTAGAGCATGCTCTTGTATCCGAGGCTCCCGCTGAAGAAAATGCTCTGGATTTCTTTCTTCGTGTACGACTCCGAAGCCAGCCGCCTCTCGCCGTTGCCCATATAGATGAAGCGCGGAATCTGCAGCAAGCCGGCGTCTCCGGCCAGTCCGTCGTGCGAGATGTTGTAAAGAGAGGTGCCCAGATTGGCGTTAACGTCGAAGTTTCCGAAGCCTTTGTTGAACGACAGTATGAGGTCAGTGTTGAACTCCTTCGTCGTATTGCGGCTCTGGTTATACTGCGAAGCGTCGTTTGAACCGTCGTCAAGATACATCACATACTTCCTGTACTGGTCGTTGTACATGTCCAGACTTACGCGCCCTGTGAGCTTCAGATAGTCGGTAAACGTCAGCGTGGCGCTGGCCTGACCCATCAAACGGTCGCGAACGTTTTTGCTACCGTTCTCACGCATAATCATACTGTAGGGATTCGAATTGGCATTTGACGGCCCCGCCCAGTTGATAGCGCGGTTGTTGATAATAAAATCGTGGTTGAGATCCTGCAGGCGGATGCTTCGCGGCATTTGCACAAAGCGCTGCATAATGCCGTATTCGCCCATGCCCGGAGCATTGCGTGTCACCTCGTGCATATAAGTTCCCTTGATGCCTACGCTTATCCAGCCGTTGTTCATCTCGGTATTTACGCCGAAGTATTGGCGGTCGAGCTTGTGGTTCGGCGTCACGCCCTTGTTGCGCGAATCGGTGAACGAGAAGCGCGTACGCACGTTCTTGCTGCCCGCCGACGCCACAATCGAGTTGTTAACCTGACTGCCGGTATTGTAGAATTCCTTGATAAAGTCCTTCTGCGGCAGCATTTTGTAGGTGCGGTTAGTCTGGTCTCCATACAGCACATGGCGCCAGTTGTCAACCTCCTGCCCCTCCATCTTCGGGCCCCAGCTGCCTGTTGCGCGCACGTTGAACTGGCCATCGGAGCCCTGTCCGTACACGTTCTGGTATTCATAACCACTGTAGATGTTTGTGAATTCGACGTTACCGCTATACTCGAACGTCAGCGGCTGCCCGTAACTGCCGCTTTTTGTCGTAACGATTATTGCACCATTCTGCGCCCTGCTGCCATAGAGAGCGGCGGCGTTGGCGCCCTTCAGCACCGATATGGTGGCAATATCCTCGGGGTTAATCTGCGAGGCAGAGCCGTAGCTGTCGGTGCCGCCCCACTGGTTTGCCGTCTGCGACGACTCGTCGTTTACGGGTATTCCGTCAACCACCCAGAGGGGCTGGTTGTTGCCTCCCAGCGAATTCAGTCCGCGCATCACTATGCGGGTCGAACCGCCAAGGCCGGTTCCCGACTGCGTAATCTGCACACCGGCAACCTTTCCCTGCAGCATGTTCGCCACAGATGCAGACTTATTCTCGGTCAGCCCCGCCGTGCTCACCTCCTGAAGCGCATAGCCGAGAGCCTTCTTCTCGCGCTTGATGCCGAGCGCGGTCACCACAACCTCGTTCAACTCATTGTCTTCGGCACTCATCGAAATCTTGAGATCAGCCTTCCCCTCCACGGCAACCATCTTGTCACCATAGCCTATGTAGCTGACGGTGAGGGTTGCATTAGGTTTCACTTTCAGCGAAAAGCGGCCGTTGGCATCGGTTACAGCGCCGTTGCGTGTGCCCTCTTCGAACACACTGGCCCCGATGATGGGCTCGCCCTTCTCGTCAACAACCGTTCCGGTAACGGTTTTCTGCTGTTGCACAACTTCCGTCGTCGACGGCACGCCACGGGCTGCAAAGGCATCCTGCGGCGCTGACAGCATCATCCCACCCAGCAGGATGGCCGATGCTGTTCCAAACTTTTTAACACTCGTCATAGTTAAAAGCTTTTAGTTAAACGCACTTATTTTTTAATTTTATCGGTTTCGATGCCACAAATTTAAACTAATTTGTCTTAACTTCCAAAATTATTTTAATAAATTTTATGGGTTAAATGAATTTTTTCTTGTATCATGGCTGTTTTATCAATATGGTGTGGCGTGGTATTCCTGCGCCCCCTAAGTTGGGTTTCCGTGCCCTTTGAGCCGTTTGGCCGTGCCCCCTAAGTTAGGGGGATGGGGGTCTGAACGCCCGCTTTTTCCCCTTGAAACGAGAAGATATAGCAGTCTGAACACCCATCGCCGCCCGCTGAAATGAGAAGATATGGAAGTTTAAACACCTGTTCCTGACGCCCAAACCGCGTGCCCCCGAGGTTCGTAACCACCTTATTTATATATATTACACAGCCCCCTTCCCGTTTGTCCCTCCACGCCTTTCTTTCGGTAATGCCTCCTCTCTGTGCAATCGTCCTCATTTTACGGCGCCCGCCATACCCATTTTACGGCGGCCGTCATACAGATTGCACCACGGCCGCCGCACGCACGTGTGACAGCCGCCGCAACATCATCTTCAGAAAATAACCACTGTAACAAAATTTCGGCTGCGTGGCTCTTTTAAGGTGTAAGCGTGTGGGCGTGAGCATATCCGGCAAGCAGCACAACACGCATTGTTCAGACCCCCAACCCCCTAACTTAGGGGGCTCGCACACCCGAACCAAGCAGCACAACACGCATTGCTCAGACCCCCAATCCCTTAACTTAGGGGGCACGCACACCCGAACCAGAAGGCTCGAGCCCCTGCACAGCGCCCTCTGAAACCCAGAAAATTGTCATTTCGTTTTGTACTTCCAAAAATATTTCGTAAATTGCCCCCGATTTCGAAAAAACATAAAAACTATTACGCCCGAATAAACCCCAAACACTATGTCAAGCAGACGAGACTTCTTGAAGAAGATTACCGCAGCAGGCATTGCCGCAGCTGCAGCCCCTATCATCACCAAGGGTGAGAACATACGTATCATCAACGAGCCCGCCACACCGCAAACGCCCCTCAATGGCGGCACGGCAGGCGGCCTTATCGTGCCTAAAAAGGCCGGATTGCCCATTACGGGCACGTTCCTCGACGAAATTTCGCACGACATCCCCCACCAGAACTGGGGAATAAAAGAGTGGGACAGAGACTTCCGTTATATGAAGTCAATCGGCATCGATACGGTTATAGATATACGCTCCGGCTACCGAAAGTTCATTACATATCCCTCTCCTTATCTGCTGAAAAAAGGCTGCTACATGCCCTCGGTCGACCTTATCGAGATGTTTTGCACGCTGGCCGACAAGTATGATATGAAGTTCTACTTCGGCCTCTACGACTCGGGCCACTACTGGGATACGGGCGATATGTCGCAGGAACTGGAAGACAACAAGCACGTTATCGACGAGGCGTGGCGCATGTATGGCCGTCACAAGAGCTTCAAAGGCTGGTATATCAGCACCGAAATAAGCCGCCAGACGAAGGGTGCCATACATACTTTCCACACCATGGGCAAGCAATGCAAGGACATTTCGGGCGGTTTGCCCGTCTTTATTTCACCGTGGATTGACGGTAAGAAGGCCGTAATGGGCACGGGAAAAATGACGAACGACCAGGCCGTAAGCGTGCAGCAGCACGAGCGTGAGTGGAACGAGATATTCGATGGCATACATGATGTGGTAGACTGTTGCGCCTTTCAGGACGGACATATCGACTATGACGAGCTGGATGCGTTCTTTTCAGTGAACAAGAAACTGGCCGACAGGTACGGCATGCAGTGCTGGACGAACGCGGAAACCTTTGACCGTGATATGCCCATTCACTTCCTGCCCATCAAGTTTGACAAGCTGCGCATGAAGCTCGAAGCCGCTAAACGCTGCGGCTATGACAAGGCAATTACGTTCGAGTTCTCTCATTTTCTCAGCCCGCAGTCGGCTTACGTGCAGGCCCATCACCTGTACGACCGCTACTGTGAGTATTTCGACATCAAGCCCGCGGCCCTTTAAGCAGGCGGCACGGCATAATTATTATATCTGCTTTTCATCATGAACTACCGTCTTGGATACGTATTTTTCCTGGCCCTTGTGGCCGCACTCGGAGGCCTGCTCTTCGGTTACGACACTGCAGTTATATCCGGAACCATCGACCAGGTGACCGAACAGTTCCACCTCGACTCCATCATGCAGGGATGGTATGTGGGGTGTGCCCTCATCGGCTCGATATTCGGCGTGGCCGTCGCAGGCATGCTGAGCGACCGTCTTGGGCGCCGTCCCACCATGCTTCTGTCGGCCGTGCTGTTTACTGCAGGCTCAATAGGCTGTGCAATAGCCATGTCGCTCACCGAACTTGTGATATACCGCATTGTGGGCGGCGTCGGCATCGGTGTGGTTTCCATCGTTGCACCTATTTATATTAGCGAGATATCCATCACCCGTTACCGCGGGCAGATGGTGTCGCTGTATCAGCTTGCCGTGACCGTTGGCTTTCTGTCGGCCTACCTTGTCAACTATCTGCTGCTCAACAACTCGCATACAGCCTCATACGGTACGAGCCTCATGCAGACGCTTTTCGTCACCGAGGTGTGGCGTGCCATGCTGGGAATGGAGACACTTCCGGCGCTGTTCTTCTTCGTTATCATCTTCTTCATTCCCGAAAGCCCGCGCTGGCTCATCGTCAAGCAGCAGGAAAGCCGGGCACAAAACATCCTTTCGAAGATTTATACAACGGCAGAAGCCGTTGCCCATCAGGTGGCCGACACGCGCTCAACCATCGCCGGAGAGGTGAAATCAGAGTGGAAAGCACTGCTGAAACCAGGCATTCTGAAAGCCGTTATCATAGGTTCTGCCATCGCCATTCTGGGACAATTCATGGGTGTGAACGCCGTTCTCTACTACGGTCCAAGCATATTTAAGGACGCCGGTTTTGAAGACCCGCTCTTCGCTCAGGTGCTTGTGGGCGTGGTTAATACGCTTACAACCGTCCTCGCTATGTTTATCATTGACCGCGTGGGCCGCAAGAAGCTTATATATTATGGTGTGTCGGGCATGATCGTCTGCCTGCTGGCCATCGCCTTCTACTTCGTGTTCCACGAGTCGTTGCACCTGTCGTTCGTCTTCATGCTGGTGTTCTTCCTGTTCTATGTCTTCGCAACGGCAATCTCAATCAGCGCTGTGGTGTTCGTGCTGCTGTCGGAAATGTATCCCAACAACGTGCGCGGGCTGGCCATGTCAGTGGCCGGACTGGCCCTCTGGACGGGCACATTCCTCATCGGTCAGCTCACACCGTGGATGCTTGAAAACCTTAGTCCCGCAGGCACCTTTGCGTTATTTGCCGTGATGTGCGTGCCTTACGTTCTTATTATGTGGAAACTTGTGCCCGAAACGGCAGGCATGTCGCTCGAAGATATTGAACGTTATTGGACGGAAAACAAGCAGTAACGCCCTTCGAAGGCTTTGACAACGATACCCGCATACATTTATTAAACAAACTGTTTACCCATGAACCGTTCGCGCGCGCTTGACGCATTGAGAGGCTATGCCATCATGACCATGATACTTTCGGCCACAGAAGCCTTCAGCGTTCTGCCGGCCTGGATGTATCATGCGCAGGTACCGCCTCCCGATCACGCCTTTAATCCGCACGTCTATGGCATTACATGGGTTGACCTTATTTTCCCGTTCTTCCTGTTTTCCATGGGGGCGGCCATACCGCTGTCGTTCAGGAGACAGATGGAAAAGGGAACAACGCGGGGGCAACTGTGCTGGAAAAGCATCGTCAGATGGCTGAAACTGACGTTCTTTGCCATCTTTATTTACCACATGTTCCCCTTTATGATGGGGTACAAAACAGAGGCGCTGCACTACGTTGTGCCGCTGATGGCCTTTGCCCTGCTGTTTGTTCTGTTCATGCGCAACCCGTTCGGGCTATCGCGTCGCAACGATCGAATTGTCAATGGATGCGCTTATATCGTGGCCATTGCGTGGATGTTGCTGCAGCCTTACGTCGGGGGCGAAGTGTTCAGCCTTGAGCAGAGCGACATCATTATCCTGATTCTGGCAAATACGGTCGTCACAGGCTCCATACTTTTCCTGCTGATCATCGATAAGCCTATGTGGCGCATGGCGCTGATTCCGGTCATCATGGCCTTGTTTATGGCAGGGAAAGTGGACGGTTCGTGGCAGCAACGGCTGCTCGCTTTCACCCCTGCTTCGTGGCTTTGGCAGAGCAGTTTTCAGGAATATCTGCTGATTATCATCCCGGGAACGCTCGCTGGCGACATGCTTTGGCAGTGGCTTCACGAGGCCGACAGCCAGCCAAAGGCACACGACGGCAAGGCTATGTGGACGGCTCTGTTAAGTTTTGCTCTTGTCGTAGGGAACGTAGTAACGCTGTATAACCGCTGGCTGATGGGTGGTTTCCTTTTCTCGGTCGTTACTTGTACGGTTCTTATCGCCATGCTCAAGCCTGTCAGCGCCGAGCGTGTCTATTGGCGGCGTCTGGCCATAACGGGCGCCTGGCTGCTGCTTCTGGGTCTGATTATCGAGCCTTTTGAGGGAGGCATACGAAAAGATGACGTCACAATGAGTTATCTCTTTACGACGTCAGGACTGGCCGTCTACGGCCTGCTGTTCTTCACGATCGTATGCGATCACTACTGCATCAGGTGCATTTCGTGGCCGCTTGAAATGACAGGACGCAGCCCCATGGTGGCTTATGTGGCCTCGTCAATGGTCGTCATCCCGCTACTGACGCTCGCAGGGCTGTGGCCTTTATTCGAAGACATGGCACAAACACCGTGGTGGGGATTTGCCCGCGGCGTTATTCTCACGGCACTAAGCATGGCTGTTGCCATCATCTGCAGCCGCTTGAGATGGTACTGGAAGACCTGATTTGTGTCCTGAATTCTACCGAAAGGCATCTACAAAGCCATAAAAACCATACATCCTTCCATTATTATTCCCTTTACGCATGGTTTTATAAACTTTTTCGTATCTTTGTGTTTTGAAAATCATCAAGGCCATGACACATATTTTTAATATCGGAGACGGGAATAAAAATGATGCTTACAAGCTAAGCATCATTGACTATTTCATACAAAACGGAAATGCAACGGTCAACGATTTGGCCAAGTTTACGGGTGTCAGTATGCCCACGGCATCGAAGCTGGTAGGCGAACTTTGCGAAGCAGGATACGTAAACGAGTATGGCAAACTGGAGACCGATGAAGGCCGCAGGCCGCAGCTTTATGGCATTAATCCCAATTCGGGCTACTTCCTTGGCGTTGACTTCAATCAGGATGTCGTCAATATCGGACTGATTGACTTCACCGGACACCTGGTTGATATGCAGTTGGGCAAACCTTATGTCCAGCAAAACACCATGGAAAGCCTTGATGAACTCTGTGCCATTATTACCGACTTTACAGATAATATTGATATCCCGAAAGAGAAAATACTGACGCTCAATGTTAATATTTCGGGGCGTGTCAATCCCGATACCGGCTACAGCTATAGCCTGTTCAACTTTTCAGAGGTATCGTTAAGCAGCCTTATTGAAGAGAAAACCGGCCTGCAGACTACCATTGACAACGATTCTCGTGCCATGGCTTATGGCGAATACATGGCCGGTTGTGTCAAGGGAGAGAAGAATGTACTGTTTATCAACATCAGCTGGGGGCTGGGAATGGGCATCATCCTCAACGGAGAGGTATATAAGGGACGTTCTGGTTTTTCGGGCGAAATAGGGCACATCCACGCTTTCGACAACGAACTGATATGCCACTGCGGCAAGAAGGGATGCCTGGAGACAGAAGCCTCGGGAAGCGCTTTTTTCCGTATTGTCAGGGAACGCATCAATGCAGGCGAGGCATCAACCGTGAAAACGGATAAAGACGGCAACTTCAGCTTTCAGGATTTAATTGATGCAGTGAACAACGAAGACTCGTTATGTATTGACGTTGTCGACAGTATCGGTCAGAAATTAGGCCTGCAGATATCAGCCCTTATCAATGTGCTTAACCCCGAACTTGTCGTCATCGGCGGCAGCATGGCTGCTACAGGGGTTTACCTGCTGCAAGCCATCAAGTCGGCTGTCATCAAATATTCGCTCAGTCTGGTGCACAAAGATACCCACATCGTGCTCTCCAAGCAGAAAGACCGTGCCGGTTTGATTGGTGCTTGCATGGTAGCTCGCAAGAACGCCCTGTACGAATAACCCGAAGGCTGCAGAGGATTGAATATTTCTCCATTTGCTTTTCGGAACCACACTTGTATCTAATTATAAATTCAAATAGTATTATAAACCTTTAATTTCATGAACCGTTTACTAACAACTCTCTTGTTTATGCTCTCATGTTTCATTGCACATGGAGCTGAAAAAGCCGATTATGCACAAGTGGTACCACAGCCACAAAGCGTCAATATGCAGAAAGGTGCTCCATTCCTGTTGCAGACTTCTACCGTCATTATTTACACAGCTGGCGATGATATGCGGCGCAACGCTACATTCCTAAGTCAGTGGATTAATGAAATGACACACATAAAACCTGCCGTACAGGCAGCAAAGGGCAAGGCAAAAAGCACTATCAGTCTGGTTGTTGACCCGAAAGCCAAAGGCATCAACAACAACGAGGGCTATGCTATAAGTATTAATGCCAAGGGCATTGTTGTGCGCGGTAAGACCGCTGCCGGTGTTTTTTACGGCTGTCAGACGCTGAGAAAGACGCTTCCCGTGTTGAAGAATAACGACGGTGTTGCTGTTATCGAGATGCCGGCAGCTATGATTAACGACGAGCCGCGCTTTGCATACCGCGGCATGCACCTCGATTGCTCGCGCCATTTCTTCACTGCAAGCTTCATCAAACAGTATATTGACATGATAGCCTTGCACAATATGAATCGCTTTCACTGGCATTTAACCGACGACCAGGGCTGGCGATTTGCCGTTGATAAGTATCCTAAGCTTGCCACTATAGCTTCACAACGCAAGGGAACCATGCTGAACCACTGTGCCAATGTCATCGATCACACACCCTACGGAGGCTATTATACTGACGAAGAAATTAAGGAAATTATCAAGTATGCCGCTGACCGCTACATCACAATCATACCTGAAGTTGACATGCCCGGACATATGACGGCGGCCCTTGCGGCCTATCCCGAACTGGGATGTACGGGTGGTCCTTACGAAACCGCTATGCGATGGGGAATCTTCGAGGATATTCTCTGTGCGGGAAATGCCAAGACATACGATTTTGTTAAGGCTGTTCTTGATAAGGTTTGTGCTCTCTTCCCAAGCAAATATATTCATATAGGAGGCGATGAGGCACCACGCACGCGTTGGGAAAAGTGCCCCAAGTGCCAGACTGTGATAGCCAAAGAGGGAATCGTCGCAAAAGACGGCAAGAGCAAGGAGGCACTGCTGCAGGGTTATTTCACCCGTAAGGTACAGGCTTATCTTGAAGAAAAGGGGCGCAAAATTATCGGTTGGGACGAGCTGTTAGGCTGTGACGTCGACACCACGGCAACTATTATGTCATGGCGGGGCAGCAAGCCCGGCGCTGAAGGAGCCAAGCTTGGACACGACGTCATCATGACACCTATGGACCATTGCTATTTCGACTTTTACCAATCTAAGGATCAGGTTAATGAGCCTGTTGCCATCGGTAACTTCCTTGACGTTGCAAAGGTTTATGCCATGCACCCTGTTGCCGACGGACTTTCGCCGGAAGCTGCCAAGCATATCATAGGTGTTCAGGCCAACGTTTGGACAGAATACATCGGCTGTCCCGAGTATGTCGAATACATGATACTGCCTCGTATGGCTGCCCTTTCGGAAGTACAGTGGATGCCCGAGAAGCAAAAGAATTTCGACGCATTCAAGAAACGCGTCACTTCTTTTCGCCACATCTACGACCTTTACGGTTGGACTGTAGCGCCACATCTGTGGCAGTAATTCACTGTACCTGAATAAAATATCAGAAAAAACATAGTTTGCACGTGAATAATTCGCCGTGCTATCCTCTCTGATATAAGGCATCTGTTTCATGAAACAGATGCTTTTTTCATTTCTGTCAATAACAAGAATCGTAGCTTTATATGTTTTTCTTCAACTTTTCTCTCTTTCAAAGAATACCCAAAGCTTAATTTTCGAGGGCGCCGCCTAATGCACGAGCTCAACGAAAAAAACAATAAAATAATCCGATTACATCATAAATACACCGCTTTTTAATCATCTTTAACTCATAAAGACCCTATACCGGTTATAACTTTAGCAGAAAAGGATTAACTTTGCAGCATATAGAGTTTTTGTAATTATTTTAATTTTAAAATCAAAAAGCATTATGAAAAAATATGAATGTAACGTTTGTGGTTGGGTTTATGAC
>ERZ772960.2760-NODE-2760-length-12420-cov-21.050869_pt1 | contig 12420 bp, 9 predicted proteins | sample MGYA00580678_ERZ772960 | MGnify/ENA primary metagenome ERZ772960 (study PRJEB29015, sample SAMEA2737930) | human oral metagenome | biome: human oral; feature: human-associated habitat; material: dental | place: China | collected 2059 ... | reverse complement strand
ATATCGAGAAGATGCACAACTATACTATGCCAGATGGTACAAGTCTTTACGACCATGTTTGGCAGGCTGGTACAGTGTTGCTTTCTACCATTCGTTCCGTGGGAGTGATGGGTGATGAGCGTACTTACGAGCATCCTGTTGCGCTCCGTGCTGTTACGTCAATGGACGCAATGACAGCAGACTGGGCCCACCTCCCTTACGATTTCATGGCAGATGTGTCTAATGAAATCATTCGCAAGGTGAAAGGAGTTAACCGCGTATGTTACGATATCTCCTCAAAACCACCTTCAACAATCGAGTGGGAGTAAGATAGAAAATAATTAAAATAAAAGGATAGGGGCGCAGTTGCGTCCCTATTTCTTTTTATACTACATTATATAAGGGTATGAACGACCAAAGAGAATGATGTTTAGAAAGGTGGATTTTATCGTTTATTACGTTGGTAATCAGTCTGTAAACTGATGTTGAGATTACTGGGAAATGATATAGCATACCCTTGACAGCGAATTTCTTTTCGTGAAGAAAAATATTTCCAGTCGTGAAGTAAAATATTGTTTGTCGTGAAAAGAAACATTTCTTATCATGAAAATAATTCGGAGAGAACGTTTGGTTAGTTGAATGGCGAGTGAAAGTTATACTCTTTTGCAAGCTGTTTGAGCTATTAGAGAAGACCGATATAGGGAAGAAACTGAGGTAGAAATGAAGTCTTTCGACGATATCAATGAGTAGAAATAAGCGTTAGGGCCAATAAAAAAGTCCGAAGAATCGTAGTGAATCTTCGGACTGATTATATTTGTTTATCAGATAGTTGCTTACTTGTTCTTCAACAAGTCACGAATCTCAGAGAGCAGTTTCTCCTCGTTAGTTGGCTCTGGGTCTGGTGCAGGAGCAGCTGGTTCCTCTTCCTTCTTCTTAGAGAGCTTGTTGATACCTTTTACCATTATGAATACGCAGAAAGCGATGATAATAAAGTCAAGCAATGTCTGCAAGAAATTGCCATAGTTAATGGTTGCTGGAGCAGGAGCAGTTACACCAGGGATTTCTACTGCAGGCAGTGTCCATTTTAAGTCTGAGAAATTAACACCACCGATAAGCCATCCGATAGGAGGCATGATGATGTCGTCTACAATAGATGAAACAATCTTGCCGAATGCACCACCGATAATTACACCGACAGCCATATCAACTGCGTTACCCTTTACTGCGAATTCCTTGAATTCTTGAATAAGTTTGCTCATAATAAATGTTGTTGTTAATTTAATTGTTTGTCTTGCGTGCTAATACTAATACCCTTTCTTTTGTTATATAGACTTTGCAATCTTGGTTTAATGTATTGCATAGAATTGCCTATGTGTGCGAAACGAGTTATTTTTTATAATATTTAATACGCTAAGCGACTGCAAAAATAAAAAAAATTGTATCTTTGCAATCGTAACAGATAAAATGTTTCAATCGAAAGGTAAAAGAATTTAGTTTTTATACACTTTTATAAATAAATTAAAGTAAAATGGTAAATGTAGCTATTAACGGCTTTGGCCGTATTGGTCGTCTCGCATTCCGTCAGATGTTTGAGGCTGAAGGTTATGAGGTTGTTGCAATTAACGACTTGACAAGTCCTAAGATGCTTGCTCATTTGTTGAAGTATGATACTGCTCAGGGTGGCTTCGCAGGTAAGTTCGGTGAGGGTAAGCACACTGTAGAGGCTACTGAGGATTCTATCATCGTAGATGGTAAAGAGATCAAGATCTCTGCTGAGAAGGACGCTGCTAACTGCCCATGGGCTGCTAACAACGTAGACGTAGTTCTCGAGTGTACAGGTTTCTATACATCTAAGGAGAAGGCTTCTGCTCACCTCCAGGCTGGTGCTAAGAAGGTAGTTATCTCTGCTCCTGCAGGTAACGACCTCCCAACAGTTGTTTTCAACACAAACCACAAGACTTTGAAGGCTGAGGATACAGTTATTTCTGCAGCTTCTTGTACAACAAACTGCTTGGCTCCTATGGCTGCTGCATTGAACGCATACGCTCCAATCCAGTCTGGTATCATGTCAACAATCCATGCTTACACTGGCGACCAGATGATTCTTGACGGTCCACAGCGCAAGGGTGACCTCCGTCGTTCACGTGCAGGTGCTTGCAACATCGTTCCTAACTCAACTGGTGCTGCTAAGGCTATCGGTCTTGTAATACCTGAGTTGAACGGTAAGTTGATCGGTTCTGCACAGCGCGTTCCAACTCCAACAGGTTCTACAACTATCCTCGTTGCTGTTGTTAAGGGCAAGGATGTTACTGTTGAGGGTATCAACGCTGCTATGAAGGCTGCTTCAAACGAGAGCTTTGGTTATACTGAGGATCAGATCGTTTCATCTGATATCGTAGGTATGCGTTTCGGTTCTTTGTTCGATGCAACTCAGACTATGGTAAGCAAAATCAGCGATGACTGCTATCAGGTTCAGGTTGTTTCTTGGTACGACAATGAGAACTCTTACACTTCTCAGATGGTTCGTACAATCAAGTACTTTGCTGAGTTGAAGTAATACCAACCGAAAGGTCATCTGCAATCCTCTCTTGCGTAGAGAGTGGTTGACGGATAAAATAATAGTCCCTGTCAGCTTGCTGGCAGGGATTTTTTTGTTATCTTTGTGACATGAAGAACGAGTTTACAGGTGAGAGTACTGTTGTTGGCACTGCTTCCAACAAGTGTATGATAACCATTCTTGGCCCTACAGCGTCGGGAAAGACCGACCTTGCTGCACATTTAGCTGCTCGGCTCAATGCTGAAATTATCAGTGCTGACAGTCGTCAGGTCTATCGTGGCATGGATATCGGTACGGGCAAAGACTTGGCTGATTACACGGTTGCAGGACAGGCAATACCTTATCACCTTATAGATATATGTGAACCGGGAACGAAGTATAATCTCTTTCGCTATCAGCAGGATTTCCTTGATAGTTATGAGGATATACGGAGTAGGGGAGTGCTGCCCATTCTCTGTGGTGGTACTGGCCTTTATATTGAAGCAGTACTGAAGGGGTATAGTCTGTCACCAGTGCCTCAGAATCCTGAACTCCGTAAAGCGTTAGAAGACAAGACACTTGAGGAGCTGACCACGATGTTAGTTGAGTTGAAGGAAAAGAATCATTCTGTCATGCACAACAAGACGGATGTAGACTCTTGTCAGCGGGCTATTCGTGCGATTGAGATAGAGACCTATAATCTAACTAAGCCAACGGAGGAACGACAATGTCCGCCAATAGACTCATTAATAATAGGTGTAGACATCGACCGTGAGGCACGAAGAAAGAAGATAACCACCCGTCTGAAAGCTCGTCTTAAAGAGGGAATGGTTGAAGAGATAGAAGGATTACTAAAGCAGGGCATACTTGCTGACGACCTTATCTATTATGGTTTGGAATATAAGTATGTGACAGAATATCTCATAGGGAGGCTGTCTTACGACGAAATGTTCCGACAGTTAGAGATAGCCATACATCAGTTTGCTAAACGACAGATGACGTGGTTTCGTGGTATGGAGCGTCGTGGATTTACAATCCATTGGGTCAATGCTGCGCAAAAGATGGAAGATAAAGTAGAAGAAATTATAAAGTTATGGTAGAGGAAGGAAGATGGGGGATTATTTATTGCCCTAAAAACGGATTGCTTAGTAGCCCAGAAAAACGTTGGGAACATACTGAACGCTGTCTACTATCGCATGGTATAGAGTTTGATATGGTGCAGAGTGAGAACCCACGAAGCGTAGACCGGTTGGTGAGGATGCTGGTTAGTAATGGCTACAAAACTATTATCATCTATGGTGGAGACTCAGCATTGAATGATGCGGTCAACTATCTCATGCTTTTAGAGCCAGAAGAGAGGGATAAGATCACGTTGGGTGTTATCCCGAATGGTGTGTTGAACGACTTTGCTCACTTCTGGGGTTTTGACGAGTCACATGTGGAGCAGACGATTAAGTGGCTCAAGCAGAAGCGTGTAAGACGAGTGGATATTGGCTGTATTCGCTATGAGAATAAGAAGAATGAGCGTTGTCGTCGATATTTCCTCAACTGTGTGAACATAGGTATGGTGGCTAATATCATGAGTATGCGCCGTCGTATGCGTCACCTCTTTGTGTCGCGTACAATCTCCTTCATCCTTTCTTGTATCCTACTTCTCTTCCAACGAATTGACTATTTGATGTCGTTAAAAATTAATACAGATACTATCAAGCAACGACTGATGACGGTCTGCATAGGAAATGCCCAAGGATATGGACAGACACCGAATGCTGTTCCTTATAATGGGTTGCTCGATGTCTCCATTGTATCGCAACCAAAGATGTGGCAAGCAATGGAGGGTATGTATCTCTTGTTGAGGGATAAGATACTAAATCATCGTAATGTCTTACCTTATCGTACGCAGGAGTTGAGCGTACAGTTATCGGAACACACACCAGTAAGTATTGACGGACGACTCTTAAATGGTACTCCTGTCGGCACATTCACGATTGGGGTAGAAAAAGAAGTTATCAATTTCCTCATCCCAGATTAGTCTTTTGAAGGGCTACTGGGTTGTTGAGGGCTTTCATGCTACAGGTTATTTCTCCCATTGGGTGACTATGTCTGTGACGAATTACCTGTGTTATTCCGTGAGAGATAATCGCTGAGAAGGCTCTATAAGAATACAGATAGAAGGAGAAAGAATACTGAGTATGTAGGAAGAAATTGTAAGAATATTTCGTCGATTATACTCCTCTCTATTTGAAAACGGGCCGAGGAAGAGAACAGAAAAGGCCCTTCTACGTTCAAGAACACGCCCTTCTTGCACGTAGAAGAGCCTTTTCTTGATGCAAGAAAGGCATACTCTATAATTCAGCTTGTAATGTACTGGTTTGTTGCAGGTTATAAACTTTGTTTTGAGAAATGTTTGGCTGCTTTGTAGAGGGAGTTTGGTTGATTGTGTTGTAAATATATTTCACTGTTCTAATGGCTCTTCTGATGTGTGGATTGGAATGTTTATTGTTCTGCTGAAATATGGAGTGATAAACTAAAACTCTTATATCATAAGGCACACAGAGTTACGGAGAGGACAGAGGTAAACGCAATAACACGGAGGTGCCGATGGCACAAAGAGCAACGGAGGTGTAGTGTATAGATTTCTGATAACTTTTGAAATAAATGCTCTGGGTATAGAATCTCTAAAAAAACAGGTAACCTATCTCCGTCACTCCACGCACCGACGGTGCCTCCGTGACTACCGATGATGTGTTTTGATACCCCTCCGTATTCTCCATTTCTCTGTGTGACATTTTGTTAGAGACCTAAGTTTAGGCGAATCATTATCATTCCAAAAATCTGAAGAACCATGTTTATCACATCACTTGAAAAGAGGAATGAGTGAGTGGGAGGCTTTTGTACAACAGGTGTGGATGGTTAGCATACTTGGCACAGAGGAGTGGTGCTAATGCTGTTAAGTACTGATTATCCAACAATCTACTATTGTGACTCGTGCAGTTTTTTATTATGTAAAATCTCATATAATACCTCAAGCGAATAAGGTTTACTTGTTGGAGCGTGATGGTATTTGTCAATGCGATAGGAGATGGTCTAATTAGTCTAAATCCATTCAAGCCCAGAAGAACTGGTTGATAGCAAAAATAATTTTGCTGTCATTCCTGTCATACTTAGTAAGAAGCTAACAGTTTAGTTGTCAATGAGTTCTATGGAAATGTTAAAATGACAGCAAAATGAAAATACAAAAAACTTGTTATTTGCGTAGTTTTATTCTTCAAATACCGTAAAGTTTAATCACTCCAAAACATAGGAAACAACTAATATTTCCTGAGATAATAATGGGCAGCAAACAAGAGGAAGATTTTATCTAACATTAATAATTGAAAATATTATCTTACTTTATGGTGTCATTATGAAAAATATTTGTATCTTTGGAGTGCCGAACGGCAAAGTCTGTAAAGACTTTTACCAAAGGACAATTAAAAACCAAACAATAAACCTTAAAAGACATGAGCTACTTAAAATTTGAAAAAGCTCTGATGACCAATCTTCAAGATTCGCTTCCCAGAGAGTTATTGCGAACAAATCGCTCTGGTGCCTACTCTTGTTCGACGATTGTTGATTGTAACACACGCAAGTACCATGGCCTACTTGTAGTACCAGTTCCTGAATTGGACGATGAAAACCATGTACTTCTTAGTTCACTCGACCCTACCGTCATTCAGCATGGTGCCGCTTTCAATTTGGGTTTGCATAAGTATCAGGGCAATAACTTTAGTCCGCAAGGGCATAAGTATATCCGTGAGTTCGACTGTGATACTGTGCCTACTACGCTTTATAGAGTAGGTGGTGTCTTGTTAAAGAAAGAGGTTGTCTTTCAGCACTATGAAGACCGTATCTTAATTCGTTACACCTTATTAGAGGCACATTCAAAGACTACCTTGCAGTTCCGTCCATTCCTTGCGTTCCGCAGTGTGCGCCAGTTTACCCATGAGAATGGTGCTGCCAACCGCTCGTATGAGGTTGTCGACAATGGAATCAGCACTTGTATGTATGCTGGTTATCCATCGCTTTATATGCAGTTCTCTAAGAAGAATGAGTTTCACTTTGAACCTTACTGGTATCGTGGATTGGAATATCCGAAGGAGCAGGAGCGTGGTTACGCTTCTAATGAGGACCTTTATGTCCCTGGCTACTTTGAGATGAATATCAGCAAAGGCGAGAGTATTGTCTTTGCAGCATCTACAGCAGAGTGTCACCCATCAACGTTGAAGAGTCTGTTTGATAAGGAGGTGGAGTCTCGTAGTCCACGTGATAATTTCTTCCATTGCCTTGTCAATGCTGCCCATCAGTTCCATAACCGTTCGAAGAAAGATGAACGTTATATCCTTGCTGGTTATCCTTGGTTTAAGTGTCGTGCTCGCGACCAGTTCATTGCTTTGCCAGGACTGACCTTGAGTATCGAAGAACAAGATTATTTCGAGCTCGTGATGCAGACGGCAGCAAAGGGTTTACGTGAGTTTATGGAAGATAAACCACTCAGCGTGGAGATATACGAGATGGATAAACCTGATGTTCCGCTCTGGTGTGTATGGGCAATACAACAGTATGCAAAGGAAGCTGGCAAGGGACATTGTAGAGAACTCTACATGGATTTGATACGTGATATTGTTGATTATCTTCTTGCAAGTAAGCATCCTAACCTCACTTTAGACGAGAATGGATTGCTTTATGCAGATGCGAAAGGAGAAGCAATAACATGGATGAACTCCATGAACAATGGTCAGCCGGTTGTTCCTCGCTCTGGATATATCGTTGAGTTTAATGCTCTTTGGTATAACACGCTGCGCTTTACGGCCTCTATGGAGAGGGAATGTGGCAATGAAGAGCGTGCAATAGAGTTAGAGGCACTTGCTGAGAAATGTAAGGCTTCATTCGTTGAGACATTCCTCAATGAATATGGCTATCTTTATGATTATGTTGATGGTAAGATGTTAGACTGGAGTGTACGCCCTAATATGGTGTTCGCTGTGGCACTTGACTATTCTCCACTTGACCAGAAGCAGAAGAGGGGAGTGTTAGATGTATGTACACGAGAGCTGCTTACGCCAAAGGGATTGCGTTCGCTTTCTCCAAAGAGTGGTGGATACAACCCGATGTACACGGGTCCACAGAGTCAGCGTGACCTTGCTTATCATCAAGGGACAGCTTGGCCGTGGTTGGGTGGTTTCTATCTTGAAGCCTGCTTGAAGCTTTACAAGCAGACACGTCTGAGCTTTGTAGAACGCCAGTTGGTAGGTTATGAAGATGAGATGATTAATCATTGTCTTAGTACACTACCTGAGCTCTTCGACGGCAATCCACCGTTTAATGGGCGTGGAGCAATCTCCTTTGCCATGAACGTAGCCGAAGTGCTTCGTACGTTAGAATTACTTGAGAAGTTTAAGTTTTAAGAGGAGGGACTAATATGAAAGTTTTAATGTTTGGATGGGAGTATCCTCCTCATGTATATGGCGGTTTAGCAACTGCTAACTTTGGTATTTCAGAAGGTCTGCATGCGCAGGGCGATGTTGAGACTATCCTCTGCTTGCCACATCCTTTTGGTGATGAAGACCATACCTACGCTGAGATTGTGGCAATGAATCATGTGCCAATCGCTTATCGTGAACTTGGCTATGATTATGTGAAGGAACGTCTAGGTAATATTATGTCGCCAGAACTTTACTTCAAGTTGCGTGAGCACATCTATGCCGACTTCAATTATATGAACGTCAACGACCTTGGTGCAATGGATTTTGCGGGAGGTTATCCTGCTAATCTACATGAAGAGATTAATAATTATTCGATTATTGCTGGTGTTGTTGCACGTACATACGATTTCGATATTATCCATGCACACGACTGGTTGACCTATCCTGCAGGTATTCATGCTAAGCGTGTGTCTGGTAAACCATTGTGTATTCATGTGCATGCAACCGATTTCGACCGCTCACGTGGTAAGGTTAATCCAACCGTATATGGTATAGAAAAGGATGGTATGGACAATGCTGATTGCATCATGTGTGTGTCAGAACTTACACGGCAGACCGTTATCAATCAGTACTATCAGGACCCACGCAAAGTGTTTACAGTTCATAATGCCGTTTACCCTTTGCCACAGGAGGTAGTAGACATTCCACGTCCTGACCACAAGGGTAAGGAGAAGATTGTTACTTTCCTTGGTCGTCTGACAATGCAGAAAGGTCCAGAATACTTTGTTGAGGCTGCCAATATGGTGCTTCATCGTACACGTAACGTTCGTTTCTGTATGGCTGGTTCAGGCGATATGATGGACCAGATGATTTATCTGGCTGCTGAAAGAGGTATTGCCGACCGCTTCCATTTCCCTGGTTTTATGCGTGGAAAGGAGGTTTACGAGTGTCTTAAAGCATCTGATGTCTATGTTATGCCGTCAGTCAGTGAGCCTTTCGGTATCTCTCCTTTGGAGGCCATGCAATGTGGTACACCAAGTATTATCTCTAAGCAGAGTGGCTGTGCCGAGATTCTCAACAATTGTATTAAGGTTGATTATTGGGATATTCATGCGCTCGCTGATGCTATCTACTCCATTTGTCATAATGAGAGTCTCTTCGATTACCTTGCTGAAGAGGGAAAGAAAGAGGTTGACCAGATAACATGGGAGAAGGTTGGTGCATGGATTCGTGAACTTTATCTTCGTACTTTGGGCTGGCAATAGCGGTCATGAGAGAACTAATAACCTTTTAAAACTAAAACAAAAAAGATAATGAAAACAATCTGTTTATATTTCGAGATACATCAGGTGATTCACCTGAAACGCTACCGCTTCTTTGATATTGGTACCGACCATTATTATTATGACGATTTCGAGAACGAACGCTCAGTATCGGAAATCGCTGAGAGAAGCTATATGCCTGCATTGGATACGCTGCTGCAGATGATTAAAGACAATGGAAAAGCATTTAAGGTAGCTTTCTCACTTTCGGGTGTGGGTATTGAACAACTCGAGGTGCATGCTCCACAGGTACTTGATAAGTTGCAGGAATTGAACAATACTGGCTGTGTGGAGTTCCTTGCTGAGCCTTATTCTCATGGTTTAGCATCATTGGCTAATGAGGAGAGCTTTAAGTCTGAAGTGAAACGGCAGGCCCAGAAGATTAAGGAATACTTTGGTCAGACTCCAAAGGTGTTGCGTAACTCTTCACTCATCTATAGTGACGACATTGGTTTGATAGCTTCTCAGATGGGCTTCAAGGGAATGTTGACAGAGGGTGCAAAGCATGTATTGGGTTGGAAGAGTCCACATTATGTATATAACTGTGCCCTTGCTCCTAACCTAAAACTTCTGTTGCGTGATGTGAGATTGAGCGATGATATATCATTACGCTTTAATAATTCAGACTGGGAGGGGTATCCTTTGTTTGCTGATACATATATGGCAGAGATTGCCGCACTCCCAAATGAAGAGCAAGTGATTGGTATCTTCATGAACCTTTCAGCCCTCGGTATTGAACAGCCACTGTCAAGTAATATCCTTGAGTTCTTTAAGGCGTTACCTGCTTGTGCTAAGCAACAGGGTATTACCTTCTCTACTCCAACAGAAATTTGCATGAAGTTGAAGAGTGTTGACAGCCTTTATGTGCCTGACACATTGAGTTGGATGGATGAAGAACGTGATGTCAGCACATGGTTGGGTAACCCTATGCAGCGTGAAGCGTTCAATAAGTTGTATAGTATTGCCGACCGTGTACGTATTGCTAACGACCCACGTATCAATCAGGATTGGGACTATCTGCAAGCAAGTGACAACTTCCGCTTTATGTCGACCAAACCTTCACGTGTTGGTATGGACCGTGGTATCTATGACAGTCCATTTGATGCTTTCACTAACTATATGAATATTCTCGGTGACTTCCTAAACCGTGTCAATACTCTTTACCCTGCTGAGATAGACAATGAGGAGTTGAACGGATTGCTAACTACTATTCGCAATCAGGGTGATGAGATTGAAATGAGAACGAATGATATTAGTAATCTTCAAGCAAAGGTTGAGAAGTTGGAGGAAGAAGGTGACAAACTTCGTGCACAGTTGGAGAAGAAATCACCTGCCAAGAAGGCTGCTACATCAAAAGCTACAGCTAAGAAGCCTGCCAAGAAAGCTCCTGCTAAGAAGGCCGCTTCGCCTGTTAAGGAAGAAACTAAGGCTAAGTAAGACTTTTATATAACATACATATAACGCTCATATAGCATGTGCCCTCATTTTGTCCGCCATGTTATATGAGCGTTTCTCTCTCATATAACTCACAAAATTCACAGAAGCCTTTCTGCAAACAGGGGGCTACAAACGCTGGCAAGCAGCGACAGTTATCACAGAATTTATTGCTAACGTCAGCTGAAAGGCTCTGTGTCATCGGATGACTTAATGCCACTGTGCGCCTTTGTGCAATCTGTTCTTCTGTGTAGTTCTGTGAGAAAGAGTTATCAACGTATTAATCGCAATAAGGTTTTTAGAAATTATGCAACAAGGGGTAAGAGTACAATGGGATGGTATTTTGGATTCAAACTACATCTTATCTGTAATGAAAGAGGTGAGATTCTAAACTTTATGCTTACTAAAGCAAATGTTGATGACCGAGACGAAAATGTATTTAACAGATTGACAGACAATGTATTTGGTAAATTATTTGCAGACAAAGGGTACATATCTCAAGGATTATTTGAGAGATTGTTCAATGATGGAATAAATTTAGTTACTGGCATTAGGAGTAACATGAAAAACAAACTAATGCCACTTTATGATAGACTTCTTCTAAGGAAAAGATCTGTAATAGAGACTATCAATGATGAGCTAAAGAATGTAGCTCAATTAGTGCATTCAAGGCATAGAAGCATATTTAATTTCGCAATGAATGTTCTCTCTGCTATTGCAGCCTACAGCTTCTTTGAGAAGAAGCCAGCAGTGAATATAGACTTTGCTATAGAGCAACATTCAGGGCAGCTTACATTATTCTAAAGTAATCTGTTTCATTATTATCTTTAGGCCCAATCAAAAGACTGAGCCTAAAGAGGCGTTGTACTAAACCAAACGGAAGAGTGGTATGATACTTAACCCGAGTTCAGGTTATCAGGAATCTGTACACTATCCCTCCGTTGCTCATTGTGCCATCGACACCTCCGTGATATTGCCTTTGACTCCGTCCTCTCCGTAACTCTGTGTGCCTTATTATATGAGAGTTTTAGACTGTCGTTCCATATTTCGGAAGAACCTAAGATCTCTTTTTCTCTGTGCCTTCTGTTTGTCTTTGTGCCTTTATGTCTATATACATGCTTTCTACTAAACGACGCCTATCTATTCCCCTGTTAATTTAATAATTTTAGTTTATTCTGTAATTTTTCTGTAGTTTTCTTTGCTGTTTTAATATCTTTTATTACTTTTGCAGCCGAAACAGAGAATAACGACAATGATTCAGACAATAAATATTAAAACCACAACGAACAGCGCCTTTTACGATAAAGGTGCTGTTGCTGTCGTACCTGTAGCTGAATCATTAAGTACTGAGAGTAGAAAAGATGAAAGAAATATTGCAAAATATTTGGTAGTTCCAAATATTTGTATTCTCTCTCTCTCTCTCATATAAGCCAGGCCTAACCTCCCCACTTTTTTCTTCACGCATACGCGCGCGAGGCGTGCCGTGCAACCCCTGTAAACAAAGGACTTCTAGGAGTTTCCTTTGTTCTTTTTTGTGCCTTTATGCGAAAAGAAATTTTAGAAAATAAGAACGAAATAATAACTATTTTAATTAATAAAACAATGGAGAAAAAGAAAGAAAAGAAGAACTATTCTGCACCTAATTGCGTAATAGTTCAGGTAAACGAAACCACTAATTTAATGG
>ERZ772960.2755-NODE-2755-length-12446-cov-16.235413_pt1 | contig 12446 bp, 9 predicted proteins | sample MGYA00580678_ERZ772960 | MGnify/ENA primary metagenome ERZ772960 (study PRJEB29015, sample SAMEA2737930) | human oral metagenome | biome: human oral; feature: human-associated habitat; material: dental | place: China | collected 2059 ... | reverse complement strand
ACGCCAACGGGACCGTGGAGTCCTCCTGGGACCAGGTCGCCAACTTCCGGGGGGTCAGCGAGGGCGACGTCATCCGCTACGCCATCCCCAAGCGCGAGCCCCTGGCCCTGGAGCAGGAGCACTTCCGCGACGCGGTGCTCGGCACCGGCAGCGAGGCCGTGACCATGGCCGACGGCGTGGCCACCCTGATCGTCGTCGAAGCCATCCTCGCCTCGGCCAGCGAGAACCGGGTGGTGGAGATCTGAGCCGGTCCACCGCCCCGACGGGCCCCCGGGCGAGGCTGCTCGCCCGGGGGCGGGCCCTGCTCGCGGGCTCGCCCTTCCTGGCCCACGTCATGACGCTGGTGACGGGCACCGTCGTCGCCCAGGGCGTCGTCTTCGTCATGACGATGATCCTCACGCGCGTGTACTCCACGCAGGACTACGGCCAGTTCACCCAGTACGCCTCGGTGGTGGCGATCATCGCCTCCGTGGCGGCCCTGCGCTACGACATGACCATTATGCTGCCCAGACAGCGCCCCTGGGCGCTGGCCTGCGCGCGCCTGGGCATGGTCTGCGTGACCGTCACGTGCCTGCTCGCCACGCTCGCCTCCTTCCCCCTGCGCCCCTGGGTGTCCGCGCACTGGGGGCCGGGCGTGGCCGCATGGCTGCCCATGGTGGGCGCGACGGCCTTCCTGCTGGCCTCCCTCCAGCTCCTCCAGTACTGGTACAACCGCGAGTCGGACTACAGGACGATCTCCGTCAACCGCGTCGAGCAGCAGATCGGGCAGACGGTGGGCCAGCTCGTCCTGGGCGTGGTGGGCATGGCCAGTGTCGGGGGCCTCATCCTGGGGCAGACGGTGGGCCAGCTGTGGGCCTTCTTCAACCTGGGCTACAAGGCGCGCCCCCTGCGCGCCCCCCTGCCGGCGGGCTCTCCCTCCCTGTGGCACGTGGCCCGCCGCTACAAGCGCATGCCCCTGCTCAACGGGCCGAACGTGCTGGTGGACGCCCTGCGCCTCAACGGCGTCAACCTGCTCATCGGCGCCTGGTCGGTGGAGGCCCTGGGGCAGTTCAACCTGGCCTGGCGGATCCTGGAGGTCCCCCTGGCCCTGATCAACGGGGCCGTCTCCCAGGTCTTCTTCCACAAGCTCTCCACCCTCGAGCCCGGGCAGATGCGCCCGCTGGTGCGCCTGGTCATCAAGCGCATTCTCGTGCTGGCCCTGGCCCCCTTCGCGGCGCTCTACCTGATCTCCCCGTGGCTCTTCCCGCTGCTGTTCGGTGCGCAGTGGTCGGACGCCGGGTACTTCGCCCGGGCCCTGATTCCCTGGCTGTTCCTGACCCTGGTCACCTCGCCCCTGTCCAACCTGTTCGTCGTGGCCGAGCGGCAGGACTGGATGCTGGGCTTCGCCGTCGTCTACGCGGCCGCGCCCCTGGCCTGGCTGTACTGGTCGCCGCTGGAGCTGCTGCCGACCACCTACGTCCTGGGAACGATCATGGGGGGGCTGCTGATTATCCAGACGGTGCTGGCCGACTACGCCTCAGCCCACTACGACCGGGGCGGGCGCAAGCCGGCGCAGACGGGCTCGGAAGCCGACTGACCCTAGGAAGGCCTGGTTGCAGATGCACGTCGTTCTCACCCCCTCCTGGTACCCGGATGCCCGGTCGCCCCACAACGGCTCCTTCTTCCGAGAGCAGGCGCAGATGCTGCGACGCGCCGGGATGCGCGTGGGAGTCATCGCGCTCCAACCCGTGTCCCTCTGGCAGGCGCGCCCGCCGCTGGAGGCGAGCGAGGAGGACGGGATCGCCGTCGTGCGCGGCAGCGTGCCGATCATCCCCAAGGGCGTTCTTCCCGGCGACCGCACCGCCGCCCGGGCCGTAGCACAACGCGCCCTCGGCCTGTACGAGCGCGTCCAGGACGCCGCCGCGGGGCGCCCCGAGGTGGTGCACGCTCATTCGGTGTTCGTCGGCCTCCATGTCGGGGCGCTGGCCGCTGCCCGCTGGGGCGCTGGGCTCGTCCTGACCGAGCACCGCCCCTCCTCGACGGACCGTTCGCGAGCTGGATGGCGCTACCGGGCTCTGAGGAGGGACATGCGCGCCGTCGCGGTGAGAAGCTCCGTCTCCACCCCCTTCAGCCAGTGCCTGACGGGCTACTGGGGCCTGGGGCCGTGGGACGACATCGCCCTGCCCGTCCCGGAGGAGTACTTCGAGCAGCATCGCCCGCCGTCCGGAAGGCGGCTGAGGATCTGCCACGTCTCGCACCTGGATCCCGGCAAGCGCGTGCCCGAGACGCTCGCCGCCGTGGCACAGGCGGGCCGGCAGCTGAGCGAGGCGGGCCATCAGGCGCCCAGCCTGACCGTGGTCGGCGGGCAGGACACCGAGGTCGCCCCGCTGCGCGATCTGGCCGACTCACTGGGAATCGGAGAGCGCACGACCTTCACCGGCAGAGTCGCCCACGCCGAGGTCGCCCGGCACATGGCCGATGCGGATGTCTTCGTCCTGGCCAGCGACGTCGAGGCGGGAGGCACCGTGCTGGCCGAGGCACAGGCGCTGGGGTGCGTGTGCGCGGCCACCCCCACCTGGGCGGGACGATTCATGGTCGAGCCGGCCACCGGCGTCGTCCTGCCCCGCCGGACGCTGGAGGATGGAGACGCCCTGGTGGCGGAGCTCACCCGGGCACTGGTGGATATCGAGCGAGCACTGAGCCAGGCATCCCCGCGCTGGACGCCCGAGGCGATACGGACGCGGGCGCGACGGCGCTTCAGCGAGGAGGCCTTCACGGCCACCAGCCGCCGCTTCTACGACAGGGCCCTGAAGGCCAGGCCCGCCCAGAGCTGAGAATCAGCCCGCCAGGCGCGCGTAGAGGGCGTCGAGGCGCTCCACGACGGCGGACGGCGCGTGCGCGGCCAGGCACCAGGCCCGGGCCCGCTCCGCCGTCTGCTCCGCCTGATCGGGGTGGTTCAGCGCCCAGCGCACCCGTTCGGGCAGGGTGTCGGCGGTGGAGGCGATCACCGGCACGCCCGGCGCCTGCATGACCACCGGTCGGCCCAGGGCCATCGCCTGCAGCTCGGTCATGCCCGGCACCCCGAAGGAGTGCTGGCCCACAACCACCTCCGCGCTGGCCATGAGGTCCAGGAACGCCGGACGGGCCATGAGCGGGTGCAGTCGCGCACCCGCCGCCTCCGCCCGGGGGGCCAGGACGCCCCAGCTCACGCCGTGAACCTCGATGCCGTCGGCCACGAGGGCCGCCACGGCGTCGACGAGCGCCTCGCCGCCCTTCGTGTCATCCCAGCGCGAGGAGAAGACCACGCGGCCGGGCACGGGCCCGGGCCACTCGCCTCCCATCGCCTCCAGCGACAGGGGGTTGGGCAGCCACTGGGCGTCCGGGCGCAGCGCGGTCACCGCCTCGGCCAGGTCCTGGGTGGAGTACAGCACCGCGGCCGCGTTCTTCAGGCCGAGGAGCGTCAGTTCCCTGGCCACCGGACGGTGCAGATCCATGCGCACGTCAGAGCCGTGCATGTGCAGCACATAGGGCGTTCGCGTCCCCCAGCCGTAGTATCCGTTGGGTCCGTAGTGGACGTGCACGATGTCGGCCCCCGGGCGCGTGCGCAGCCAGCGCACGGCGTCCACCGCCCGCCTGGCCGCAGCCGGCACCAGGGGGCCGCGCACGGCCGGCAGGGTGTAGAGCATCCAGCGGTGACCCGTGGCGCGCGCCTGGGCCACGAGGGCCGAGCCGACGCCGGCGACGTCGCCCACGTGTGCGACCTTGAGGTCCAGGGGGCTGCGCTCCATTCCTCGTCTCCCGTCTGCGCGGTCCGGGGCGAGGGCCCCGGCGGCCGGCGGCCGCTGCTCTAGGATAGTGGCTCGACGGCGGCGCGGGCCGCCGGAGGAACCGGAGACGAGCATGCCCACAATGGTCTTCCACACGCCCTTCCCCATCGACCGCCAGGCGCGGGCCGCCTCGGGGATCCGTCCCTGGCGGATGATGGACGCCTTCGCCGCCCTGGGGTATGAGGTCCTCGACGTCACCGGCACCCCCGCCGAGCGCCGCAGGCGTGTGCGCGCCCTCGCCCGCCGCCTGCGCGAGGGCCAGAAGATCGACTTCCTCTACTCCGAGTGCGCCACCATTCCCACCATGCTCGCCGGGGCGCGCCACCTGCCGCCCCACCCCGTCCTCGACCCGGCGCTGTTCTCCCTGGTGCGCCGCCACGGAGTCCCCACGGGACTGTTCTACCGCGACATGTACTGGGCCTTCGAGGACTACGAGGCCTCGGTGGGCCGTCCCCTGGCCACTCTCATGCGCGCCGTCTACCACTACGACCTGGCCTGGTACCGGCGTCTGGTCGATATCCTCTTCCTGCCCTCGGCGCAGATGGGCCACTACGTCCCCGTCTTCCCCCCCGACCGCATGGAGCCCCTGCCCCCCGGTGGCGTGGTCGTCGACGACCATGTGCCGGGTGAGGGCCTGCGCCTGCTTTACGTGGGCGCCCTGGGCGGTCACTACCGGCTCCAGGAGTGCGTGCGCGCCGTCGCCGCCGCGCCCCGGGAGGTGACCCTGACGATCTGCACCCACGAGTCCCAGTGGGAGGCCGCGCGCGCCGACTACGAGCCGCTCATGGACGATCGGGTGCGCGTCGTGCACCGCTCCGGGGAGGGCCTGGAGGCCCTCTACCGGGAGGCCGAAGCCGGTGTCCTGCTTGTCGAGGCCAACCAGTACCGGGAGTTCGCAGCCCCCGTCAAGCTCTTCGAGTACCTCGGCCACGGGCTGCCCGTCCTGGCCACCGCCGGGACGCTCGCCGGGGACCTGGTGGCCTCTCGGGACTGCGGGTGGACCCTGCCCTACGACGCCGGCGCCATAGGCTCCCGGCTCACCGCCCTGGCCGCCGACCCCGCCCAGGTCGAGCGGGCCCGGACGCGCACGCGTGAGGTCCGCGCCGACCACACCTGGGAGGCCCGCGCCCAGCGGGTTGCGGACGTCCTGGGCGCCGTGCGGCACGACTGAGTCCCTCAGCGAGCCTTGGGGCCCTTCGAGTGGGCCTCCGCCAGGAGCATCTGGGCGACCCGCGGAGCGGCGCGCCCGTCGCCGTAGGGATGGGCCCGCTCCGGGGCAGGCTCGGCCGGGCGCGGCCGGGAGGCCGCCCGCTGCAGGGCCGGGCCGGGCTCGACGAGCGTGTTCCAGCCCAGCTCGACCGTCTCCACCCACTCCGTCTGGGGGCGCACGGTGGTGCAGGGCACGCGCAGCAGGAAGGCCTCCTTCTGCAGGCCGCCTGAGTCCGTGATCACGCCGCGCGCGTGGAGGGCCGAGGCGATGAGGTCGGGGTAGGCCAGGGGCGGGAGAACATGCAGCGACCCCCGGTCGGTCAGGCTCAGGCCGTGCTGGCCGCACTTGGCGACCAGGCGCGGGTGGGCCAGGAGGACGACGGGGTGGTCGACCTTGGCCAGGGAGTCGAGGATGTCGCGCAGGCGCGCGGCGTCGTCGGTGTTCTCCGCCCGGTGGATCGTCGCCAGCGAGTAGGAGCCGGCCCCCAGCCCCAGATTGGCGGTCACGGGGCAGGGGGAGCCCGCAACCCGGTCGCGCACGCTGAGCAGGACGTCGGTCATGACGTCCCCGACGACGCGCGTGCGCTCCGCCAGGCCCTCGTGCTCGAGGTGGGCCGCGGCCACGGCCGTGGGCGCCAGGAGCAGGTCGGCGGCGTGGTCGGTCAGGACGCGGTTGATCTCCTCGGGCATGGCCCGGTTGAAGGAGCGCAGGCCGGCCTCCAGGTGCGCCACCGGCACATGGAGCTTGACCGCGCCGAGCGCCCCGGCCAGCGTGGAGTTCGTGTCCCCGTAGACGAGGACCCAGTCGGGCTTGAAGCGTCCCAGGGCGTCATCCATGGCGCCGAGCATGGCGCCGGTCTGGTGGCCGTGGGACCCCGAGCCCACCCCCAGGTGGAGGTCCGGGGCGCTGATGCCCAGGTCCTGGAAGAAGACGTCGGAGAGCATGGGGTCGTAGTGCTGACCCGTGTGGACGATCGTGTGCTCGACCTTGGCCTCGTGCAAGGCGTGGTCGACGGGAGCGAGCTTGACGAACTGGGGCCGGGCTCCCACGACGGACATGACGCGCATGCGCTCACCCTATGCCAGGCGCCGTCGTCGTTCCCTCCCGCCCGGAGCCGCGGGGCCGGGAACCGGGTCCGGCCCGACTCAGGCGGGCCCCGCCAGGTCGCCGAACAGGTGGGCGGGCTCGCACCAGGTGTCGCGTGTGAAGGACCGGGCCCACGCCCCCGGCACCGTCCAGCCTCCCAGTAGGCGGGCCGCCAGGAGCGGGCGGGGCATGTCCGTCACGAGAGCGTCGAAGCCCATGGGGGAGTGCAGGGACGCCCACGCGGACAGGCCCCGTTCGGCCGCACCCAGCAGGTGCGCTGCCTCAAGACCGGAGCGCAGGCGCGAGCGCGTGGTAGCAGGCACCCTCGTCACCTGGAAGTACCCGGCCGCCTCCTGCCCGGTCACCCGCGCCCACAGGTTGTCGATGACCGACTGGTAGAAGGAGCGAGAGACGGTCAGGGCCGCGCTGCCCCGTGCCCAGGCCTGCCACATCTCGACGTCGAGCATGGGCAGGGCCCACTCCAGGCCCAGCTGCTCGTAGGCCCGCATCGAGTTGTTGATGTACTTCGTCTGGCGCTCGCGGATGTTGTAGCCCTCGATGACGCTGCGCACGACCCGCCCCTGGGCCGCCGCGTTGGCCGCCGGCTGCGTCGTCGGGGCGGTCATGCCGCCGAGCGTCAGGGCGCGGCGCACGGGTGGCGCCGTCCAGGCGCTGCGCTCGGCCCGGTGAGCACGCCCGCGCAGGGAGTGGTGGTGGCGCAGCAGCGCCCGGGCCACTGTCGCGCGGGAGACGGGCAGGGCGTCCAGGAGCCCTTCGTCGTGCATATTGCCCACGATCGTGTGGCCGGGCAGGACGACGTCGCCCCGCTGCAGCACGCCGTCGTCCATGAGCCGGCACAGGGCGTACCAGTCCTGCACGTGCGGCAGGGCCGACAGGGCGCTGGCCTGGCGCAAGAAGGCCGCCGTGCGCTCGGAGTGCCACACCTCCAGCAGGGCGGCGCGCCCGATCTCCACCCCGTGCCAGGGATAGCCGGCCGAGCGCGCCACCGACTGCGAGACCGCCATCTCCCGCGATCCCGGCAGCCCGTAGGTGAAGGTCAGAACGTCCTCCACCCCGTGCAGGCGCAGCCAGGCCACGAGCAGGCGCGAATCCAGGCCCCCCGACAGGGGGATGACCAGACGCCGTCCGGCGGTGCGCTCCAGCAGGCGGCCCATGGTCTTATCCAGCGCCTCCAGGAAGAGACCGCCGAAGATCTCGGGGTCGTCGATCTCATCATCGGTGTAGCGGAAGAAGGCGTAGTCGTCCTGGACGGGGCGACCCGTGGACCGGTCCACCGTGACCACGGCGCCCTGCTCGACCTGGTGGACGTCCTCCAGGAAGGTGCGCGGACCCGTCACGAAGCCCGCGTCCTGAAGCTCCTCGAGGGCCGGGACGCAGGCGACCGGGTCATCCAGGGCGCCCAGGACCGCCTCCGTCGAGTCGGCCACGAGCAGACGGCGGTCGTCGCCCCGCCCCGTCACCGTCCAGAACAGGGGCCAGGAGCGCAGGCGGTCTACGGCCAGGACGATGCGCTCCTCCTCCACGCGCACGGCCGCCAGGCGGCCCGGGTGGTCGCGCAGGACGGCGGGGGAAACGGGGTCGGGGCAGGGACGGTCCGCGCGCGCCACGACGACGGCACTACCGGCGCCGCCGGGGTCGGTGGAGCGGGAGCTCTCCGCCCAGCCGGCGGCCGTGAGCCTGAGATCGATCTCCACTGTGCTCTCCTTGATGCGTGAGCGCCCCGGCCGGGCGCCACCGCCCACGATTTTATCGCCGCCCGCTCCTGCTCCCAGCACCCGGTGGTCCATAGTAAGATCCTCGCGTACGACCGTTGGCGCAAGAGAGGACACGTGAGCCGCGTGAGTACTGGCGCAAATGTGGTCGGACATGACGGAGAATGCCGTCGCGGTGAAGCCTTTCTCCCCGCCGAGTGCCGGCACCCGCGGCGCGGCGCGGGCGCCCGCAAGCCTCACGCGGTCCTGGTCAGCCGGCTGTTCAGGCCCGAGCCCGCGGCAGCCTCCTTCGCGCTGGGGGCGATAGCCGACGGCCTGGTGAACGGCGGATTCGACGTCACCGTGCTCACCAGCCGCGCGCCCAAGGAGTTCACGGTGCCTGCCGAGCCGCGACTGAGGGTCAGGCGCGCTCCGGTGCTCCGCGACAAGGCGGGGTATGTCCGCGGCTACCTGCAGTACCTTTCCTTCGATCTACCCCTGCTTCCCAGGCTGCTGCTGGTGCGCAGGCCCGACCTCGTCATATCCGAGCCTCCGCCGACGACGGGTGCGGTCGTGCGCCTGGTCTGCGCACTGCGGAGAGTTCCCTACGCCTACCGGACCGCGGACCTGTGGTCGGAGGCCGTGAAGGAGGTCGGTACGCCGGCACTGGTGGTTCGGGCCCTCACTCGCGTGGAGAACTGGGTGCTGAACGGGGCCGCCACCCTCATGACCGTGCATGAGGGGATGGAGAACCGGCTCGCCCTGCGCGGCATCAGGGCCCGGACCCGCCGGCTCGGGTTCGGGATCGACACGGACCTGTTCCGCCCCGAGGGCGAGCGGATCGAGGGGGCCGGGCCGCTGTTCGTCTACGCGGGCACGGCCTCGGAGGTGCACGGCGCGGAGATATTCGTTGAGGCATTCAAAGCGGTGCTGGAGAAGGTCCCGTCGGCGCGGCTGGTGTTCGTCGGCCAAGGCGAGGCGTTCGGCAGGATCAGCGAGCAGGCCGGGGCCATGCCGGATGGCGCTGTGACGGTGCTCGGGAGGAAGACGCCGGAGGAGACGGCCGTGTGGCTGCGATCGGCGGTCGCCACCCTGGCCAGCATCAAGCCGGGCCCGTACGACTTCGCCTTCCCGACCAAGGTGCTCGCCTCCGCCGCCTGCGGAACTCCGGTCATATATGTGGGTGCACAGGAGGCGGGGAGCAGGATAGAGGCAGCGGGACTGGGCGTCGCCGTCGCATACGATGTAGAGGCGGTTGCCGCTGCCATGACCGACAGCGCTGAGGCGTATACCGCCTCATCCGAGTCAGCAGGCGTGGCCGAAGGCTCGAACACGGCTCGGTCGACGGCGCTGCAGCAGTGGGCGCTGCAGCACGTCTCTGCCGAGAGACTTGGGAGAAGAGCCGTCGAGATCGCATTGGAGATCGTCTCGGGGAGCAGGCGTAGCCGCGTATGACATCGGTTATCGAGTGGGTTTGTGTCTTTCCCTTCATGCTTGGCCTCCTCGCCCTGATCTATGGGCCGGGATACTGCTTGGCGACGATTTTCAACACGGGCCCCTTTGTGGTCCGAGTCGCCGTCGCGCCGGCCTGGACCTTCGCCTTTGTGGGATTGACCAGCATTGTCATGCACCACTTGGGGGTGCCGTGGAGCAGGTACAGCTACGGCACCGTGCTCCTGGTGCTTGTGGTGGCGGCCGCACTGACCAGGACCGTCACGTGGCGTTCTCGCCCGCCTGGTATGAAGCGCGTATGGCGGCGCCTGGCCGCGATCATGCCGAAGGCGCTGGGCGTGCTGGCCGCGTGGATCGTCACCGTCCTGCCCATCATGGTGATGATGGGGCCGCGTGAGGTGATGCAGGGAGGGGACGCTCCCTATCACTACAACCAGTTGTGGTTGATGGCGCAGACGGGGAACGCGGACCCCTTGACGGCCAATCAGGGTCTGCTCGGGCTCAGTGGAGACCATTCGTTCTACCCGAATGTCTGGCATGCGCTCGGGGCGTTGATGAACTTCCACTCCCAGTACTCGCTCGTGGTCGGCAATGTCATTCTCCTGACAGTCCCTCTTCTGTGGCTCATCGGCATTGCCGTACTGTGCCAAAGACTGTTCCCCGAGAACCGCTTGGCCTGGATGTGGGGCCTGGTGGCGACCTTCATGCTGCCGGCTTTCCCGCTGAGGCTGGAGCTGATCGCCGGGATATGGCCCTATGTCATGGGCGTGTCCGCCGTCCCCGGCTACCTGGTCTGGCTCCTGGAGATTGCGAGGAACCTGCATGTTTCCCGTGCCACGTGGCGGGTGAGGGCGGTGGCGGGCCTGGTCCCGCTCGCCGGTCTGGCGATGGCTCACCCCTCCGCCGCGGGTGTGGTCTTCTGGGTTGTGGCTGTGCTGATCGTCTGGTTCCCCGCCCAGTGGGCCGTGTCCGCGTACACCCGGGGAGACAGGCTCCGCGCTTGGAGGTACGGCGCCGCAAGTGCGGCCATCGCCGTCCTCATTGTCGCCTTTGTTGTCTCTCCGGGTCCGCAGCAGTCGCAGTTCGGGCGCTATCCGAGTCGAGGCTGGGAGGACTTCCTCTCCAAGATGGCAATGCTGGCGACGCTGCGCCTGAAGGGCAGGGACTTTCTGGGACCGCTGGTGCCGGTGTACCTCTCGGTGGCCGCGCTCACCCTCCTTGGTCTCTACCTGGCGTGGAAGAATCTTCGTTACAGGTGGCTGTGCCCGCTGTGGCTGGGATTCATGGGAATGCTCCTGGGGAGCCTGGTATCGATACCGTTCCTCACCCACGTGTCCAGCCTTCACTATGCCGACTCCTACAGGGTGGTGGGGACCTGCACCATTGTCGTGGCCCCGTTGTTGGTTCTGGCCATGAGCCATCTGGTCGAGCGCTACTCCAAGCGTTCTAGGTACCCGGCCCGCGCGACCACCTTCGGGAGCGCGGTCCTTGTCGTCACCGTGGCGACCGCGCTGCTGCTGTTCCCCTTGCGATCGGATCTGAGGAGCGCCGTCGAGCCCGAGGAGTTCAAGGACTCTCGCTACAGCTTTGACAGCGGGGAGCTGGACATGATGCGTCGGCTGGCGTCCGAGGTCCCCCGAGGAGAAGTGGTGATCGGGGACCCGGCAGTGGGAACGGCCTTCCTGCCCGCGGTATCGGATGTGAAGGTTGTCTGGCCCTACATGGGGTTCTCGTTCTCGGATCCCGACGGGAAGTACCTGGAGCAGCACTTCTCGGAGATTCGTTACGATCCCAGGGTGTGCCAGATCGTGCGGGACAACAATATTCACTACTATTACCAGGACAGGATTTCGTGGTTCAACGGCGCCCCTACCACGAAGTGGCGTCCGGGCCTTTACGCCGTCGACGTGTCGAGGGGATTCACCCTTGTGGACCAGGGCGGCACGGCCTCGCTCTACCGCATTGACGAGTGCTGGCAGTCCCCGTCCGAGTGATGGTCCCGGGCGGATCACTCTGGATGATTGATCCCGACGGGGCGCGAGCCGGGCCAGGTGAGCGGTGCGCGCCTGCGCTCGCCCTCTTGCCCCCTCTTTCACCGAGATCGGTTCACTTCCGGCTCGAGATCGGTCGGGTTCCGCGTCGAGATCGGTTCGAGGTGCCGGCCTGTCGCTCGCCGGGCGCACCGGGTGCCGCTGCACCCCGGACAGCAACCGCCCCGCGCATCTTCAATGTCCCGCACTGCCCGACCCACACCGCGAAATCGTGGTATCACGCCGGTCCCCGCAGTGCTTCGAGGCTGTCGGACGTCCTGGAGCTGCGTGGGCTGATCACTTCTCCCGCCTTCAGGCTCAGTCATCGAGATGACTGGCTTCCCTCCAGCAGGGCCCGTTGGCAGATGCCCGCTGGCCTCCGTGAATCGATCTCGAGCCGGAGATCTACCGATCTCGGCGAGGGGAGACGCGGAGCCGGCTCCGTGCCGGCACGGTGCCGGCGCTGGCTGCCCGGACGGGACGTGCTCCGGCCGGGGGCTGCCTCCGGGCAGTGTCTGCGGTCAGGGCGGGAGCGGTACCGCGCGCTCGTGCACCCCGGCCGGCGCGAGCCTTGCGCCAGCGGAGCGAGGCCGGTGCGGGCGGTCGCATATGAGTCGAGGATCTCTTCCCGGGACGGCCGCGTGCTAGTATCCTTCCGGCGGCCTGCTCCTTGAGAGGTTTTGTGCTAACACGTGGAATTGTCTCAGGAATAGGGTGCCTCCCCACACCCAGCGATGCGCATCCCGACGCAGCCCTGATCGCACCCCTATCAACAGCCCCTCCACGCACAAAACGACGAAAGGACGTACCCGAATGCGCATTACCGTTGTCGCCCTCGGAAAGATCGGGCTGCCGCTGGCGGTCCAGTACGCTGAAAAAGGCCATGAGGTCATCGGCGTGGACGTCAACCCCGTCACGGTGGAGGCCGTCAACGCGGGACGGGAGCCCTTCCCGGGCGAGGCGCACCTGGCGGACAAGCTCGCGGCCCTGAACCCGGCCACGGGCAACGGCGCGCTGCGGGCCACCACCGACTACGCCGAGGCGGTTCCGGGCGCGGACGCGATCGTGCTGGTGGTGCCCCTGTTCGTCGACGACGCCACCTGGGAGCCGGACTTCACGCTCATGGACGCCGCCACGCGCTCCCTGGCCG
>ERZ772960.2753-NODE-2753-length-12464-cov-14.699734_pt1 | contig 12464 bp, 9 predicted proteins | sample MGYA00580678_ERZ772960 | MGnify/ENA primary metagenome ERZ772960 (study PRJEB29015, sample SAMEA2737930) | human oral metagenome | biome: human oral; feature: human-associated habitat; material: dental | place: China | collected 2059 ... | reverse complement strand
ATGCGTTTACCACCTGTTAGAAAAAATATGCGAAATTTTATTCAAAATTTCGCATGGCAGGAAAGCAACCACTTAAAATACTTTCTGATGCGGTTGTCGTGGTCGCGGGGATTTTTTTGTCTTAAAAACTACCCGATTGCGTTTAAGACTTTATTCAAGCGGTTCTTATCAAAAAGATCCATCGGGCGGCCTTCCGTAAAGCGGCGCGCTTCTTCCGTAAAGGTTCCGGCAGTCATGCAAATCCCCTTGCCGGCCTTCATCTCTTTAATTCTGCCATGGAAGTCGCGTAGAACCAACTCACCTACCGAACCTTGGGAACGGAAAAAACGGAATATTACAAGGTCCGCCCATTTAGGTGTGTCGATTTCGGCAACGATATCGGTATAGGTTGCAAGCACACTGATATCAAGTATCTTAACCTTAGCATTCGGAAAAAACCGCGAAACAATTCTACGGCACAATCCGACAAATTCACTTTGCCCCGACATTAAATACGTATGGAGATTCTTATTTTGATTTAATTCCTGATAGCGCATAATGAGGGAAGCGACATCTTTATATCCCGGACTGACGGTTTGAATTTCCTTTAATTGAACGAGTGCCTTTTGTAAATCTTGTGTTTTAATCCGTGCATTCGCCAAATTATAGCGCAGCTCATTCATGATATCCAGCGGAGTGCTGTCATGTTTTAATCCGATTTCAAAATCTTCAATAGCCTTGTCCAGCTGGTTTGCCCGCATTCGGATTAAACCGGCGTAGAGAGCAGCGCGTGAACCAACCCCGGGAGATACGCGCAAATGAGTGAATATCTTTAAGGCTTGATCATTTGAGCCGATTTCATAGAAACATTCCCCCATCGCAAAAAGCGCATCTTTATTATCAGGCTGAACATCCAATACTTTTTTTAAGCTGGGAAGCGCCTCTTGATATTTCCGCAAACTTTGAAGCGTGTAACCGAGATACTTTAACGCCATCACGTTATCGGGCTGTGTAAGCAGCGCTTTCCGCAAAAACGGAACAGCCTTTTCATATTCTTTTTGGGTAAAGTAAATATATCCGAGGTTATAGTTTATCTCGAAATGGTTGGGATTGATATTCTTTGCCAACAAAAGGCCTTTTTTTGCTTCTGCAAAGCGATCGGTTTTCATTGCGCTTATGCCGTACCGTAAGCTGATTTCGAATTGCTCCGACGGAATACGCTCGCCCATCTGATCTAAAAGCGGTGCGTAGGAAGCATAGGCTTTTTCCCAATCTTGATCCTGAAAGTATATATCTCCGACCATTAAAAGAGCGGCGCTGTCATTTGGATTTTGTGCAAGCCGCTTTGATGCCTCGCGTATCACCGCAGCTTTATTCTTTTTGCCTACCGATAACGTTCCGCGGTCTTTTAAACCTGTCATAGCAACCGTTACAACCGCGACAACCGCAATAATAATAAAAAGAGAGATAATTACAACAGACATACTGCCCGTATTATCTTATCTATTTGGATAACTGTCAAGATAAGTTGAAAAGCAGATGTACCATATATTTTCAAAAAAGGTTTTGAAAAATGTTTCTTTATGTAGTATAATACGCAGTTGTGCGGAGATTTAACTTCTGATGCTCAAAATGCACAGTTAAAGTTAAATACCGACTTATTTTGAGGAGGCAGATAACAATGAAAGGTATTTCAAAGGTATCTCACAAAGTTGTATTGGCTGTACTGGCGTGCAGTCTCTTGGTTCTTGCAAGCTGCGGAGGAAAGACCGCCGCAACGCTCAACAAGGATAAGCCGCTCGTATTCTTTAACCGGCAGCCGTCCGATCCGACGACCGGTGAAATCGATATGGCGACGATGAACTGGAACGACAAGACCTACTATGTCGGTTTTGACGCTGCAGGCGGCGGAGCCGTTCAAGGGGAACTGATTATGGACTTCCTTGCAAAGGCTGACGCTTCGATCGACCGCAACGGCGACGGTGTTTTGGGCTATGTACTGTGCATCGGCGACGTCGGACATAACGATTCCAAGGCGAGAACCGAAGGTATCAGACGGGCGCTCGGTACATGGGCAAATTCCACCGATCCGGGCGTTGTTCAGGAAGGTTCCATCACCATCGCAGGAAAGACTTTAAAAGTAGTAGAGCTTGAAGGAAAGGCAATGACCGGAACCGACGGTTCAACGTGGAACGCAAACGCCGCTACCGAAGCAATGGGCGGCTGGGCAACCAAATTTGCAGACCAGATCGATATGGTTGTTTCCAACAACGACGGTATGGCGATGGGCTGTTTACAGGCTTCAAACTATCCGGCAGGCGTCCCGATCTTCGGCTATGACGCAAACGCAGACGCTATCGAAGCGATTGGAAACGGCAAACTTTCGGGAACCGTCTCTCAGAACGTAGACGCACAGGCGACTGCAACGCTGCAGGTATTGCGCAACTTACTCGACGGTTTAACCGGAGAGGCTGTATATACTCAGGGTATCTCCGTTGCCGACAAACACGGCAATAAGATCACCGCACCCGTACAGTATTGGGCAGATGTAAAAGCCGTTATGGCGGAAAACTCAGGAGTAAACTCCGAAAACTGGCAGAACTACTCCGGCGGCAGCCGCGATGCGGGCATCAAGCAGACACAGGCCGACAAGAAAAAGGTATTATTGACAATCTACAACTCTGCCGATAACTTCCTTTCTTCTTCGTATGTCCCGGCACTCAAATACTACGCCCCGCTTTTGAACATCGACTTGACAATCGTACAGGGCGACGGACAAAACGAATCCAGCTGCTTGGACCGCTTTACCAACCTGAACAACTTTGACGCATTCGCCGTCAACATGGTAAAGACCAACTCCGGCGCAGACTATACCGGCAAACTGAAGTATTAATAATTGGTAATGTATGATTGGTAATGCATAATTTTCGGAAAATGATGAGTTATGCATTACCGTTTTCTTTCAAGCATTGTTCTCCGTCAGTCGATACATATTGTCCTATGGCGGAAGCAATGCTTACCGTAGAATGTATCAAAGGCATAAAATTATTGAAAAGTTGTTGAATGTACTGCACAAGGGAGCTTTCTGCTCCGAAGCCGAAACAGAAAACCATGTAAGGAATAGTTATGGAAGACACGGTACTGGAAATTAAAAATCTTTCAAAGTCTTTTGCCAAAAACAAGGTATTGGAAAATATCAGTTTGACGGTGAAAAGGGGCGCGGTTGTCGGACTGATGGGGGAAAACGGCGCCGGAAAATCGACGATGATGAAGTGCTTGTTCGGTATTTATGCGAAGGACGAAGGGCAGTTTTTTCTCGACAATACGTTGATCGATTTTAAGTCTCCCAAGGATGCGCTGGAAAACGGCGTAGCGATGGTGCATCAGGAGTTGAACCAATGTCTTGACCGTACGGTGATGGATAACCTCTTTTTAGGCAGGTATCCCGTCCGGTTCGGCGCGGTGAATGAGACAAAGATGCAGAAGGATACCGATGCGCTTTTTGCCTCGCTGGGGATGAGCGTGAATGCCCGCACGATTATGCGTACGATGTCGGTTTCGCAGCGGCAGATGGTAGAGATTGCAAAGGCTGTGTCGTATAATGCAAAGGTGATTGTGTTGGACGAGCCGACTTCTTCGTTAACCGAGCCGGAAGTTATTAAGCTGTTTTCTATTGTACGGACGTTAAGTAAGCGGGGCGTGTCGTTTGTGTATATCTCTCATAAAATGGATGAAATTTTTCAGATATGCAGCGAAGTAGCGGTGCTGCGCGACGGACGGCTGACGCTGGCAAAGAATATCCACGACACGAATATGAATGAGCTGATTTCTGCAATGGTCGGGCGTTCGCTCGAAAAGCGTTTCCCCGATGTGGATAATGAGGTGGGAGACGACTACTTTGAAGTACGCAATCTTTCTACCCGGTATGAGCCGCAGCTGAAAGACATTTCCTTTACGGTAAAAAAGGGAGAGATTTTCGGGCTGTACGGTCTTGTAGGAGCGGGACGGAGCGAGCTTTTGGAAAGCATCTTCGGCTTGCGGACTGTTGCGTCGGGCGAGATGATCCTTGACGGTAAAAAGCTCCATTTTTCCAATTCAAAGGATGCGATGGCCTATAACTTTGCGCTGGTAACCGAGGAGCGCAAGTTTAACGGTATGTTCGGCAAGGCTTCCATCAAATTTAATACCGTTATTGCAAATATCGAAACGTATAAAACATTCGGTGTGCTGTCAAACCGCAAAATGCAGGAGGCGGCCGACCGTGAAATAAAGACGATGCACACAAAGTGTGTTTCTGCGGATGAGCTGATTAGCGCGTTGAGCGGGGGGAATCAGCAGAAGGTGATTATCGGTAAATGGCTTGAACGCCAGCCCGATATTCTGCTGCTGGATGAACCGACCCGCGGTATCGATGTCGGCGCTAAGTATGAAATTTATCAGCTGATTATCAACATGGCAAAGGCGGGAAAGACGATTATCGTTGTTTCGAGCGAGATGCCGGAAATTTTAGGCATTACGAACCGCATTGCCGTTATGTCGAACTACCGCCTTGCCGGTATTGTCGATACCGCGAGCACCGATCAGGAAGCGCTATTGCGGCTTTCCGCTCGGTATCTATAAACACGATTGAATACGGAAATGTACCGGAGGTTAGGATGAAAGACACACCCGAAAATCTTACACAGTATACGTTTACTGCGGAACAAATTGCGCAGGCGGATACTGCGAAACTTTTGGCGGAAGATGCCGTTCTGTCGGAATATACGAAGCGGCTGGATGAATTGCGGGCTGAGGGAGTCAATAAGATTTCCGCAGTGATGCAGGAGATTGCCGCTATCCGTAAAAATAAATTGCTGAGCGCCGAAGAAAAAGGAGCTCAGATTGCAGCGCTTCAAAAGCAGATTGAAGATGCTAAAACCGTTGCGGCGCAGCATAAGAATGAAGATAAAGCACTAACGCATAAGGCTGTGCAGCGGGTTAATGGGCTTGCCGCGGCGTATGAACGGGAAGTAAAGAAGAGTGAAGACGCAAAAGCCGAACGCCATAAGCAGGAATATGCCGAAAAGGTGCAAAGCATTACCGAAACGGCGGAAAAAAAGAAGCAGGATATTGCCGCGGCCTTTGCCGGTAAAACATCGGAAGAAGACCGGCGGGAGATGCAGCAGGAGCTTACCGCTGCCGGAAATACGCTTAAATCCGCACTGTTCGATGCAAAAAATCAATATGAAACGGCGATCGGAAAGTGTAAAACGGCAAAGCATCAGGTGTATGTCGACCGGGTACAGAAAAACATCCATCTGCGCAACAGTAAAACGAGTTTTTCCGAGAACTTTGTGCTGGGCTTCAAAGACTATGCGTATAAGTTTACCCCTGCGCAGTTCTTTTTGGCAAACGGATTGTACATCGCTATTGCAATCTTCTTTGTAGTTTGTATTATCGTAGCTCCGCTGTCGGGAAGCGGGAACCTCTTGAGTCTTGCAAATATCCTAACGATTTTGGAACAATCTTCGGTGCGTATGTTCTACGCGCTAGGGGTAGCAGGGCTTATCCTGCTTGCCGGTACGGACTTGAGCGTGGGGCGTATGGTTGCGATGGGCGCGGTTGTTACCGGTTTAATTCTCCATCCGGGGCAGAATATCGTAACGTTCTTCGGCATGGGGCCGTGGGATTTTACCGCGATTGCGATGCCGGTACGGGTACTGCTTTCCGTGAGTATTTCCATCATTTTATGCGTACTGTTCAGTGCGTTTGCCGGCTTCTTTTCGGCATGGCTGAAAATTCACCCCTTTATTTCGACGCTTGCGACACAGCTGATTATCTACGGGCTTTTGTTCTTCGGGACGAGCGGTACGCCGGTAGGGTCCATCGATGCCAGTATTAAGGACTTTTTCGGCGGCCGGTGGGAACTCGGTGTTGTAGGCGGCGAATTGGTAACCTTCCCCAAGCTGATTATCCCGGCGGTTATCGCCATTGCGGTTGCGTGGTTTATCTGGAATAAGACCGTACTCGGCAAGAATATGTACGCGGTCGGCGGCAATGCCGAAGCCGCAAGCGTGAGCGGTATCAGCGTATTCAAGGTAACGATGAGCGTGTTTATTATGGCGGGGATTTTCTACGGCTTCGGCGCCTTCTTCGAGGCGTTTAAGGCGAATGCCAGCGCGGGTACCGGACAGGGCTACGAGCTTGACGCGATTGCTGCCTGTGTAGTCGGCGGTATTTCGTTTAACGGCGGTATCGGCAAGCTGGAAGGTGCTGTGCTCGGCGTTATCATCTTTACCGGCTTAACCTATTGTTTAACCTTCCTCGGCATCGACACCAACTTGCAGTTTGTGTTTAAGGGATTTATCATCATTGCCGCCGTTGCCCTCGACAGCGTGAAGTATTTGAAGAAAAAATAAAGCGCAGGGTAATCGTACCAGACGCTTATATTGATATTCCCCGCAGAACAAGTGAGGCCATTCGACCAGAGTAACGTCAAGGAATTGACATCCGTGTCAATTCCTTGACTGCCGGTTTTTTCCAAAAACCGGTTTCTGCTACCACCCCTGCCATCCTTGGCAGTTCTAACTGCGGTCTCAAATGCTTGCCCAATCTCCTGATTTTGCGATTTATGTTTACTCGTCTGATACGTTTATTCGGCTTATGGTTAGGAAAAGAATTCCGAAACGGCCTTGCGCGTATAGTTTTGTTCCAGCATGGCTTTATGTGACAGGAACAACGGATCGTCGAATGATTTTGCTTTGGTATGACAATGCAAAATGCAGGCTTGGCACTTTATGCAGATGCCGGGAACTAACGAAACATCGTTTTTGTCGATGGAACCCATCGGGCATACAGCCGCACAAACGCCGCAGTTGTCGCATTTTGCCTTATCGGTAATCGGCTTTGCTTTTAAAAAATTAACAGGCTTTCCATCGGTGCCGAGCGGCACGTAGTAGGCGGTAAGCGCTTCGTTTCGTTTTATTGCCAAATCGGGGAGCGGCTGTAAAGCGGTTTGAAGTTTTTCAAAAATGGAATCGGCAAATGTCGACAACTGCTCATTGTCGGCAGCATTCGGCCTCCCAATGCCTACTTCGGCAAACGCATGCTTACACACTACCGCACCGGCGCCGACTATCGAAAAATTGTTCTTTTTTAATTCGCCGTCAAGTTCGCTCAAGGAATTATCAAAACTACGATTTCCGAAGGTAACGATCGCTATGGCAGGCGTTTGTTTTCCTTTAAACAGCTCCTGCACAAAGGGCAGTACCTTATTCGGAATACGCCCTGCATACGTCGGCACGCCGAAAATGACCAAATCATCCGATGAATATACACGCGTTTCGGTATGAGCCACCGGTAACGTAAAATCATCTTTTTCAACAGGAACATTAAGTTTTTGCGCCAGTTTTGCGGCGAACTGTTCAACAACCTGCTTGGTATTGCCGGTAGGGCTAAAAAAAACCGCTTTTATATTTTTAATTGATTGCATACTCTTTTCCTTTTTAAGAGGATATTCTCAGAGCAAACACATCGGAATTCTGTTTTGCAATATCCGAATGCACTTGCACTTCGGTTGAAAAAGCCGCACAGGAATGTCTCAAAAGTTACTCACTTTTGGATAATCCCGTACAGATGGAAGGTTAACGCTTATTGGATCGTCTCCAGATATGCAGTTTTTCCGCTTCGGCGACAAGCCAATCACGGAAATCGGGATGCGCGATGGATATCAGCGCTTCTGCCCGCTGCCAAGCAGACATTCCTTTTAAATTGACCTTTCCGTACTCTGTAACAACCCAATGAGTATTAGCACGAGTATCGGTAACGACCGATCCCTCCGCAAGCGTCGGTCGGATACGGGATGCCTTTGTACCGTCTTTTTGATCAAAGGTGGAAGAAAAACAGATAAAGCTTTTACCTCCTTTGGACAAATAAGCACCGAGTACAAAGTCAAGCTGTCCGCCTGCACCGGAAATATGTCGTACACCGGATGTTTCTGCGTTGACCTGCCCGAACAAATCGATATCAATGGCGTTATTGATTGACACAAAGTTGTCAATTTGAGCAATCACCCGTGCGTCATTCGTATAGGACACGGGAGCCGCCATACATGCCGGATTGTTATTCACATAATCGTAGAGTTTCTTTGTTCCTGCGGCAAACGCAAATACTTGCCGCCCCGGATCAATCGCCTTCCGTGCGCCGGTTATTTTTCCTGCCTTAGCAATATCGACAAAAGCATCTACATACATTTCCGTATGCACACCGAGGTCTTTTAAATCGGATTTTGCAATCATCGCGCCGATAGTATTGGGCATACCGCCGACACCGAGCTGTAAACAGGCTCCGTTCGGAATTTCTTCAACGATTAGCTTTGCAGCGGCTTTATCAACCTCAGAGGGTTCTCCGCCTCCGCCAAGTTCGGCAATCGGCGGGTTATCTCCTTCGACAATCATATCGACATCGGAAATATGCACGCTGTCATCGATACCGTTTACGCAGTACGGCATATTTTTATTAACTTCAACGATTACGATATCCGCGCATTCGATTGCAGCCTTTAAATGGGAAGCGCTCAATCCGAAATTGAAAAAGCCCTTTTCATCCATCGGGGCAACCTGCAGGATGGCAACATTGAGCGTTTTGATGTTTTCCCGATACCAGCGAGGCATTTCGGAATAACGAAGCGGAATATAAAATCCAAAGCCGTTTGCAATTGTTTTACGTTCCGGCCCGAGCATGTGCCATGAATTCCATGTCAAATGCTCAGCGGGATTATCGATTTTAAAAATCTCCGGTTCCCATGGAATAACGCCGCCTCTAAAATGTACGTTTTCAAGTTCCGGTAGACGCTTTGCAAGCGCTTTATCCATCGCGATCGGCGTATTTACACACCAACCGAAATCTACCCAATCACCCGATTTAACTGCCTGTGCCGCCTTTTCTGCTGTGGTCAGCTTTTGTTTGTATAGTGAATTATAATCCATGAGTACCTCTAACGGTTATTGAATTTTTCTACCTTTTCTTTTTTGACAAAAGCATTCATTGCCATTTTTTGGTCTTCCGTTGCAAAACATTGCGCAAATTCTTCCGTTTCAACGGCAACCGCTTTGTCAATACTTACCTGCAAGCCTCTATTGATGGCTTCTTTTGCTTTTTTTATTGCAAAGGGTGCCTTCTGGCAAATAACTTGTGCCATAGCGATCGTCTCCGCCATCAAATTCTCCGGCTTTGTCACCTTATTGACAAGTCCGATTGAAAACGCCTCCTCTGCTTTGATATGACGGCCGGTATAGATAAGCTCTTTGGCACGCCCTGCACCGATAAGCCGCGCAAGCCGCTGTGTGCCGCCGAAACCGGGCGTAATACCCAAGCCTGCTTCAGGCTGTGCAAAGCGGGCAGTTTCCGAGGCAATACGGATATCGCATGCCATTGCAAGTTCACAGCCACCTCCCAAAGCGAAGCCGTTCACCGCAGCAATGACCGGGCAATGGAAGTCCTCTATGCGGAAAAATATTTTGTCGGCAAATTCTGCATACTGAATCGCTTGTTTTGCATCCATATCCTTCATCTCTGAAATATCCGCACCGGCAACAAAGCTTTTTTCGCCCGCTCCGGTAAGAATAACCGCGTAAATATTTTCTATTTTTTCAACTTCGTCTAAAGCTTGATTAAGATCCGCCAGTACTGCCGTGCTGAGCGCATTTAAAACCTCGGGTTTATTAATGGTAATCGTTGCAATATGATCATTTATTTGAACTAAAACCGTACTCATCTGTATACCTCCGCTTTGTTACTTTGAATAGTCGTAAAAACCTTTTCCGGTTTTGCGTCCGAGTAATCCGCCGCGTACCATTTTACGGATAAGCGTACAGCAGCGATATTTGCTGTCTCCCGTTTCACGGTACAATACGTCCATAATAGCCAATACAACATCAAGACCGATTAAATCTCCGAGCGCCAAAGGCCCCATCGGATGATTTGCGCCAAGCTGCATTGCCGTATCGATATCTTCGGCAGTCGAAATTCCTTCCTGCAGAATAAAAGCAGCTTCGTTAATCATAGGGATAAGAATCCGGTTCACCACAAAGCCGGGGCCTTCGTGTACCTCAACAGGCGTTTTTCCCAAACTCTTAGCGATTTCTATAATAGTATTTTTTACTTCAACAGGCGTATTGATTCCCGAAATAACTTCTACCAACTTCATTCTATCGGCAGGATTAAAGAAATGCATCCCGATAACATGATGCTTAATGCCTTTCGCAATTTCGGTAACTGACAGGGAAGATGTATTTGTTGCAAAAATGGCGGATTCTTTGCAAATACCGTCCAGTTCGGTAAACAGAGTTTTTTTAGCTTCGCTTGTTTCCAGTATGGCTTCAATAACTAAATCACTGTCGGCTAAATCTTTATATACGCCGGTCTTTAAATTTCCTTTTATTTCAGCGACCGCTTCCGCCGTTATTTTCCCTTTTGCAGCCAATTTATCGTAATTTGCTGCAATTTTATCTATTCCCGATTGTGCCCATTCGATTTTTATGTCGCACATCGTAACCTGATACCCGTTTGAAGCAAATGATGCGGCAATTCCCTGCCCCATCGTGCCTGCACCTACAACACCGATTTTCTTCATACCATAGCTCCTATATAGACCATTTTGCAAAACCTACTGCCCGAAAAGGGATAGCTCGGACGGTACCCTCCGGCAACGCCGGTGAAAAATGTCTCAGAGACATCTCGAAAAACTCAGTTGTTTTTTCAGGAATGCCAGACTTTAACAACAAATATAGCATACCACAAAAAGCACCTAGAATAAAGCCCTATGCGAAGGATGTTCGGTAAACGCGTTAGGTAAATAGACCGACTGCCGCGACCTCAATTATTCTGTGGGGGTATAAAAACGTCTGATGCGTTTCCTTCCTTCTGCGTGAAATTTTATCCAAAATTTCACGCACTTTATTCTAAAAGAGGCAAACGCATCAGATGAATAGAAGCAATATCGCAGAATACAAAGGCTGTGAGACCATTTGAATCATCTTCAACTGTTGTACATCCGTGTACAACAGTTGAAGGCGAGTTTTGTCCGTGTACAAAACATCGCTGCTGTATGGAACCACTGCCATCCTTGGCAGTTCTGCTTGAACGACCTCAATTATTTTGCGGGGAATATTCATAAAACGTCTGATGCGTTTGCCGATCTTTCTCAAGGTTTCCCACTAAATTCCGACACTGTATCAGAAGGGGTATCAGAGATGGATAAAATTTCGGCTGCAGAGAAAATCGAACAAGTCTTACAGCAGCAAATTAGCGTTATAAAAGAAGTATATGCATATCAAAAAGAGCTTTCCGACGCCGTACGGAACCGTTCATGGGAAGGAATTGAACGCTGCGTGCTGAAAAGTACGGAGGCTTCCAATGAGTTTTTACGGCTTGATAAACAGTGTTTTTTACTGCTCAATCAGCTTGACCCGTATAACGAAGAGGTGAGCGATTTTTACGGTTATATTGCATTGCTGCCTGCAGAAAGCCAAAAAAAGTTGACGCATTTATACCGCAGTCTGCAACGGCAGGTGCAGCTATCAAAAATTGCAAACGATACGCTTGACACTTACGTTACGCACGTACAGACGTTGGTACAAGACATGATGGATACCGCTGCAATCGGTTCACGGACATCATTTTACACTCGTACGGGTGCGCCGAGCCAATCGAATTACAGCAGCTTGGTTATCGACACGGTATTTTAACGGAATGATGTCTTAATAGCGGCGTTGATTGATGCAAGCAAAACATCATTAGTGCCCTACATATATTCAAGGAGGAAAGAATGTCTACATTTGCTTCGATTGAATTGGGAAAACGCAGTTTATTTGCACAACAGCAGGCTATTCAAACTGCCGGTCATAACATATCGAACTCATCCACGGAAGGATATACCCGTCAGCGTGTTCAGCTCGATTCTTACGAGCCGCTGTACCGTCCCGATCTTTCACGGGCGGAAACTCCCGGACAAATCGGACAGGGTGTTGCTGTCAGCTCCATTACCCGCCTGCGCGACGAGCTGTTGGATCAGCGGATTGTCGCCCAAACCGATAAGCAGGGGTACTGGGAAACACGCGATTCCTACATTTATATGTTGGAACAGCTATATAACGAACCGGAGGATACTTCCGTACGGACGCGGCTCGATCAATTTTGGGATTCATGGCAGGAACTTTCAGTCTATCCTGAATCGACGGCAGCGCGCAGTGCGGTTGCTACCCGCGCAAAAACGCTGACAGATGCCGTACACCATCAGTATCGGGGATTGCAGGGCATCCGCGATATGATCAACGGCGACATTGAAGCACGGGTTAAGCAGGTAAACTCCTTTACCCGGCAGATTGCAGCGCTCAATGAAGAAATCGTAAAAGTCAAAGCGATGGGAGATAATCCCAACGACTTGATGGATAAGCGTGACGTATTAACCGAAAAACTTGCCGACCTTATCTCCATCTCCGTAGAGA
>ERZ772960.2752-NODE-2752-length-12468-cov-3.654878_pt1 | contig 12468 bp, 9 predicted proteins | sample MGYA00580678_ERZ772960 | MGnify/ENA primary metagenome ERZ772960 (study PRJEB29015, sample SAMEA2737930) | human oral metagenome | biome: human oral; feature: human-associated habitat; material: dental | place: China | collected 2059 ... | reverse complement strand
ATAAGTCCTGCATAATCGTAAAAAATAAGAAGCTCAAAACAAACTAGTTTTGAGCTTCCCTATTAAAATTGGATTTTAAGCCTTCACAATTGCTTCATGAATTAATTGCAAGGCTTGTAAAACTGCAGCTTCTCGCACCTGTTCTCTATTACCAGAAAAATGTTTACAGACCGTATGGGTAAAGTTATTACTGGTAATACCAAACCAAACCGTTCCAACTGGTTTACCAGGCTCTTCTCCTGTTGGACCAGCTATTCCTGTAACGGAAACTGCAATATCTGAGCCAATAACGTCTCTAACGCCTGAAGCCATCTGAGCAGCACATGGTTCAGAAACAGCACCAAGGGACGGCTCTTCAAAAATATCCTTAGAGACACCCAATACCTTCTGCTTAATCTCAATGGTATAGCTCACAACAGAGCCTTTAAGCACGCTTGATGATCCAGAGATGGCTGTAAGAGCGCCTGCAACAAGTCCTCCTGTACAAGACTCAGCAGAAGCTACCGTAAGACCAGCCTTAAGAGCCTCTGAAACAACTTGTTGAGCTTCTGAAAGAACTTCAGATGAAAACATATGAATCACAACTTTTCGGTCCGCATGCAAACGTTTGGTATGAAAACATACCTATCGTATATACGTATGGAGCCTCAAAGAGACGCCATCTTGTTAAACTTCAGCAATGTATTGCCAAGACTTTACAAAGTAGTCAATTCCTGACCAGGCCGTAAGAACTACTGCAACCCACATAGATACGTTAAAGATAAAGAGCAAAACGTCCTGAATCATTCCGCCGGGGATGCTCGGCAAGAAAAGCAAGCCACAGATAGCAACCATAGTTGTTGCAGTTTTCCATTTGCCCAAGTCAGATGCGGCGATAACAACACCCTTTGATGCAACAACCATTCTAAGGCCCGACACTAAAAACTCTCGTGCAACAATCACTAAGAGCACCCAGGGAGAAACCATGTGCCATTCAAGAAGTACAAAAAGGGCTACAACAACAGCGAGTTTATCGGCAATTGGATCTAAGAACTTTCCAAAGGTAGTAACTTCATTTCTACTGCGCGCAAGGTAGCCATCAAGCTTATCGGTCAAAGAAATAACAACATAGCCGATAAAGACAAGAAAAGCTCCGAGGTTAAAACCAGGTGTTGCCAGAGAATCAGCCAGAGATACGCCTAAAAGCTGTGCAAGGAGAAGCCAAAAGGGTACCAGCACCACTCGAGCGCAGGTAACAATATTTGCAGGTGTCCAAATTGTCTTTGATGACATGACCTATCCCCAACTAAACGGTTTTCTCGCCAGACTGTGTGTCTGTAGCGTCTACAATCTCGCCAATCATTTCATAGCAGAAAGAATCTACCAGATCACAAAGGACAATGTCTCCGACCGCAGCCTCTCCCTCTGCAATGTGAACCGCGCCATCGCAGTCAGGAGCCTGGAACCACGTGTGGCCGATAAGCTCAGTACCCTCGTCGGATTCTTCGATTCCGTCAATAATGACCTCACAGCGCTCACCAACGTGACGGGCAGTTGCGGCAAAGCCAAGCTGCTCTACAAGGTCAAGCAGACACTGCGTACGCTCAATCTTTACCTCATCAGGAACCTGATCGGACATCTTTGCGCCTAGAGTTCCCTCCTCTGGCGAATAGGTAAAGACGGACGTGTAGTCAAACTCCTGCTCCTGAATAAAGTCATAGAGCTCGTCTGACTCTTCGTCGGTCTCGCCTGGGAAACCGCACATTCCGGTGGTACGGAGAACCATGCCAGGAATCTCTGTTCTGAGGCGATCAAAAAGCTCACGAAGCTCTTGCGTAGAGCCGGAGCGACCCATTCGCTTAAGAATACGTTCGTTGCAGTGCTGAATTGGAATGTCAATATAAGGTAGAACCTCAGGCGTATCACGAATGGTGCTGATAAGCTCATCGGTCATGCCTTCTGGTTGCAGATACAAAACGCGGATCCAACCCTTATAAGGACGGACAACCTCAGCAACCTGCTGCATAAGCTTAGCAAGCGTTGGAGTCTGACCGTCCTCTGTGTCAGGCATATCAGAGCCCCAAATGCCGGTGTCCTGGCCAATCAAAATGACCTCACGAACACCGCCCTCCATCAGCTCATGTACCTCTTGAAGAATCTCTTCAGCAGGTCTTGAGTGATAGTGGCCACGAATATACGGAATAGCACAGAAAGCGCAAAATCTGTCACAGCCCTCAGAAATCTTTACAAACGCACTAGCACCATCAATGGTGCGCAGCATGCCGTGAGCAGCAACAATAGACTGCGTTGGTTCAGGAATATTCAGAACGTCTGCGACAACGCTGACAATGCCGTCCTCTTGATCTGCGGGAACAAAAGCAGCAACCTCAGGAAGCTGCTCATTAAGTTCTGCACCATATCGAGAAGGTACACAGCCACACATAATAATGGGCAGCTTACGCACTCCCTCAGAAGCGCCTTCGGCAATCTCAAGGGTAGTCTCAATAGACTCCTCTGTTGCAGAAGCCAAAAACGAGCAGGTATTGATAATTGCAACGTCTGCTGAATCTGGATCTGTAACTTCACCAAAACCAGAGGCCAAAAGACGCGCACGCATGCGATCTGTATCAACCTCGTTTTTAGCGCATCCTAACGTGATGTATAGGACGTTGTAGCCCCTATCGATAGTTGTTGAACTGAAGGGGCTGGCCATAGTCTTTCTCCTTAAGGCTTGCAATCACAGACTGAAGAACATCGCGAGAAGCGCTAGAAACACGCAGCTTATCGCCCTCAACGGTTGCCTTAGCCTTAACTTTCATATCACGAATATCTTTAGCAATCTTCTTGGCAGTCTCCTGGTCAATACCAGAAACAATAGAACCAATCTGACGCACCGTAGAACCTGCTGCAGGAATGGGGTCTCCCCAACGAATAGCAGTAAGATTAATTCCGCGCTTTACCAGCTTGGAGCCAAGAACATCCCTAACCTGAGATGCAACAAAATCTGCAGGAGCCTCAATAGTGAACTTGCCTTCTTTCTTAGAGAGCTCAAGTGTTGCACCAGAATCTTTTAGATCGTAGCGCTGGGTAAGCTCACGAACTGCCTGCTGAAATGCATTATCAACTTCCATCATGTCTACTTCAGACACAACGTCAAAGCTTGATTCTTTAGCCATTTCCCCTCCGTATTACCTGGGCGAGAAGAACTTCTCGCCCTATGGCGTTTAGTTATTTGAATTGCTGTTGGAATTCTGGTTGTTAGTAGTACCAGTAGTTCCGCTAGTTGTATTTGTTGACGTGCTGTTTGTTTGAGTTCCTGAGGCATTTGTTCCGTTAGCGTCAGCAGGCTTAGTACCCTGAATGGTCAAGGTGCCAATACCGGAAGCATTTGCATCAAATGGCTTAGCAGTACCATTAACGGTTACTGCAACAGCGCCAGGAGTACCTGCAAGAACGGTCATGGAGTCAGTGACAGTGTATGTCTGAGACCATGGGCCAGTAATGGCGTCAGCCTCAACACTCTTGCCGTCAACCGTAATCTCAACCCAGCTGGTCTGACCATCTGCAACAGTAACCACTACGGTAGTCTGCTTAGGAGTCTCTTCCTTCTTTGGCTCAGTTGTAGTGGTGCTCTTAGAAGCATCAGTTGAATCCTTCTTCGAAGTGTCCGTATTGCTATTGGTGGTAGTGGAATTCTTAGAAGAATCGGATGTTGAGTTGTTAACGCTTACCGTCTTTGTTGTGGTAGGCGTGGTTCGTGCGGTCATGCAAGAACGAACACTGAACAGCAAAACTGCAGTAATGATTACAACAACAAGAGCAAACACGGTAGCAATGGTGCGGCCAGTATCAGAGAAATAATTCTGAAGCGCTCCCATAACGCCTGGTCTTTGAGGAGCACGACGCTGTTGAGCGGCGGCGCCAGATGGCTGACGACGTCGCACATTAGGCCTGTCTACCTGCGCAATGTTTCTTGAACCACGACGGCCAGAAATAGTTGAAGCACGCTCGTAAGGAGCTGTTACGTTGTCATAACGAAGGTCATCTGTGTAATCGCTTGGGGCAACAGTTCTTCTGGTTACGTCGTCTTTGTAAGCTGGCATGCTAACGCCCGCAATACCAACACGCTTGCGCTGAACGCCACCACGTGTGCGGCTTGCCATGGTCTTCTGACGAGAAGCCTCTTCAATACCGGCGTTATACGCATGACCAGTAGCGTAGCGAGAATATGAGTAGCCGCCTGCGTCCTCCTCAGATGCCTGAGCGCCCAGAGGCACGCCAGTTTGTCTGGAGCGAACACCAGACGTAGTTGCAAATGCGCCCATATCGCCAGCTGGTCCTCCCGATGTGGGGAGAAGACCGTGGTACTGCACGTATGCCTTTGGCCTACTACCAGACTCGTTTACGACGTCATAACCAGCAATACCACGACCAGACTGGGTATCGCGCGTACGACGACGCAGCTCATGAGAATAGGTGCCGTTTTCAAACTCGTAGCTCTCTTCCTGGAAGAGGTCAACAATCTCGCGTGGATTAAGCCCTAGATAGCGAGCATACGAAGAAAGCATGCCCTGAGCATAACCACTCTGCGGCATGTTCTTAAAATCGCCTTCCTCAAAAGCAATAAGTGCCTGCTCCTTGAGGCGAAGGATCTTTGATGCTTGAGTGATAGAAAGCCCGAGCTGACGTCTACGTTCTACGAGCATCTCACTAAAACGAGGGCGTGGCATGCTTACTCTACCTCCCTATAGGCAGCGTCTTGAACTTTGAGCTCTTCAAGAGCTTCTTTATCGATAAGAACTTCTCGAGGCTTTGATCCGTTGGCAGGGCCAACAACACCTTTTGCCTCAAGCATATCCATAATTCTACCAGCACGAGCATACCCAACAGAGAGTGCTCTTTGCAAACTAGATGTAGAACCTAGCTGAGAATCCACAATAATGCGCGCAGCTTCCCAAATAAGTGGGTCGTCTGCCTGTGCCATACCACCAACTCCACCAACGCCTTCGGCCTGTGTTGGAGTTGCAACGGTCAAGATGTTGTCGTGATATTCGGCCACGCGCTGCGTGCGGATGTACTTAACGGTCTCCTCGATCTCCTCGTCAGAGACCCAGCAACCCTGAGCGCGATTAGGCTTCTTACCACGGAGTTTAACTAGCATATCGCCTTTACCCAGCAGCTGTTCAGCGCCCTTTTGGTCCAAAATAATGCGGGAGTTCAAAGAATTATCAACTGAAAGTGCAACGCGGTTATCAATGTTTGCGCGGATTAAACCGGTTACAACGTCTGCAGAAGGACGCTGTGTTGCAACAATCAGGTGAATACCTGCGGCACGACCAAGCTGAGCAATACGGACAATGGAAGACTCGACGTCTTTACCTGCAACCATCATAAGGTCAGCAAGCTCGTCGATGACAATAACAAAGTACGGCATGTGCTTTGGAGGATTCTCCATATCAGCGTACTTATCGCCATCAACATTTCTGTTGTACGTCTTAATGTCACGAACTTTATAGTGCTCAAATACCTTAAGGCGGCGCTCCATCTCGGTGACACCCCACTGAAGCGCACTTGCCGCCTGCCTTGGCTCGGTTACAACTGGAACATACAGGTGAGGAAGGCCAGCGTAACCCGTAAACTCAACGCGCTTTGGGTCAACCATAATAAGGCGGACCTGCTCTGGAGTTGCACGCATGAGCATAGACATGACAATGGCGTTGAGCAGGACAGACTTACCAGAACCGGTAGTACCTGCTACCAGCAAGTGAGGAAGGCTGGCAAGGTCAACAACAATTGGCTTGCCCTCAGAATCGCGACCAAAGGCGCACTCAAGAGGACCGCCCTTTGCAAAGGGCAGAACATCAGCCAAATTGACTGCCTGGGCTTTCTCATTAGGAATCTCAATACCAACCAAAGAGGTACCAGGGATTGGCGCAAAAATACGAACAGACTTTGCAGCAAGTGAAAGCGCAATATCGTCCTCAAGATTGGTGATCTTATTAACGCGCTCGCCCTCGCCCATCGAAATCTTAAACGTAGTAACAGAAGGACCTGCGGTCCAGCCAACTACCTGGCTCGAAAGGCCAAACTCCTCAAGCGTGGCCTGGAGTCTCTGAGCAGTAGCTTCAAGCTCATCATCGCTTACGGCAGAAGTGGCCGAGTTCTTGTTTGTCTTCAGAATGGTAAATGGTGGCAGCTCATACGACTCATCGTCGTCACCTGGCCTTTTAAGCTGGTCAGGTGTGGCGAGAAAATCGGGTGTCGTTTTAGCTTTGCTCTTAGATTTAGCCTGTTTTGTGGTAGGAGCAACGTCAGCTACAGCAACATCGTTTTTCTCGACAACTGTATCTTCTGGCTGGTCCTTCTTCTTAGAACGAAGCTTATTCTTAGCCTTATCAATGAGCGTAGTTGGAGCATCGCCTGCGTCCTCTTGCGCCTCTTCTTCCTCGTAGAGGCGAGCATCGCGCTTAATGACAGATGTCTTTCGATTGCCCAGATAGGTGGTATCCCCTTCACCAGTCTCGTCAAAGAGAGAAGATTGATTAGTAGCGCCACGTCTACCCTGCTTCTTTGCAGGTTGTGGAGCATTTGCGGCGTAGAGCGCCTCTTCTTTTGCAAGAGCACGCTCTTCTTTACGGTAGCGAAGATTCTCACGCGCTTCATCCAGGCGGAAGCTTACGCGCTCAACCATGTCAGAAATGGAGAAGCCGCAGATAACAACACCGGCAATAATAAAGCCAACCAAAAGGACATTGCCCACCACGCGGCCAACAAAGCGCAGCAAAACCCAAGCAATACCGCCACCCACATAACCACCAGCAGCCTCTAGGACTTTTGTGCCTAAAAGCATATCTGGAGCAGCCTCGGCGCCTGGAAAGTTAAGTGAAATAAGAGCAAGGGCAGCAAGAACGTCCAACGTTAGACCAATAGCAATACGCGTAGAGATTCCCTGATCATCACGCATAAAGAAGGTCATAGCAAAGACAAATACTGCAATGGGAAAAAGCAGCGCTCCCGTACCAAAGCATAGCTTGAGTCCATGACCCATTGCGCTGGTAATAACGGCGTTAGAAGGGACAATAATGGACAAAAACATAGCAATTGCAACCACTGCAAGAACAACACCAATGATGTCGTTCTGCAGTGGGCTCAAGCCTACTGCCTGGGCAGAATCGGAGTTTTTAGAATTTCTTTTTGCTGCGTTTGAGGTGCGTTTAGAGGGCATTGGGCTTATACCTCCATAATGACCGGAATAACCATTGGTCGAGTACGAGTTTTGCTCCAAAGGAAGTTAGAAAGGGCATTACGAACACTCTTTCTCATTGCTTCAATGTTTGCGCCTTCGGACTTAGAGGCCTTCTCAATTGAATTTCTCACAAGATTCTGCGCGTCATTCATCAGTTCATCATCGTCGGCAAATGAAACACCACGGCCAGAAATCTCAACAACACCTGGCTTAAGGTTGCGACCAACGAGGGTTACCACAGCGGTAACAATGCCGTCCTGAGAAAGGCGCTGACGGTCACGAAGAACAACAGGGTTAGCATCGGTGACAGAGAGGCCGTCAACGTACACTATGCCAGACTCAACCGTCTTACCACGCGTGACCTTGCCGTTTCTCATCTCAAGCGTGTCGCCGTTATCAAGAATGAAAATGCGGTTAGCAGGAACGCCCATCTGCTGAGCAAGTTCTGCGTGAGCACGCAGGTGAACAGCCTCACCGTGAACAGGCATAAAGTTCTTAGGACGAGCCATACCAAGCATAAGCTTGAGCTCTTCCTGGCTACCATGGCCGGAAACGTGGACAAGTGCCTTTGACTTGTCGTAAATCTCGCAACCAATCTTAGAGAGTGAGTTGATGATGGACTGAACGCTCTTCTCGTTACCTGGAACAGGAGTTGCGGAGATGATTACAGTGTCCTGGGGACGAATAGAAAGCGACTTGTGCTCTCCATTTGCCATGCGTGCCAAAGCACTCAGAGGCTCTCCCTGGGAACCGGTGCACAGAACAACAATGCGATCATCTGCAAGTTTATCAACATCGTAGGCGTCAATGATGTCTTTGTCTGCGATATTGAGGTAGCCAAGCTCACGAGCAACCTTTGTGTTGGTAATCATAGAGCGACCAGTAACAACAACCTTACGCTTAACCGCAACAGAGGCATCGCACACCTGCTGAAGACGGTGAATGTGACTTGAGAACGACGCAACAAAGACTCGACCAGTTGCATTCTTGATAATGTGACGAAGCGCTGCACCAACAGAAGCCTCAGATGGAGTCATACCAGGGCGATTGGCGTTGGTTGAGTCAGACAACAGCAGGTCAAGACCCTCAGAACCAAACTTGGTGATAGCAGCGTAGTTTGGACGCACGCCATCAATAGGAGTCTGGTCAAGCTTAAAGTCACCGGAATGAATAAGCGTTCCTGCAGGCGTCTTCATGTGAATACCAAAAGCTGCAGGAATAGAGTGGGTCATCGAGAAGAACGTGATGTCAAAGGCGCCAAGCTGGACCTTTGAACCGTCGGTAACCTCACGAAGCTTAGTGCCCACAATCTTGTGCTCAGCAAGCTTGCCTTCAATAAAACCAAGCGAAAGCTTGCTGGAATATATTGGAACCTTACGAGTAAGGTCCATAAGCAGGTACGGAAGAGCACCAATGTGATCTTCGTGACCGTGGGTAATCAAAATACCGCGAAGCTTATCTTCATTTTCTAGTACATAGGTATAGTCTGGCAAAACGAGGTCAATACCAGGCTGTTCGTCATCTGGGAACATCAAACCAGCATCAACAAGCACCATATCATTACCGTACTCAAATACGGTCATGTTCTTGCCAATGCCATCAAGTCCGCCCATAGGAATGACTTTAAGAGCTGGGTCTTTCTTAGGCATTAAAAAACTTTCCTTTCAAAAACAACTTTCTATAACAGACGCAACCCAAAGGGCCGTCTACAAGACTTTTTGCAAAATCTACATGTTGTTTAATTATATAAAAAATCAGCACGTATTACGCTATATATTCCTAAAGAATCAAAATCTCAACAGAATAACAAGAGAGCTCCGACATACATCGAAGCTCTCTTTACTATCTCATGTGTATAAGGTCTCGCGTGGCGAGAAACCCATTGAGTTTGAGCGTGGCTTATGCGTCGTGATGACGGCGTGGCTGCCTGCGCTCAGAGTTGCCGTTGTCGTTCTGACGACGTGGGCGACGCTCCTCGCGCTCCTTCTTTGGAGCGCCCTGTGGTGCCTCAGGCTTATCGAGACGGTCAAGAGAAATCTTGCCCTTCTCGTCTACCTCAAGGACCTTGACCTTGACCTCATCGCCAACAGCCAGGACATCCTCGATCTTCTCGACACGTCCCTGTGCAACACGGGAAATGTGAAGCAGGCCGTCTTTGCCAGGAAGAAGCTCAACAAAGGCGCCGAATGGCTGAAGACCAACAACGCGACCGGTGTACTCCTCGCCTACCTCTGGAACCTTGACAATGGCCTTGATGCGCTCTGCAGCAGCCTCAGCAGCACCATTGGTACCAGCGATAAAGACGGTGCCATCCTCCTGGATGTCAACGGTTGCGCCCGTATCCTCCTGGATACCGCGGATAACCTTGCCACCAGAGCCGATGACGTCGCGAATTTTATCGGTTGGAATGGAAAGCGAGATGATCTGTGGAGCGGTCTCTTTGGTCTCAGTGCGAGGTGCAGGAATCTGCTCGAGCATCTTGTTCAAGATAAACATGCGGCCCTCTTGAGCCTGAAGAAGTGCACTACGCAGAATCTCTGGAGTAAGGCCGGTTGCCTTGTTGTCCATCTGCATTGCAGTAATACCCTTGGTGGTACCACAGACCTTGAAGTCCATGTCGCCAAGGAAGTCCTCAAGACCCTGGATATCGGTAAGAACAACAGTCTTGCCGTTCTCCTGGATAAGACCCATTGCAACACCAGAAACAGGACGCTTCAGAGGAACGCCTGCATCCATGAGGGAAAGCGTAGAACCGCAGGTAGAAGCCATGGAAGAAGAACCATTGGACTCCATTACCTCAGAAACAACGCGGATGGTGTAAGGGAACTCTTCCTCAGAAGGAATAACAGGCAGAAGTGCGCGCTCTGCAAGAGCTCCGTGACCAATCTCACGGCGCTTTGGGCTGCCCATACGGCCAGTCTCACCGGTGCAGAATGGTGGGAAGTTGTAGTGGTGAATGTAGCGCTTGCCGTCCATTGGCTCAATGGTGTCAAGACGCTGCCACTCGTTGAGCATACCAAGGGTACAAATGGAGAGAACCTGGGTCTGACCACGCTGGAAAAGACCAGAACCGTGAACAAGTGGCAGGTAGTCAGGCTTAACCATGATTGGACGAATCTCGTTAGCTACACGGCCATCAACACGCTCGCCGGTCTCAACAACCATGACGCGCATTGCGTGCTTCTCAAGGCCCTTGAGCTCAACCGCAATAGCACGACTCCAAAGCTCCTGCTCCTCCTCGGTGAACTGAGTCTTGATCTCATCCATCAAGTCAGCAACCTTCTGCATACGGGACTGCTTGTCAGCATCCTTAAGAGCAGCGCTCATCTGGTCATAGTAAGCAAAGATGCGGTCGTGAACCTCAGCAATGGGCTCGTCAAGGATGTACTCGCGCTTAACAATAGGACCGTTAACCTCTTCCCACTTAGCAATGAACTTCTTCTGCTCCTCGCAGAATGCTGCAATTGCCTCCTGACCAAATGCCATAGCAGAGAGCATGTCCTCTTCGGAAATCTCATCTGCGCCAGCCTCAAGCATAGAAATGAAGGTTGAAGAGCCACCAAGCTCAAGGTCAAGATCAGAGTGATCACGCTCTTCGTAGGTTGGGTTAACCAGGAACTCACCGGTATCAGCGTTGCGGCCAATACGGACGCACGCAAGTGGTCCCTCAAAAGGAACGCCACCAACAGCCAGAGCAGCAGATGCGCCCATAACAGAGATGGTATCAACAGCGTTTACCTGATCAGCAACAAGAGAAGTTGCAACAATCTGAACCTCATTGCGGAAACCTTCTGGGAAGGAAGGACGCAGAGGACGGTCAATCATACGAGCAGTAAGGGTTGCCTTCTCAGATGGACGAGCCTCACGCTTGAGGTAGCCACCAGGAACGCGACCGACTGCGTACATTTTCTCAATAAAATCAACAGTCAGTGGGAAGAAGTCGTAATCCTTACGCTCCTTGGAAACCACTGCAGTGAGAAGTACGGTGGAATCGCCGCACTTAACGATACAGGCACCTGTTGCCTGCTTTGCGAGCTCACCAGCCTCAAGGGTGTAGTGCTTACCGTAGAGGTCAAATTCGTGAGTTACTTTAGTCATTTCTTTCCTCTTCTATCTCCGTTTGCCCCATTGCAAACGGGCCTCAAACATAAAGGGCGCCAGACGGCGCCCTAAAAAGCCAACTTACTGGATGTTGTCGCGGATACCCAGGGAAGCAATAAGAGTACGGTACTCTTCAATGTCGTTCGACTTGATGTAAGAAAGAAGACGACGACGCTTACCAACGAGCATCAGAAGACCACGACGAGTGTGGAAGTCCTTCTGGTGGGACTTCATGTGGTCGGTGAGCTGATGAATACGCTCAGTAAGAAGGGCAACCTGAACCTGTGCGGAACCGGAGTCCTTCTCGTCCTTGCCGTACTGCTTGATGAGCTCAGCCTTACGATCCTTAGTTACTGCCATAATAAACCGCCTTTCGCGTTGAATACTCCTTGTACTGAGAAGGTAGCCGGCAGTGACTAGCCCCTAAGAACAAGGAAATAACCTACAAGAGGATACCAGTTACTGGTGAACTTTGCTAGTAAAAATACATTTCAGCTAGATACTAAGCAGAAATTCAAATGCCTTCAGACGTGCTTCAAGGTGTGTAGCCGCCCAAATATGCGCGCTGGTAAGCAAAAAGAGCGCAGTTTCTGGAGCAATTTCTACAATGACAAGCTGGTCAAAGGTAAGTTTTAGAAGCGATGACAACCACGAGAGCTCAAGTGAAGTTACCTCAATAGCGCCCTCAATCTCATACGCACAACTTCCACACAATGCACCACCAGCAGCTGGCGAGAAGTACGTCAGGGCTTCATCTCCACAAGCTATGCACGATTCCAGCTCAGGACGCCAGCCTTCGTGTGCCAAAACCTTAAACACATAAGCAGCGACAACAAGATCTAAGTGTTTCTCGTCATCTACTTCTTCGCAGGCTCTGAGAGCACGTGAAAGTAGCGGATAGAGAAATGCGTCTTCAACGCCATCAATACACGAAAGGCGTGCAACTTCGCAGATAGCTGACGCAGCCGCTACCTTAGAGAGATCACCGCGAAGTGTGGCATGCGGCTCAAGTAAGGTTGCTTCGGACAAGATATCAAGCGAGCGACCTTCTGCCAGCAGTACGTCTAGCTCGCAAAACAGTTCAACGCGAGCAGCAAAGCGACCGCCTGGCTTTCTGGCACCCTTTGCGACAGCGCGACGTT
>ERZ772960.2751-NODE-2751-length-12474-cov-3.209437_pt1 | contig 12474 bp, 10 predicted proteins | sample MGYA00580678_ERZ772960 | MGnify/ENA primary metagenome ERZ772960 (study PRJEB29015, sample SAMEA2737930) | human oral metagenome | biome: human oral; feature: human-associated habitat; material: dental | place: China | collected 2059 ... | reverse complement strand
AGCGCATCTTTTGTATCGGCAATCTTTTTCTTAGTCGACACAATGTCTTGGTCGAGCTTATCGCGCTTAGCTTGGCTCTGCGAAATTTGCCGCTGCAATTCAGTTTTTTGCGCCGTTAACTTGTCGAGTTCTGTCTGCAAGTTGCCTGCCAACACGCCTAAAGCAGATGCCTGCTGCTTATAGTTGTCGGACTCTGACTGTAACTGCTTAATCTGCTCGTCGTATGGATCGGCAAACGCTCGCCCCGCAAGCATTAAAGGAGTTGTTGCGCCCATCAAAACGGCTGCCGCCACAAGCGCCGAGCGCGTGACGATGCCTTTTGACGAAACTGGTGTGGTGGACCGCTGTTTCATTACCTCTAATGTATCAAAGCATAACCGCCATGTCAAGCACCGAAACAGTATATTTTTTATATTATCTAAATCTTCAAATATCGCCGCGTTGCGAGCGCCGACGAAATAACGCCAATCAGCGCGCCAAGTCCAATCATCACAAGCAGCACCACCCCTAAATACATTGTCAGCGCAGTCGTGGTATTCGCCGTCGCGATTCCGTACGACTGCAGTTTTTCGCTCGCCGCCACAAACAGCGACACGCCGATCGTCGTCGCCAGCACCGCCGCAATACAGCCGTACACTACCGCCTCGACTAGAAACGGTCCGCGAATGAAGCTTTTTTCGGCGCCGATCAGCTTCATCATTTCAATTTCATCCTTGCGGTTAAAAATCGCCATACGAATCGTGTTAAACACGATCAGCGATGAAATCACAACAAACAACACGCTTGCCGCCAGCCCTGCGCGCTGTGCAAAATTCGCCCACCGACCGATGTTTTCAATCGCATTGCGCCGCGAGCCGGCGAACGACGGCGCGCGGTTCGGATCGACAATCGATTTCAGCTCTTTATTTTTCTTCACAAATTCGTCAAGCTGCGCCGTATCGTTAATATTTTTCAAATTGATGCGAATAACCGCCGGCAGCTTGTTTGTCGCCTGACTGATTGCTTCAAGCACGTCTTGATCGGTTTTATTATTTTGCGCGTTCTGCGCGCGCGCCTGTTCCGACGAGATAAACGTGACATTTTCAACGTTTGATAGCTGCCCCAGCGCATGTATTACCGGCTTCGCCTGCTGTTCGGTTGTACCCGTCCTAAGATAAATTGACATATCAACTTTTTTACTTAGCTCCGCCACCGAATCGGCGAGCACATTGCTCGCAATTACCGTCGCAAAGATAATAAGCAATGTAATTGTCATTACTGCTGTTGCCGCCACTGTCAGCCAAGCGTTGCGCGTAAAGTTATTGATACCATAACGGCACATACGAACAAATGTCAGCCACTGCCGGCGGTGACGCTTTTGCTGTGCGAGTGCGCGCGTATTTTTCTTTGCTTTTACCGATTTTGCCATTACTGTTTGTAGCTCCCCTGCGCCTGGTCACTTGTAATCTTGCCATGGTCAATCGTGATCACGCGCCGTTTCAACCGGTTCACAATCTCAACATTGTGTGTCGTTAAGAGCACCGTCGTACCATAGCGATTGATTTTTTCTAGCAAGCGAACGATATCCCAGCTATGCCTCGGATCAAGATTCCCCGTCGGCTCATCAGCGATCAAAATCTTCGGCTGGCGTACTACCGCCCGCGCGATCGCCACTCGTTGGCGCTCGCCGCCCGACAACTGATGCGGGAACTGTTTTTCTTTACCTTTTAATCCTACAAGGTCAATTACCTTTGGCACCGTGTTCCGGATCTCACGGTTCGTCATGCCGGCGATTTCCAGCGCAAATGCCACATTTTCAAACACCGTCCGCTGCGGCAACAGCTTGAAATCCTGAAATACGACGCCAATTTTGCGGCGCAGCAGCGGCACATGCTTATCTTTCAGCGTGTCATAATCAATACCGCCAACGACAATCTTGCCGCTCGTCGGCTTCTCTTCGCGCGTCAATAACTTTAATAATGTGCTTTTACCCGCACCGCTCGTCCCGACAATAATTACAAATTCCTTCGGCTCAACATGCAAGCTCACCCGATTCAACGCCGGCTTCGCATTCTTGCCGTACGACTTCGTCACCCTATCCAACAGAATCATACGTAACCAGTATAGCAGGTTTACACACAAAAAAGAAAAACTGCATCAAACACCTTCATGCAAAGTTACGGCGTCTACTTCTCTTCTAAACGATCCTGAGTATACTTCACTAGCCGGTCAACTTCGCCGATACCAACAATTACCCCATCTTCGCCTTGGACTATCTTTCTACAACCGTCCTCCCCAATTTCAACTTCAAGGAACTCACGGCACACGACATTATACCCACTTTTATACTTGCCCTCCAACGAATACACAACTCCCTTATCCTCACTATCACGAAAAATGACAAGGGCATTAAAATCTCCGTCTAGATCAGAAGCTTCAACGACAAAATCAATAGACACACCTTCATGCTCTCCTGAAGGTAAGTTTACGCTAGCCTGAAACCAATCAGAGCCCCCGCCTCGCCTTCTCATTCTCCCTCTCTTCGGCAGCCCCGGGTTCTCACATACATCAATAAAGAATTCTCTGAATTTATCACCTGCCTGCCTCGCTTCTTCAAGAGATAGTTCATTTGAATACAGATTGTTGTTACGATTTACTGGTTCACGTCCCATAATTATGCTACGAATCCACTACCCACGTCAAATACGCACTCATAAATCCGTCCAGCTTGCCATCCAACACACCTGCAGCGTCGCGATCCTCGTATTTCGTGCGTGTATCTTTCACAAGGGTATATGGGTGCAATATATAATTACGGATTTGCGCACCCCAACTTGCTGATTCGCCCGCACGTAAATCAGCAAGTGTCTCCGCGTGCTGCTCAAGTTGCATCTGTGCTAAGCGGCTTTTCAGGATCTTAAGCGCTGTTTCCTTATTCTGGATTTGGCTGCGTTCATTCTGAATTGCCACCACGATTCCTGTCGGAATATGCGTAATGCGCACAGCGCTATCAGTCGTATTCACGCCCTGTCCGCCGTTCCCACCACTACGGTAGATATCAATACGCAAATCTTTGTCGGCAATCTGTACTTCATCCGGAGCGGCAATTTCCGGCATAATCTCAACCAACGCAAAACTGGTTTGCCGCAAATTATCAGCATTAAACGGACTAAGACGCACTAAACGGTGCACGCCATGCTCGCTTTTCAACCAACCGTAAGCGTATGATCCACGCATAATGTACGTTGCATTCTTAATCCCTGCTTCATCCCCTGCCGAACGCTCTACGAGTTCAACGTGCATATCATGTTTTTCCGCCCAGCGCAGATACATGCGCTCAAGCATTTCCGTCCAATCCTGCGCATCAGTGCCACCCGCACCACTGCTTAATTTCACAATCGCCGCATAGTTATCGTACTCGCCCTGGAATAACAAATCGCGGCGGCGATTCGCATACTCCGCTTCAAGCGCACTGATCTGCTCGTCAAACTCAGCTATCATTGAGTCATCACCCAAATCCATCAGCTCAACAATATCATTTGTTTGCGAACGCAATACCTGCCACGGCTCAATCTGGGCGCGTAACGCTGCCGATTCGCGCGACAACCGCTGTGCGCGCTCAACGTTTGCCCACACGTTGCTATCGGCAAGTTGACGATCAATTGCGGCTAGCTCTTTTGCTTTTGCGTCAATATGCAACGTTTCGTATGCGCTGCGGATCTGCTTCAGCAGATCACTCGCGCGCCTTTTCAGCGGTTGCATTAAGCTTCTGACGCATCGTCGCCTTTTGGCGATCCTTGCGAATTTTTACGTTTACGCGGCGGCACGGGCGGTTTCGGTGTTTGAGTTGAAGCTGTCGACAACTGCACTGCCACTTCTCCATTTGGCGTGGATTGAGCAGGGGCGGCGGATGCTGTTTGAGCAGGTTGCGCCTGCGCCGCGTGAAACGCTGCATCCCAATAATCTACTTGGCTTAAGCGCCGCACCAAATACGGATGATCGCTAAACGTCTGCGCAAAACGATTCATCGGGCGTTCAGCCTTATATTGCAGCCATTGGCGTGCAACATCATTCATGTCTTTCGCCGTGTCCGGACCGACGTGCACTTTAATGAGCGCATTCTTCACGAGTGCCGCGTCGCCGATATACGCCAATGCTAAACGATCGGCGGTAAATTCAGTCCGGCGACGCCAGAATCCTGCGATCCAGTTGCCAGCCATATTAATGATCGGAATGATCAAAAACGGTATCAAATACACCGATGCGTCGGTATGCTTGTATTTAATGTGCGCCATCTCATGGACAACGATCACTTTCAGCTCGTCTTCCGTTAGATAGCGAATTGAACCTGAATGCAGCACAATCGCATACGGACGCGCAAATCCAAACGCGTACGCATTAATCACCGGATTCTGCGTAATAAAAATCTCAACTTGCGGCATTTCTAAGTCTGCCGCAACTTCATTCGACCAATCGCGCAGCCAAGCGTATGCACTATACTGCACTTCAAGCGAATTACCAAGCATCTGCTGGCGCATCATACGAGTCAAAAACATGCCAATACCCAGCGAAACCGCCAAAAATATACAGCCGAGCACAAGCGCAATAAGAAGACCGATAACACCACCAAGAAACGTGACGCCGCCCAGATGCTTAGCGACTTCATCAAAATAGCTATAGATAAAATATCCGAATGTCAGCAAAAAGAAAACGCCAAACGTTACGCCTAGCACGACATTGTCGCTTGACATACGTGCACGCTCCACGGCAATCTTTCCTTTCGTATATTGGTATGGCTGTTGCTGCATTGATGATGACTCCTCTACCTGCGGACATATACCGCATATCATGGTTGATAACCCCAAAGCTCGCGCTTACTTCTTTTAGTATAGCAATATCGCTGCCCCGTGACAATTGCTCTTATGCCCGCTGCTACAGCGCTTGCACAGCCGCAACAAACTGATCGCCGCGATCATTATACGAAGTGAACTGGTCAAAGCTTGCCGCTGCGGGGCATAAAATGACTACATCGCCAGCCTGCGCTGTTGTCGCTGCGGTACGTACGATTTCCGCCATTGGAACTTTACCTTTAATAACCAAGTTGGTTTGTGGCGCAATATTGTATATAGTCTGAGCAATTTTTTCGGCATTTGAACCCATTAATATCACGGCGCGCATATTACTGCGGGCAATTTCTTTAGCAAGTGCTGTATAGTCGCCGCCTTTGTCGTGTCCGCCCAGAATCAAAACTTTCGGCTGAGTAAATGCGCCAATCGCCGCAATAGCGCTTCCTGGTGTCGTCGCAATGCTATCGTCATAATACGTCACGCCTCTTTTTTCGACAACACGTTTCAGACGGTGCGGCAAGCCCGTAAATGAGCGTAGTCCATGGTAATACACCTCTAGCGGAATGCCCGGAAACGCCATCGCAACAGCACTCATTGCTGCACACGCGTTATCAAGATTATAGCCGCCCGGCAATTGCACGGCATCGGTTGGGCATACTTGGCGATTCTGCGACATGAAGTACACGCCGTCAACATACACCTGGAAGTCATCAGGAATACCGTACCGGTACGCCTGCCCTTCGCCACCCGACGCGAGCGCAATTTGCTGTGAATAAATATTCGTCGGGTGATATATTGTAATATCATTTGCCTGCTGATACCGGCAAATATTCGATTTCGCATCAATATATTCATCAAACGTACGATGAACGTCCAGATGATCCGGTTCAATCATCAGCACAACCGCAATGTGCGGCGATCGCTCCAAATCCCACAGCTGAAAGCTGCTTAACTCATAAATCACCACATCACGCGGTGTAATCTGCGGCAGCACGTCAAGCCCTGGCGTACCGATATTGCCGACCGTATGCACCGTTTTGCCCGCCTGGCGCAAAATCGCCGCGATCATACTGCATACCGTTCCCTTACCTTTCGTTCCCGTCACGCCAATAATCGGCGCCGGACACTCGGCGAAAAACTCATTTGTCGCCGACCAAATTTTTCCCAGTGTGTGAATATGATATGGCGCGATACTTGGCGTACGAATCACCAGATTAACATCATTCAACCGCTCCGAAAAGACATTCGTACCAGTGTGAACAATTATATCGTCAGCCGGGTTTTTTATATCATTTTGATCAACAATCAGAAACTCAGCGCGCGGATACTTGCGCCGGAAATACTTCAGACTCGCCCGCCCTTCAACGCCATATCCTGCAATCGCAATCTTCATGCTTCTATTTTACCAAAAAAAGTAAACACCCCGCCAGAGCAAAGTGCTTACTCTGACACTCTGGCGGGAACAACCCTCTTGAGCGTTTATCTGCCGTTCAGCAGGTCATTGTACGCCTGCGGCGAGAGCGTGATAGTTGCAGACGCATCGCTATCGCTGTTGTGACGTCCGAAGGCACTTGCTACGATCGGGGCAAGCCCCCGTCGATCAAGATCGTCGGAAACCACGTAGTTTTTCGTTTCCGACAGAATGTCTCGATGACATGTCCACCATCCGGCATCAATAACAACCGAGCAGCCTGACATTTCACGGTGAATGAGCACACGAGCATCACGCTCGTTAGACCAGACACCACCACCCATGTTCAATCTGACGCTCGGTTCAGTTGTCTCAGACTGAACAAACGCCACTTTTGCTGTCGGAATCTCAAGTATATAGGATCTACCATCCTCGGCAGAGAATCCAATTGAGAGTCCTGTCGCCGGATTCCATGAACCCGAACTATAGGTGTAAAAAAGCCCACTAATGACATGCGCATCGCCAGACGTGCCAGCGAAACGCTCACCTAGCTGGAGCGGATACTCTTTACCCGACTCCAGACCGAAATGGGACGTAACCTCTGCGACCGTTGCAGCGCGCGTCTCCGAACGCGGCGGCAGCGGCGACAGCGCCGTCATGCTGTATACGACAACGTTTGCTATCGTATACATCACAACCATATTCTTGAAGACGACTCGCCCAAGACGATCGTCGTCAAGAATATTACTATCAACCACCGCCACATCCGAAGCAACGAAAAACCCCACAAGGGCAGCAAGCGCTGCAAAAAACAGTCCTGTTCCAGATACGGACATGGTAAGGCTCATTGCCCCTCCCAAGAAGATCTACAATACACCCCTGTTGGTGTATTGTCTAGGGTCTAGGATACAATAGAATCACACAAAAAGCAAATTTTAATAATGTTACTTAAACAACGTCTCAAGCTTATTGTTAATTCGCACAATGTCGTCCTTCGCGCCGCTACTGACGCCCGCGAACACCCAAGTATTTGCGTCAATGAACTCACGTGCCGTACACAGCATGCGCTCGCGCGAGACATTACGGATCTCGTCCGGCACATGATCGTAATTCTTCACGAAACCATCGCCGAAATAGCGCCCGCGGTAAAAATTACTAATCTGCGCAACCGTTTGCGCGCCCATCTGATAGCGCCCAAGCGCGTATGATTTTGCGGCATCAAGTTCCTCTTCGGTAATTTCACCATTCAGCACCGCACGGATTTCGCGCGCGATAATATCAAATAGTTTATCGGCTGTCTCTAAATTAACCTGCCCGCCAAAATCCCAGCCGCTATCGTAGAATCCTGTCGACGTTTCGCTAAACATGCCGTATGCTAAGCCCTTTTTACGTGCTGCGCCAAAAATACGCGAGTGCATCGTGCCGGTTAAAATATGATTCAGACACGCCATTGCCTCGGACTCATCATCATCTAACTCACGTGGCAACGCCATACTCCAGCCAAAAGTCAAATTACTCGCCTCTTTGCGGCGGATCAAGGTCGGGCCAGCCCTCCTTAATTCATCGCGCGGCACGTCAAAACGTTTACCCCGCGGAAGTTCCCACGCTTCAAGCATGCGCTGGATATGCGACTTACGCCCATGCAGGTTTCCGGCAATAACAAAGCGCATATTATCACTCGTATGCGTCAATGTATGATGATGACGGATATGCTGAAGTGTCACATTATCTATCAGCCGCAAGCGCTGCCGAAACGTATAAACATCCTCGCCCATCAGCTGCTGAATTTTTGGCCATAATACATACCCATTATTGTTCAAATAACCCGTAAGCTCGCTGCGCACATTGCCTTTTTCGGCATCAAGCTCCTCTTGCTTAAACCGCGGCTGGCAAATCGCAACTTGCTGCAACCGCAAGATTCGCTCCCATTCAAAATCCGCGCATTCCGCCACATACACCATCGACAAATCGCTCGTCATCGCGTTATGGTAAGCGCCATTCTTGGTAAATTCTGCTTCGTAAGCGTGTTCGTTTGCAAACTGCGCGTTCGCGCCAAATGCCATATGCTCCATGATGTGTGCTGTTTCGTACACATTTTTATCGCCGACATAGCGGTTGCCGGCACGAAAATGAAAGCGGAAACTCATCACCGTCGCGCCTGGCACATCAATCAACAATCCGCGCGCGCCATTTGCTAAGCGCACCTCTGATACTGTATGTTTCATCTTATCGCCTCTTCTTACGATTTTGGCGCTGCGCCTTTTTCTTCTTGCGCGCAACGTTGCGTTTATGGTTGATGTCGGCGTTGGTTTTGGTCGTTTTTACTTTGGTAAAATCACGATCGCGATTCTCCTCGCCGCCGGTAATTTCATTCACGCCGTGCTCAACTGATGTTTCCGCAAGTTTAGTTAGCTCAGTTTCGTGGTCATCATCAACCGATTCGCGGCTGATCGCGTCAGTCGGGCGCACATGATAAATCGCCCGCAACACTTCGTCGCGTAACGTCGCTTGCAAACTGTCAAACAACTTCTGCGACTCGCTGCGGTACTCAACCAGCGGATCACGCTGCCCAACGCTGCGCCAGTGAATACCCTCGCGCAAATGCTGCATGTTCTCTAAGTGCTGCATCCACAAGGTATCAAGCACCTGAAGATATACTTCGCGCTCAATCCGGCGGATCAGATCTTCGCCCATTTCCGACTCTTTCTCGGCATACAGTTTTTGCGCCGCCTCAAGCGCTGTCTCACGCCGCACGCGGTCCTTTTTTATCGCACCAATCTTCTTAATTTCTTCCGAATCAAGCGGAATAATCTCTTCAAATTCCTCGGCAAACTTCGGATTATTCTTAGCGGGTACATCTGTTAATTCAGCTATCTTAACGCTAAGCAGCCGCTGGATTTCCGGTTTGATATTATCGCCTTCAAGAATCTTGCGCCGCATTGTATAAACAACCTTGCGGTGGCGATTAATCACATTATCGTATTGAACAACATTTTTACGCGTATCAAAGTTATAGCCTTCGACACGCTTTTGCGCCGCCTCAAGCGTCTTCGACACAGCTTTGTTTTGAATCGCCGTCTCTTCGTCGACTCCTAAACGTTCCATAAGCGCCGCGATACGCTCCCCCTGGAAAATTCGCATCAAGTCGTCTTCGGTCGATACGTAAAACTGCGTATCGCCCGGGTCGCCCTGGCGGCCGCCGCGCCCACGCAGCTGGTTGTCAATGCGACGTGATTCGTGGCGCTCACTACCAATCACTACGAGTCCACCAAGCTCTTTTACACCTTCACCAAGCTTAATGTCAGTACCGCGCCCGGCAATGTTTGTCGCAAGTGTAATCGCACCTTTCTCGCCTGCCCGCGCAATAATTTCTGCTTCGCGCTCATTATTTTTCGCATTGAGAATCTCATACTTAATCCCTTCTTTATCCAGGTAATCAGCAATCATCTCATTTTTAGCAATACTGCCCGAACCAACGAGCACTGGACGCCCCTCGGCGTGATATTCTTTAATTGCCTGTGCTACTGCCTTCAGCTTGCCTTTTTCAGTTTTGTATATCAGATCTTCGTGGTCTTTGCGAGTAATTGGTTTGTTCGGCGGCACGACCACGACGTCAAGTGAATAAATTTGTTGAAACTCTTCGGCTTCAGTAAAGGCTGTACCTGTCATGCCGCTCAATTTCTTATACAGCCGGAAGTAATTCTGAAACGAAATCGTCGCAAGCGTCATGCTTTCTTGCAGCACCGGTACGCCCTCTTTCGCTTCAATCGCCTGATGCAGCCCTTCATTGTAGCGGTTACCCTGCTTCAAACGACCAGTATGCTCGTCAACGATAATCACTTCGCCATCGTTCGTCACTACATAATCTTTGTCGCGATGGAATAATGTTTGTGCGCGCAATGCCTGATCCATATGATACACGCTGCGCACATATTCCGGCGTGTACAAATTTTTTATACCAAGCATCTTTTGGACCTTCTCAACACCCTGATCACTTAGCGCCACCTGTTTATGTTTTTCCTCAAGCGTGTAGTCGTCAGGCGTCAGCTGCGCCGCAATTTTCGCAAACTGATAGTAGCTATCCGGATTTTCAGCAGCTGGTGCGCTGATAATAAGCGGCGTGCGCGCTTCGTCGATTAGAATTGAGTCGACCTCGTCAACAATCGCAAAGTTGAGTTCGCGCTGGCGCACCAGCCCGATTTCGTTCACCATGTTGTCGCGCAAATAATCAAACCCGAACTCATTATTCGTACCGTACGTGATATCAGCCTCGTAAGCCTCTTTGCGCGTGCAAGGGCGCAACTTTTTCATGCGCGGGTCGGTGTGGTTCTCATTGTCGTATTCACTGTCATATAAAAACGACGCGTCGTTGATGATAACACCCGTCGTCATGCCAAGCGCGTCATAAATCTGCCCCATCCAGCCGGCGTCGCGCTGCGCCAGATAATCGTTCACTGTCACAATGTGCACGCCCTTACCTTCAAGCGCATTCAAATATGCCGCCAGCGTTGACATAAGCGTTTTTCCCTCGCCAGTCTTTAGCTCGGCAACATTGCCTTCGTGCAGCACCATGCTACCGATCAACTGTACATCGTAATGCCGTTCGCCGATCACACGGTCAGCCATTTCGCGTACCACCGCAAACGCATCCGGTAAAATCGTATCAAGCGTTACGTTTTTTTTCTTAAGTTTTTTGCGTAGCACATTAGTCTGCGCCGCCAGATCGTCAGTCGACATTTTTTTATACTTTGGACCAAGCTTATTAATCTCGTCAACTTTTTTTTGTAAACGCTTCAAAATCCGCTTCTGCGGATCGCCGAACACTTTTGTCAACGCTTTGTCTCTCGTAACCATTCAAACCCTCTCCATTTGCTAGCTAGTTCAGAAAATCTACGCTTTATTATACTATTGAGCGCATTATAAATAAAGGGTTGTCAAAAGAAAAACAGCTCGAGATACTGATCGGCACGCGAGCTGTTTACGATTATCACTATTAAATCTTACGCTTCGCGGTCGTAACTGCGCTTAAACCGCGCCAAAAGTCCGCGCCGCCCAACGTGCGGCACGCGGTCTTCTTTGTATTTACGCAACTGCGCCGCTAACTTTTGCTCAACAATATCAGTCGCAGCGAGCACATTAACCGTCGAGTCTTTTGCCTTTATCGTTTTATCCGGCACGGTCAAAACCGCCTCAACCTCATACTTATTACCGTGGTCGCGATTAACTTCCTCAATTTTTACAATGGCACTGATTGTTTTGCGAGCGTGGCGCGTAACAAGCCTATCAAGGGCGCCGATTTTTTTGCGAATGTATTTTTTGGTTGGCTCATCAGGAGTATAGCCCCCGATACCGGCTACTTCGACATCTGCGATCATTTCTAAGATCCTTTCGTTTAACCGTTAGTATGCCTTTAGTATAGCATGATTTTACGGCGAGAATACGTAGTAAAGATTCATGAGTGATGCGCCGATCCAATCGCCTCAGTTATCGTCGCAAAGCCATCGCGGTCAAGCAGCTTTACAAGCCCTTCGTTAATCTCGCCCACAACCTGCGGCCCCTCAAACATGAGCGCCGTTACCATCGCGACCAAGCTTGCGCCGGCACAGATTTTTTCATAAGCATCAGCCGCCGTAAACACGCCGCCAACACCGATAATCACAAACCGGTCGCGATACATTTCGTATGTTTTATAAATCAGCTCCGTCGTAATTTTCTGCGCCGGTAGTCCGCTCAAGTTGCCTTTTACATCACTGCTAAGTTTATCGGGATGCTTTAACTTTGCTCGATTTTTCACCAAATTTCCAATCGTCAGCCCAGTAACACGATGTTTGCCTGCAACGCGTAGCAACGCTTTGAATTGCGTCCACGATTTATCGGTCGGCAATTTGATAAACACTGGTTTTGTCAGGTGTAATTCATCAATCGCTGAAAGCAGTTTTTCTAACCGTACCGGCGTTGTAAATGGCTCGCCGCCGTACGTATTCGGGCAGCTGATGTTCACCTCGTACAGCGGCACGGCGTTTGCCGACTCAAGCAGCCGCAAACTTACACAATAATCTTCAATCGCTTCATCATCCGTCGCCGTCTGCGGCGAATTTGTTTTCGCAACCGACACGCTCAGCGGAAAATCACGCCATAATTTCCGAGGATACGAACGAATACGCTCAATATTGCGCTCAATCCCATTGTTTGCCAACCCAACGTTAACGACGATTGATTTCTCGCTCGGCAACCGCT
>ERZ772960.2750-NODE-2750-length-12474-cov-5.320155_pt1 | contig 12474 bp, 10 predicted proteins | sample MGYA00580678_ERZ772960 | MGnify/ENA primary metagenome ERZ772960 (study PRJEB29015, sample SAMEA2737930) | human oral metagenome | biome: human oral; feature: human-associated habitat; material: dental | place: China | collected 2059 ... | reverse complement strand
CGCTTGATCTGCTTAAACAAAAGGGCTTTAGCATGCTTATGAACGCGCCCGGCGTGAAGCAGTACGACTACGAGCTGTATAAGGTCGGCAGCATAAACGCGGAGGGGTTTTTGAAAATAGCGAATGATCCGAACGTCTTAGTCATCGATGTGCGCGAGAAAAAAGACTACGACGCGGGGCATATGAAAGGCGCGATAAATATTCCTGACGGCGAGCCTTTAGAAAATTACAAGGACGTGCTTGAGGCCAATAAAGACAAAAAGATGATCACACATTGTTATAGCGGCAACCGCAGCGCCAAGCTCGCCAAAGCCCTAAACGAGCGAGGCTACAACGTCACAAATCTACTCGACGGCACGAAAGAGTATAATTACGAGTTGGTGAAATAAATCGAGATTGGCTCTTGGGGTAAAATTTTACGATTGCTTTTTGCATTTGCCAGGTCTTTGTAATATGCAGCTTCGCGGCATCCGATAAGACAGGCGCCGCTAAATTTGAAATTATTTGCTCCGCCTGCTCATTTAGCGTGTACTTTGCATAGGATTTGCCTTTGATACAAAGTGAAATTTTGGCTCCCCCATACCGAGGCGGCAATAACGCTTGGGAGTTTAACTCCTTTTGGAGAAATTTTTCAAAATTTAAATCATAAAGTTGTAGCAGAAAAGCAAGTATTTAGAGCTAAAAAATAGAATTTTACAAGCTAGCGCGAGTTTTGTGGGACGCGAAATTCAAACGAGCTCTATAAAAGTTGCGTAAATTTTAAATGCAACCTAATCGCTTAAAATTTTACTTCCGAAAATGGAATTTCGCGCTAGTGGTGCGCGCGTTTTAAATAGCCTCACCAATTTCGATAAATTTGTGCTTTAGGAGAGGTAAGCAAAATCAAGACCGAATTCTAAAAGCAAATTAAGCCCGCAACGTATTTTTCTCGCTCCATCATTACAATGAACTGAATTTTACGCGGAAGTCAAACGCACGAATTAAATTCTGCACGAAATTTTATTCAACCAAGAATTCCTTCTTATCGATCGTGCCATGATAAAAAATCCCGAGCGTATCATCAAAGGTCTTATCCAAAAATCCATCTTTTTTTAGTCCTGCTAAAGATGTATTGATTAGCTCTAGCAGCGCATTATTGCCCTTCTGCACGGCGATTGCGTTGTAAGTTTGTTTACCTAGACCATCCAAAGCAACCTGCGTTTTATTATCAATGATCGCGTATGCGTGCAGGATTAGATTATCATCGACATGCACGGCGTTTTTCGCCCTTTTGAAAGCGCGGTAGCATTTAGCCGAGCTGGCGCAGAAATTCAAATTCTTTCTGAAGCCCGCTTTGCGTAAGAAATTGTGAATAGGAGAGTGTTTGATGACGAAAATCCTCTTTTTGCGGAGTTGATCGAAGCTCGTGATATTTTCGTCTTTTTTGGCTAGCACACCTACCTGCACCTTAAAATAAGGCTCCGAAAAATCTACTTTTTTCGCTCGCGTGGGCGTAGGAGTAAAGGTCGCAATCACCATATCCGCTTCATTGCGCTGTAAAGCGCTAATGCGTCTTGAAGCCGTGATCGGGATAAATTTTACCTTGCCAGGATTATCGCCGAAAATCTCCTTACCGAGCTTTTCGCCAAGAGCAATCTCAAATCCCCTGTATTTGCCGTCTACGAGCGCACTAAACGGCGGCTGATCGTTATATACACCGATGCGAACGAGCCTATCTTTTTTGATCTGATCCAAAGAATTTGCAGATAGAAAACCAAGTAGCAGAGCCGCCAAAACAAATACTTTCATTTGCTCCCCTTTTAGTTGAAATAAGGCGCAATTATAATAAAAAGAAATTATAGCCAGCTAAAATTCTGCGATTTATGGCGCATTTTCATCTAAATTTATGAAAAGATGAAATTCGCGGAGAAATTCTATGTTCAATTTACAAACGAAATCTCATAAAAAAACTTACACGAGCGAAAAAGCTTTTAATTAAATTTATAAACAAAATTTTACGGATGTATTTCACGTTAGAAAACCTTAGCGAAATTTACGATATTCTTAAAAGTAAACGGCGAAATTCTACGCAGATTTAGCGTCTAATTGCGAATTTAGCTAAGGGGCGAAATTTAGCTCCGCTGTTACGCAGAAGCTCAAGCTCTTAAAATTTCGTAAGACTAAGCTAAGATGCAAACGTAGCAGTAATAGTCCTAGATCGGCATTACGCGGATGTTCGGGCTAAGGTTTTCTTGCAAAACATTTTCGATCGCGTATAATGTACCGCTCGCACCGCTGGCGCAGCCGCTACAAGCGCCAAGATAACGGATATATATGTCCGTTTTGCCGTCGTCTGCAGGCCTGATGTCGATGACGTCGAGATTGCCACCGTCCATCTGAAGCATCGGGCGGATATCCTCGTCAAGCACTCCTTCGACCGCTTTAAATTTACCGATCAAATTTAACTGCTCAAAGCTCATCTCGGCTCCCACTTTCGCGCTAGTAGCGGCACTCGCCTCGGCTTGAGCTTGAAGCCTCTCTCTCTCCATCTCCTCTCTGGTTTGCTTTAAAATATCGACCAGATAGTAATCCTTCTCCTCGTGTCCGCCCGGGCGCACGCAGGATTTACAAAACGCGCCCGCTTTGGTGTATTGCGTGATCTCCTCGACCGTATGAAGATCGTTTAGGCGGATCACCTCTTTGATCGTGCCGAGGCTTACGCGCGCGCAGTCGCACACGATGATCTCATCCTCGAAATGCGCGGGATCGACGCCCTTATAATTCGCTGCAGCCTGCTTGATGACATCGTATGCCATGACCGAGCAGTGCATCTTTTGCGGTGGCACGGCGGGCTCATCTGGGGTATCGCGCATCGCGTGCTCTACGTCTAAATTTGTAATCTTTACCGCTTGATCGACGGTCTTTCCGATACAAAGCTCAGCCATCGTATCCGAACTCGCAATCGCCGTACCGCAACCGAAGCTTTTAAATTTAGCGTCCAAAATTCTATCAGTCTTAGGATCGATCAACCAATACAGCCGCACCGCATCGCCGCAGCTCTCGGCGCCGAAGTCCGCGACCACGAGCTTGCCGCCCCTAGCCTTCGCCTCCTCTTCGGTAATCTCGCCCATATAGCGAGGATTATTCATACGCTCCTGCACTTTTTGCGAGTACTGCTCCCAGATCGAGCCGTTTATCAAACTATTTTTTGCCATTTTTTATCCTTTATTTTTCTCATAACCTTGCGGCGCGTAAGCAAATGTGCTTGAAATCCCGCGCAGACGGGCGATAGCTTTACCAATATGTTCGATCGCATAATCGATCTCCGCTTCCGTAGTAAAGCGCGACAGCGAAAGCCTTAGCGCCGTATGCGCCAGCTCCTTATCCGCGCCGATCGCTTCCATTATTGGGTTATTCTCAAGCGCCTCGCTCGCACACGCAGAGCCAGTAGAAGCGGCTATGCCCGCTTTATTTAGATCCCACAGCATCGCCTCTCCTTCGACGCCTTGGATCGAGGCGAGGATGGTGTTTGGCACGCGAATGCTGCGATCACCCACGACGCTGACGTTTGAAATTTGCAAAAGCGCATCCTCCAGCTTATCGCGAAGTCTACTTACCTGAGTACGCTCAAAATCCATAAATTTATTCGCTAGCTCTAAAGCCTTACCGAGCCCCACGATGCCTGCGACGTTTAGCGTGCCGCTGCGGCGCCCGCCCATCTGCTCGCCGCCGTGAAGTAGGCTCGTAAGCGGCTTACTATCTTTTATGTAGAGTGCGCCGACGCCCTTTGGAGCGTGAAATTTATGCCCGGAAAGGCTCAAAAAATCCACATCCGCATCGCGCACGTTCACCTTTATCTTACCTATCGCTTGCACCGCGTCGGCATGATATAGCGCGCCATGCTCGTGTGCGATTTGTGCGATTTTTTTTACGGGGAAGATCGTGCCGGTTTCGTTATTTGCCCACATCACGCTAACGAGCGCAGTTTTGTCGTCGATCTTTTCGCTAAGCTCGTCAAGATCGATTAGTCCGTCTTTATCGACGCCCAGGCGCGTGATCTTTACGCCGCAAATTTTTTCTAAAAAAGCACAGGTCGCGCTGATTGCGGGGTGCTCGACGGAGCTTATGACGATATTATCCTTCTCGCCGGTTAGAATTTTATCGTAGTAAATTCCTTTTAAAACCCAGTTATTGCTCTCGGTCGCACAGCTCGTGATGACGATATCGTCCGCATCCGCAGCGCCAAGCCCCGCATAGAGCCTATCCATCGCGGCTCTTAGCGCGGGGTGGGTCTCGCTGCCGAAGCTGTGAAGGGAATTTGGATTGCCGTATTTATCGCAAAAAAACGGCTTCATCTCCTCAAAAACTTCGGGATCGACCATCGTAGTGGCGTTATTATCCAAATAAACGCGCTGCATAAAATTCCTTTCTAAAATTTGTCTGAAATTTAATCAGACAATTTCGCTCTTTTATCAATTTCGCACGATAATATAACATAATTGCTAAATTTTTCTTTAACGCTTGCCGTTTTAAAAACCAAAAGTTTTCGGAGAATTTATTAGATCGAAAAATTCCTTGCGCGTGTCGTTTCGGCTGATAAAAAGCCCCCGCAGTGCCGACGTAGTCGTGGTCGAGTTGATCTTTTGCACGCCGCGCATCTCCATGCACATGTGTCGCGCCTGTAGCACCACGCCCACGCCGAGCGGATGGATCACCTCCTCGATGGCGCCTGCGATCTGCTCGGTAAGCTGCTCTTGGATCTGCAGCCTGCGCGCGAAAATATTTACCATACGCGGAATTTTGCTAAGCCCCACGACCTTTTTATTCGGGATATACGCGACGTGTGCGCGCCCGATGATAGGCAGCAGATGGTGCTCGCAGAGGCTATAAAATTCTATATCTTTTATCAAAACCATCTCGTTGTTGCTGCTCTCAAACAGCGCGTCGTTTAAAATTTCTTTTGGATCCAGCTCGTAGCCGCTAGTTAGAAACTCATAGGCTTTAGCCACGCGCTCGGGCGTCTTTACGAGTCCGTCGCGCTTCGGATCCTCGCCTAAAATTTCAAGCATCTGCGAGACGCAGCTTTCAAATTTCGCTCGGCTTTTTTCGTCCATTTTTAGCAATTCCTTAAAGATCGATGCGCGATATTACTCAAAAACGCCTTTTATAACGCTGATAAATTTTAAAATCCTAATTAAAATTTCGGGCTACGCGCGGCAGTTTATGTTTAACGTATCGGTAAAATTTTAGCCTCAAGCCCGCTTTAAATTTCAAGGCGGGCTCTTAAAAATTTTAAAATTTAAAAGCTGCGAGCCGCTTAGGCTCGGCAAATTTTAGGAATTTATACTTTAAATAAGAAATTTTTTGATATATTACGAGCTATTTTTAAATTTTCTAAAGGAATTTTATGGAAGTAAAAGCAAAAATGAAAGACGCCGCAAATGCAGTAGCTGCGAGCAAGATCGAAGCAAAGCAGATCGCAGCCAAAGTAGAAGAGCTAGCCAAAAAGGCCTCCAAGCAGCTAAGAATCGACGGATTTAGACAGGGCAAAGTGCCTACCGCGGTGGTTTTGAAGCGATACGGCAAGCAGCTTGAGGGCGACGCAAAGCAGGAGCTTCTTAAAGATATGATTGATGAGTCTCTTAAAATTTTAAAGAAAAAACAAGATGAAATTTTATCCGAGCCGGTCTTTTCTAAATTTGACGAAAACAAAGGCGACATCGACGTGGAGATCGAAATTTCTTTCAGGCCCGAGGTTAGCGTCGAGGGGTACGAAGAGCTGATCCCTAAATTTAGCAGCCCGCGCGTTACTCAAAAAGAGATCGATGAGAAAGTAGCGGAATTTTTGCAGATGATCGCTCCGCTTTCTAAAACCAACAAAAAAATTCTAGCCAAAGACGATTTTGCAAAATTCGACTTCGAAGGCTTCGTGGACGGCAAGCCATTCGACGGCGGCAAGGCGCAGGATTACGTCCTTCAGATCGGCTCAAATCAATTCATTCCGGGCTTTGAAGACGGAATGATCGGACTTAGAGTGGGCGAGGAGCGCGACGTAGCGGTTAAATTCCCCGAGAATTACGGCGCGAAAAGCTTAGCCGGCAAGGACGCGATCTTTAAAGTCAAGCTTCATGAAATTCAGGCTAAAAAACCTGCCAAAGAGCTCGGCGAGGAGGAGCTAAAGCAAGCGCTTCCGGGAGAAGCGGAGCCGAGCAAGGAGAAATTTGAAGCGCGCATCAAAGAGCGCATCAAAAACGATAAGCTTCAAAAGCTTATAAATGAGGATTTAAAGCCTAAATTTGCCGACGCGCTCGCCGAGAAATTTAACTTCGCGCTTCCAAAAGCGATCGTCGAGCAGGAGATTAATTTGCAATTTAACAACGCCTGGAGCGGCTTTTCAAAAGAGCAGATCGAGGAATTTAAAAACAACAAAGACGCCCTGGATAAAAAGCGCGAAGAGTTTAGAAAGGCTGCCGAAAACAGCGTCAAGCTTACCTTCTTAATCGACGAGCTAGCCAAAAAGCGCAAGATCGACGTGAGCGATCAGGAGCTCGTTCAGGCGGTCTATATGGAGGCCTACACCTACGGCGCCGATCCGAAGGAGCATCTAAATAGATACCGCAACAACGGCATGCTGCCGGCCGTTAAAATGGCGCTGATCGAGGAGAAGCTATTTAACGATATTTTCTCCAAGCAGGGCAAAAAAGAAGAGAAGGGCGAATAGATGGTGATTCCTTACGTTATCGAACAAACTAGTCGCGGAGAGCGCAGCTACGACATCTACTCGAGGCTGTTAAAAGACCGTATCGTAATGCTTAGCGGCGAGATCGACGACGCAGTGGCAAGCTCGATCGTCGCGCAGCTTCTGTTTTTGGAGGCGGAGGATCCGGATAAGGATATCTATCTATACATCAACTCCCCGGGCGGCGTGGTTACGAGCGGATTTAGCATTTATGACACGATGAATTACATCAAACCCGACGTAAGCACGATCTGTATCGGTCAAGCGGCGTCGATGGGGGCGTTTTTGCTAAGCTGCGGCGCCAAAGGCAAACGCTACGCGCTTCCAAACTCGCGCATAATGATCCACCAGCCACTCGGCGGCGCGCAGGGTCAGGCTACCGACATCGAGATCCAAGCCAAAGAAATTTTACGAATGAAAGAAATTTTAAATGGCATCCTTTCGCAAAATTCCGGCAAAGATCTCGCGCAGGTCGAAAAGGACACCGATCGCGACTTTTTCATGAGCGCCGAGGATGCCGTGCAATACGGACTGATCGATCAAGTACTTCAAAAGAGCTTTAAATAGATGATCCTGGACGTCCTTACCTATCCGAATAAAAAGCTTTATCAAAGATCGACCGAGGTCGTTAAATTCGATGCGGCGCTAGGTAAGTTTTTGGACGATATGTATGAGACGATGATCGCAAAAAACGGCATAGGTCTTGCCGCCATCCAGGTAGGTAAGCCCGTGCGCGCTTTGATTATAAATTTAGCTAATGAGGAAAAAATCCAAGACAAAAAAGACCTCATCGAGATCATCAATCCGCAAATTTTAAAAAAGGAAGGCGAGGTCGTTTACCAGGAGGGCTGCCTGTCGGTGCCGGGCTTTTATGAGGACGTCACGCGCGCCGAGTTTATCACGGTGCAGTTTCAAGACCGCACCGGCAATACCCACGAAATGGACGCTAGCGAGCTGCTAGCCGTCTGTATCCAGCACGAGATGGACCACCTCGACGGACATCTTTTTATCGAGCGTATCGGATACAACAAACGCAAAAAATTTGATAAAGAATTCAAAAAAAGCCTAAAAGAAAAATCGAAATGAAATCCCTAAAATGCGCTGCCTTCACGGATGCACTGATCCCCGTAGAGGTCGAGTCGACATTCGTGCGGGGGCTGCCGGGATTTAATATCGTTGGCCTTGCGGGCGCTACGATAAAAGAGAGCGAAAGTCGCGTAAAAGCCGCGCTTATGAGCTTAAATTTTAAATTTCCCGCCTCCAAAATCATCATAAATCTCTCCCCCTCCGACACACCCAAAAACGGCTCGCACTTCGATCTTGCGATCGCGCTTCTCATCGCGCTGCAAAAAGAGCGCATCGACGGCGATTTCTTCGTCTTCGGCGAGCTCGGTTTAGACGGCAGCTTAAAGAGCACGGCGAGCCTCTTTTCGATCCTGCTTTTTTTAAGCACGAAGGTGAAGCGCGCTAAAATTTTAGTGCCGCAAAGCATTGCTCTAAAGGCCTGCACGATCCCAAACTACGACGTGTATGCGGTGGATAGCCTAAGCGACGCGGTCAGATTTTTTTTAGACGAGGAGTTCGCCGCAAGCAGGCTCATGCGAGAAACCCATCCGCTTTTTAAAAACGTCGTGGAGATTGACGGGCAAGCTTACGTCCCCAACCGCGATTTTTCGCTCGATTTCAAAGACGTCAAAGGGCAAAAGCGCGCCAAACGCGCGAGCCTGATCGCCGCGTGCGGCATGCACAATATCCTCTTTGAGGGCAGCCCGGGCTGCGGCAAAAGTATGTGCGCCAAGCGGATAGCCAGAATTCTGCCGCCGCAGAGCCTGGGCGAAGTGCTGCTCTCGTGCGCCTACGAGTCGCTAAATAACAAAGACGTCGATTTTAGCGCACTGCGCCCCTTCCGCTCGCCGCACCACACCAGCACGCGCAGCTCGATTTTCGGCGGCGGCAGTAGCGGCGCAAAGATCGGCGAGGTCGCGCTCGCAAACGGCGGCGAGCTGTTTTTCGACGAGCTGCCGCACTTCGGCAAGCAAATTTTAGAAAGCCTGCGCGAGCCGCTGGAGGATAATAGAATTTTGATTTCGCGCGTAAATTCCAAGGTCGAATACCAAACGAAATTTATCTTCGTCGCGGCGCAAAATCCCTGCCCGTGCGGAAATCTATTCTCCAAAAACCTCACCTGCACCTGCTCGCTAAACGACATCAGGCGCTACAAAAACACGATCTCCGCGCCGCTGCTTGATCGTATCGACATATATGTCGCGATGGACGAGACTGGCGCGGACGACAGAAGCGACGTTTGCAGCGAGGAGATGGCAGATGCGGTGCTGCGGGCGTTTCGCGCGCAAAAGGCTCGCGGACAGAGCGAGCTAAACGCAAAGCTACGCGACGAGGAGACCGAAAAATTTTGCGTCTGCGAAAGCGCTGCGCGAGAGATTTTGCAAACGGCGATCACCCGCTACGATCTTTCGCAACGCGGCGTAAATAAAACGCTGAAGCTCGCGCGCACGATCGCCGATCTAGCAGGCGCCGAGATCATCGCCAAGGCGCATATTTTGGAGGCTCTTAGCTTTCGCATAAGGAGCGAAATTTGAAAAAAATTTTCTTTAGCACCGCAGAACTCGACGCGCGGGCTAGCGCGAAATTTGGACTTGGCGAGCAAATTTTAATGGAAAACGCCGCAGGCAGGATCGAGCGCGAGATCAGAAAGCGGCTCAAAAAGGGTTCGCGCATTTTGGCGCTTTGCGGCGGCGGAAATAACGGCGCGGACGCGATGGCGGCGCTGCGAAAGCTAAGCGGCGATTTTAGCTGCACGGCGCTTTGCGTGCTTCAAAACAGAAGCGCGGCGGGCAAATTTCAAGCGGAAGCGGCGCGGGCTGCGGGCGTTAGGCTTATCGATATCGCAAGCGCAAAAGATGCTTGCAAGCACGCAGTCAGCGTATCTAACAAGGATATCTGCGCGCATGAAAGCGTAGAAGGTTTCTCCTTAAAGGGTGCGGGCTCTTGTGATGACGATCCCGATAACGAGCGCGAAAGCCCAAGCGGCACGGACATTTCAGGCGGCGACGATAAATTAAGCACGAAATTTACGAGCACTAAATTTGAGATCGCGGGACGCAGCGGCGAATGCGGCGAGCTAGGCAGCGAATGCGGCGAACCGAGCGTCCTGAACGATGAGATTACAAACGCAGACTGCATAATCGACGGGATTTTCGGCAGCGGTTTAAACAAAGCCTTAAGCTCTGAAATTTGTGAAATTTTATCTCTCGCAAATAGCTCAAAATCCCTAAAAATCGCAGTCGATGTCCCAAGCGGCATCGATAAGAGCGGGCGCATTTTAGGAGCTGCCTTTTGCGCGGATCTAACGATCGCGATGGGAGCGCTGAAGCTCGCGCTGTTTTCGGACGGCGCGAAGGATTACGTAGGGCGGATCAAGGTCGCAAATCTTGGAATTTCGCGCTCAAATTTCGAAGGACGGAGCGAATATTTTCTGCTTCAAAAAAGCGATCTGAAGCTGCCGCTACGCAGGAAGCAAAACACCAACAAGGGCGACTTCGGGCACACCTACGTCGTAAGCGGGCAGATGAGCGGAGCGGCGCAGATGGCGGCTCTAGCGGCTCACGCGATCGGCAGTGGGCTCGTTAGCGTCGTTAGTGAGGGGCCATTAAATTTAAGCCCGATTTTGATGCAAAAAAGCTCATTTGATGCCGCGCGGGTCGTAGTCTGCGGTTGTGGTCTCGGGAAGCGGAAGATCGATCTTGCCGCGCTGCGGGACAAAAGCTGCGTCATCGACGCCGATCTGTGCTACGAACGCGAAATTTTAAGCTTACTAAACGCTAACTCAAATTTAATCATAACGCCCCATCCGAAGGAGTTCTGCTCGCTTTTGAAGATCGCGGGTATCGCAGATCTTAGCGTGAGCGAGCTGCAAGAGCGGCGCTTCGAGCTTGCGCGGGCGTGGAGCGAGAAATTTAGCGGTGTGCTCGTGCTAAAGGGCGCAAACACGCTCATCGCCCAAGCTGGCATCATCTACGTCTGCGACAAAGGTAATGCCGCGCTCGCAAAGGGCGGCAGCGGCGACGTGCTCGCAGGGCTCATCGGCGGGCTGCTCGCGCAAAACTACTCGCCTCTGCAAGCCTCAATCTGCGGCGTCCTAGCCCACGCACTCGCCGCGCGAGCCTTCGCCAAAAACTCCTACGCGCTAAATCCGCTCGATCTCATCGAGGAGGTAAAATGGTTGTGAAAAAGCTCGCCGTGCTTTTTAGCGGCAGCGGCTCAAATTTGGAGGCGATCCTGCAGAAGCTGCACGGCAAAATTTTTGGCGAAACCAAGATCGAAGTCGTGCTAACGCTAAGCAACAAAGCTGACGCCGGCGGTATCGCAAAAGCCGCAAAATTCGGACTTAAAAGCGTGATCCTAAATCACAAAGACTTCGCTAGCCGCGAGGAATTCGACGCCGCGCTCGTACGCGAGATCGAAAAAAGCGGCGCGGAGCTTACGGTGCTTGCGGGCTTTATGCGCATTCTAACGCCCGTTTTTACGAGCAGGGTTTGCGCGATAAATTTGCACCCATCGCTGCTGCCTCTTTTTAAGGGTGCGCACGCGATAAAAGAGAGTTTCGAGAGCGATATGAAGGTGGGCGGCGTGAGCGTGCACTGGGTCAGCGAGGAGCTTGACGGCGGCGCGATCATAGCTCAGCGCGCGTTTGAAAAGAGCGCAGGAATGAGCCTTGAAGCTTATGAGACCAAAATCCACGAGATCGAGCATGAGCTATTGCCGCAGGTGATCGTAGAAATTTTGTGCCAAAGCTAAATTTAAAGAGCGAAATTCCGCGGAATTTTTTAAATTTAAAGCTTAGTTCTTTAAATTTAGGGGCGAATTCGAAGCTAAATTTTAAAATTTGCTAGCTAAATTTAGAAAGAGAAAGATGACCGCAAACGAACTGGAAAAACTAAGACTTAGCATCCTGGATGAGGCGGAGCAGCGCAAAGGCATGGCGTTTTCGATAATAGTACTAGCGGTGCTAGCCTCGGCGCTGTGGCTATTTTTCAATTTTAGAGATCAAGAAGCAGCAGTAGGCCTCTGCTGGATCATAGTGGTATTTAGCTGCGGCAGCATCTCTTTTAGAGTAGTGAATAAAGATGCAAATATAGTGCGCGTATTTATCTTTTGCACCTTGCTGTGGATGCTTGCCAAAGGCGTAGAAATGTGCAAGAATGATACCTTGCGCTTCGTCATCGCACTCGCAACCATCTGCCTTTCTTTGTTTAATATCGCAGATGCCGCGCTGGAGCGGATCAAATACAACAGATCCAAAAAATTCGTCCGCGCCTTTAAACACCAATATATTGCGCCTTATATCGCGAGCCTAGGCTACCGATATGAAATTTCAGGCTCGTTTCGGCCGGCGTATCTGCGCGCTAGCGGCCTATTTGTGGACGGCATAAGCTATTTTGATTGCGAAGATAAAATTTCCGGCGTTTATGACGGAGTATTTTTCAGCTTTGCGGATGTTTGCGTGACTCATACTGACGAACGACGTAGCAGCAGGGGGATCTTTTTCTACGCGGAATTTAAAAAGCGCGTAAACTCGGTGGCGGTGATCCTGCCTTCGCTCAGCGCTAGGCCAACGCTTGGCGGACTTAAGAAGATCGCGATGGACGATAGCGAGTTTAGCTCCGCATTTAGCGTATATAGCGCCGATGCGGTGTCTGCAATGTATGCCCTCACGCCCGCCTTTATGCGGCGCC
>ERZ772960.2748-NODE-2748-length-12480-cov-10.011509_pt1 | contig 12480 bp, 10 predicted proteins | sample MGYA00580678_ERZ772960 | MGnify/ENA primary metagenome ERZ772960 (study PRJEB29015, sample SAMEA2737930) | human oral metagenome | biome: human oral; feature: human-associated habitat; material: dental | place: China | collected 2059 ... | reverse complement strand
CCGTAGAGGTAATCGTAGCGCCGGCAATCGCTTGAACATCGCTTCCCAGCGCAAAGGCATCGGTAGTCGGTTTATTGCGGAACTGTCCGATGAACGGTTCGTCCTTCGCCTTTGTTCCGATACCGGGTGAATCGGTTAATACCAAAAACTGAATCATCCTCAGTTTTTCTTCCATGTCGATACCGATAAGGATAGTCGCCTGATCATACGTATGACCGCTCACCGTTACGATAATTCCGGCAGGTTTATCTCCGCTCAGCGCAAGGAAGGTATCGCCGAACGCTATTTTATCGACCGATTTCGGCATTCCTTCGGTGATGGGACGGAAGGAATCCGCATCGGGGAAAATCGCTTGAAGAGCGAGCTTTGTTTTTGCCTCTTTAGCCGCAAGGATACGGGGAGAGGTCAGCATATTAACCGCCGCAAGCGCAAGACAGGCTACAACGGTATACAGCGCCAATGTAACGGACAATTTCATCATCTGTTTCATTTTGCACCCTCCTTAGCCGGTTTTGCCGCTTTAACGGGCTTTACATATCCGTATTTCTTCTGAATCAGTCTATTTAAGAATGTAACAACCGAATTCATAATCAAAATGCTGTACATAACGCCTTCCGGCATTCCGGCAAACAAGCGCATTAAAGCGGTAATCAAGCCGCAGCCCGCGCCGAAAATGATCTGTCCCTTAAAGGTTACGGGAGAAGTCGCATAATCGGTAGCCATAAAGACGGCGCCGAACAGCAAACCGCCGCTTAACAGCGTGAGCAGCGGATCGATACCGGCAAGCGAAGTTACCGCTACAGCCGTTACAATCATAGAAATGGGAATTTGCCATTCAATAACGCGGGTAACCAGCAAGTAGACAAAACCAATGAGAATCAGCACCGCGCTGGACTCGCCGATACAGCCGCCGTGATCTCCTAAAAAGAGTTTAAGGTATACGTCGCTTGAGGAAGATAACCCCATCTTCTCCGCGATTGCGGCCGCAGTGGAAATTCCGCCTTCCGACATTTTAAGATACGAAAGCGGCGTTGCCGTACTCACTGCGTCAAAGCCGTGATGAGGCGCCACCCATGAAGTCATCAAGCGTGAAAAACTGACAAAAGCAAAGGCACGGCCTGCCAACGCAGGGTTAAAGGGATTGGCGCCGAGCCCGCCGAAAAATTCTTTTGCTACGATAATGGCAAAGATGGCGGAAACAACGACAATCCAGATCGGAATAAGCGGCGGCAAAACAAGCGCCAACAGCAAACCGGTTACTGCAGCGGAACAATCCTTTATGCGGATATCCTTGTTCATCGCTTTTCGGAACGCAGCTTCGGCGCCGACTGCAACGCCTACGGAAACAATAATACGGATGAGCGCCGGTACTCCGTATAAATAAATACCGTACAGCGCAAGCGGAGCCAGCGCAATCAGTACGTGTATCATCAGCTTTTTGGTGGTTACGGGGCTCGCGATATGCGGCGCGGGGGAAAGATAAATTTCGTTCTTATCTGTATCAGCCATAATCTATTTTCCTCCTTGCGCAGCGGCTGCCTTTGCAGCCTCTTTTTGCTTCGCTTCACGTAAAAGCTGCTTTCCGACCTTAAAGCGTTGGACAAGCTTTATGCGGGCAGGACACACATAAGAACAAATCCCGCATTCAACGCAGTCCATCAAGCCGCAGCGAACGGCTTCGTCCAGCTTATTCGCTTTTAAGGCGCGGATCATCAGAACGGGAGAGAGCTGGCAACTGCAATGGGTTACGCATTTTCCGCACCCGATACAGGGGCTTTCTTCATCAAGGTTGACTTCCTCTCTCGTCAAGAAAAGAACACCCGACGTATTTTTCTGTACGGGAAAATCCGCGTTTTTCATCGCAAAGCCCATCATCGGGCCGCCTGAAATAATCTTGGTAACGCCGGGCTTCAAGCGGATGACATCGGGAATGAGATCTCCGATACAGGTACCGATCGGAGCGATTACGTTCACCGGATTTTCACATGCTCCTCCCGAAAGTGTGAGCGGCCGATCAATGAGCGGCACCCCTTTACGGAATGCATCGGAAATTGCCTTCATTGTTCCGACATTCTGAACAATACAGCCGATCTGGAACGGAAGCCCGCCGGAAGGAATTTCCCTGCCGACAACAGCGGATGTCAGGTTTTTTTCACCGCCCTGCGGATACTTTGTTTTGCATAATTCAACGGAAATGTCGTAAGCACCCGGGCCGACAGGATTTTGCTTTATTTTTGCAATCGCTTTTTCGAACACCGGAACCAAGTGCGTCTTGTTATCCTCAAGCGCAATAATGCCTTTGCCTGCTCCGGTAATGTGCATAATAATCGCCATTCCGTCTACAATGGTTTCCGCGGAATGATACATGGAAGCGGCATCGGTACACAGATACGGTTCGCATTCCGCAGCATTACCTAAAATGTAGTCGATTTTAGCATCTTTAGGAGGGCTCAATTTGACATGCACTGGAAAAGAAGCGCCGCCCATACCGGTGATACCGGCCTCGCGGATACGCTTAATGGCGTCCTCTTTTGTGCACGTGAAGGGATCAAGCGGTTCCATAAAGGATTCGGAAGGTTCCTCGCCCGCTTGAATTGCGATACAAAGTGCGTCCGTATTACCGGTAACGAGGTGGGGTTCTATTTTTTTTACGGTACCGGAGATCGAAGCATGTACAGGCGCAGACATAAACTTGTCCGTTTCCGCTATTTTTTGACCTCGTACAACCGTATCGCCAACCTTTACCAACGGAGTATTCGGAGCACCGCCTTGGGTAACAGGAATCCACACCATCTTTGTTGACGGCATGACAGCCAAGACTTCGGATTCTGCGGAAATTGCTTTCCGCTCGGGAGGATGACACCCCCCTTTAAATGATTTAGTACTCATTCTTCTATTATATAAAACATCATATATTCAGTCAAGAAAAAAAAACACGATTGAATGGGTAAACGCACAGTAAGAAGGTACTATCGGCAAACGGCAAAAACTGATAGACTAAGTGAAATTTTAAGACTATAACAATAGTGAATAATTTTTATATTGTGCATCGCCAATCACGGCGTAATTATGCATTATACACAACTAATATAGTAAGGAGACGAGATAAAAAGCGCTGTCTGAAATAGCGCCATCGCTTTTTATCTCAAGTTTGCGTTGCAAACTCGATTATTTTACGAATGCGCTGACGCGCACAGCTAAAAACTTTTTCGGAAATTTAAATTTCCTGCAAAAGTTTTTATGGGAGTAGAAAGAATGAGCATGAAACCGATGCTGAGGAGCAATATCTGTTTGAATGCGCACCCTCAAGGATGTAAAAAAGCGGTTGAAGATCAAATTGCGTATACAAAAAAGAGAGCTGCTTCTCACCCTGCAGGAACGGCGGCGCCGAAAAATGTTCTCGTAATCGGCTGTTCCGGCGGATACGGATTGGCGAGCCGCATTACGGCAGCCTTCGGATACGGAGCTGCGACAATCGGCGTATCGTATGAAAAAGCCGGTTCCGAAAAAAAATGGGGAACACCCGGTTGGTATAACAACTTAGCGGTTGATACCGCCGCAAAAAAGGCAGGCCTGACCTCTATCAGCATAAACGGCGATGCATTTTCCGATGCTATTAAAACACAGGTTATCGACGAAGCGAAAAAACTGGGCATACAGTTTGATTTAATTGTTTACAGCGTGGCAAGTTCCGTACGCACCGACCCCGACACAGGTGTTACCTACCGTTCGGCGCTCAAGCCCTTCGGAAAACCGTTTACCGGCAAAACCCTCGATCCGTTTACCGGAGCTTTAACCGAAATCACCGCGGAACCGGCGAGCGATGAAGAAGCCGCTGCTACCGTAAAGGTTATGGGCGGCGAAGATTGGCAGCGCTGGATAGAAAAACTCGGCGCCGCAGACCTGCTTGCCCGGGGTTGTATTACGGTTGCGTATTCGTACATCGGGCCGGAAGCCACACAAGCCCTGTACCGCAAGGGTACCATCGGCAAGGCAAAGGAACATCTGGAAGCGACCGCCCATGCGCTGAACGCCAAGCTCGCAGCCTTGAAGGGCAAGGCATTTGTGTCGGTCAACAAAGGGCTGGTAACCCGTGCGAGCGCCGTCATTCCGGTTATTCCGCTCTATTTAGCAAGCCTTTTCAAGGTGATGAAGGAAAAAGGCACCCACGAAGGCTGTATCGAACAGATAAACCGCCTTTTTGACAGTCGCCTGTACACGGCGGACGGCGTTATTCCGACGGACAGTGAACATCGTATTCGCATCGATGACTGGGAATTGGATGAATCGGTGCAGTCGGCCGTTGCAGAGATTATGGCCACGGTTACCGACGAGACCAGCCGCGAGCGTACCGATGTCGATGAATATCGACACGATTTTTTGGCGATTAACGGATTTGATATTGCCGGTATCGATTATGATGCCGAGATTGACCGGTTCGACCGGATATAAGAGCCGGACTTTCTTGCAAAGAAGTATCGGCATTGACACAGAGTAACAGAGTAAGAAGATGAACGAAAAATTTATTTTGAATGTTTTTGACAAATTTGAAAAGAGTTCGGCAGTGCTGCTGCATATAAAGGAAGGAGAAGCGGAGCTGACGTTGAAAAAAGAAGCTGCGTATCAGAATGCGCAGGCGGCTGTGCCGTTTGCACTGCAAAATGCGCCGATGCAGCCGATCGCCGGAGCGAATACAAACGGATATGCTGCAGCGGGAACCGGCATATCAGGTGTTCTTGCAAATACCGGAGCAGAAGCGGTGGGGGCGACAGTAAGTGTGCAGGGAATAACCGCCGACGCAGATTCTACCGGTGCAAGTCCCGTTGGCGGAGCGGCGGCGATTACATCCGGCACTGACGCAAACCTCGTTACGGTCAAAAGCCCGATTGTAGGCTCATTCTACCGCTCTCCGTCTCCAGACGCGCCCGCGTATGTGGACAAGGGTTCCAAGGTTTCTAAGGGGCAACCGCTGTGCATCCTCGAAGCGATGAAGATGATGAATACCCTTGAGTGCGAATACGACGGTATTATCGAAGAAATTCTCGCAGCAAACGGCGATTTGGTCGAGTTCGATCAGCCGCTCTTTACAATCAGGATTTAAGTATGATACGGAAAATGCTGATTGCGAACCGCGGTGAAATTGCCGTCCGCGTTATCCGTGCCTGCCGGGAAATGGGCATCGAAACCGTCGCTATTTATTCTACTGCCGACAAAGAATGCCTGCATGTACAGTTAGCGGATCATGCAGTGTGCATCGGGCCTGCGCCGTCGGCTAAAAGCTACTTGAATAAAGAGGCGCTGATTACTGCCGCACTCTGCACCGGTTGCGATGCCGTGCATCCCGGTGTCGGCTTTCTTTCGGAAAACGCAGATTTTGCGCGGGATGTAGAAAAATCCGGCATGTTCTGGATTGGGCCGAAGCCGGATACCATCGAAATGCTCGGCGATAAAGTAAAAGCACGAGAAACTGCCCGAAAAAGCGGGCTACCGATTACGCCCGGCTCTAAGGGGGCGATTACAACCAAAGAACAAGCGGCGGAAACCGCGAAGGAATGCGGCTATCCGGTTATTATCAAAGCAGCCTCAGGCGGCGGCGGCAAGGGTATGCGCATCGTCTGGAAAGAAGCCGATTTAGCCGAAAACCTTTCCATTGCGTCTTCAGAGGCGGAAGCGAACTTTGCCGACGGCACGGTATATATCGAAAAATACTTGAGCGACCCGCGGCATGTCGAGTTGCAGGTTATCGGCGACGGTACAGGCGGTGTTGCAATTCTCGGTGAGCGGGACTGCTCGGTACAGCGGAATCACCAAAAACTGATAGAAGAAAGCCCTTCGCAAGCGGTGAGTGATACAATGTATAACGCAATGTGTGCAGGTGCGCAGAAGCTTTTTTCGACGCTCAAGTATTGCGGAGCGGGTACCATAGAATTTCTCGTCTCCGGTGATCAGTTCTATTTTATGGAAGTGAACGCACGTGTACAAGTTGAGCATCCCGTTTCCGAGATGGTAACCGGCACCGACATTATCCGTGAGCAGATTACCGTGTGTACGGGCGGCAAGATGACACTTCCTGACGGCGTAGTGCCGATAAAGGGCTGGGCAATCGAAGCCCGTATCAATGCACGCACACCCGGGCTGATTACAAATCTACGGATACCCGGCGGAAACGGTGTCCGGTTCGACGGATTTTTATATCAAGGGTACAAGGTGGTGCCTTTCTATGATTCGATGACAGCCAAGCTGATTGTGCATGGGGCGGATCGGGCACAGACTATTAAAAAGCTGCTGTGTGCACTGGATGAGCTGCATATCGAAGGTATCCAAACCAATATTGAAGAGCAAAAAACTATTTTACGGTCGGCTCAGTTCCAATCGGGAACCTTCGGCACAAGTTTGTACGCGCAGTTATTCACTACTGGAGATAAATAAGGAAAGAAATAATGGAATGTCCTCATTGTAAAAAACAATATGAACGGGAAACGCTTTTGAAGCACTTGATGGTATGCCCCGACTGCGGCTGCCACATGCGGATGGACGTGCCCGACCGGATTGCCTATATTGCCGATAAAGACACATTTGAAGAGCTGGATCCTACCTTACGGACAATGAATCCCATTCAGATGGCGGGATATGAAGAAAAAGTTTCCGCCGCGGAGGCGAAAACCTCGATGAATGAAGCGGTTGTTACCGGCACATGCAAGATCGAAGGCAGGGATGCGCTGTTAGGCATTATGTCGTTCGACTTTCTCGGCGGTTCGATGGGTTCGGTTGTCGGGGAAAAAATTTCGCGGCTTATGCTAAAGGGTGCGGCTGAGCGGATACCGGTGATTATCTACGCAACATCGGGCGGCGCGCGTATGCAGGAAGGGCTTTTCTCGTTGATGCAGATGGCGAAAACCTCAAGCGCAGCGGCGGAGCTTGACGACAAGGGTGTCCCCCTCTTTCTGATGCTCTGCGACCCCACGACCGGCGGCGTTACGGCAAGTTTTGCGATGCTGGGTGATGTTATCGCGGCGGAACCTAATGCGCTTATCGGTTTTGCAGGACCGCGTGTTATCGAAGGCACTATCCATCAACAGCTGCCCGAAGGCTTTCAGCGCGCCGAGTTTCAGCTCAAAAAAGGTTTTGTAGACTGTATTGTGCCGCGTATCGAGCAAAAGCATTTTTTTGCCGTGATGATCGACGCACACATGAATCCGCCGTTCGGCAAGGAAAGGAAGTAACATGAGTAAAGAAAACGAACAAAAAACCGATCAGACCGAACTTTTAACCGGACTACGCGATATTGCTGATAAATACGGACTCGACATTACCAACGAGCTCAAGACTATAACCGAAAAACTGCAAGCAAGTTCCGCGATTTCCCAAGTATGGCGGAAGATTGAACTCGCTCGGCACAATGACCGCCCGCGAGCCCTCGACTATATCGATATGATTTTTGATAACTTTATCGAACTGCACGGGGACCGCTGCTTCGGCGACGACCCCGCACTGATAGGCGGTATTGCCTTTATCAACGGGATACCGGTAACGGTTATCGGAAATCAAAAAGGGCGGAACCTGAGGGAAACCATCGACCGGAACGGCGGTATGGCGAATCCCGAAGGCTACCGTAAAGCGCTCAGGTTAATTAAACAAGCAGAGAAATTCCACCGCCCGATTATCACCTTTGTCGACACGCAAGGCGCATATCCGGGGCTCGGCTCGGAAGAGCGCGGTATTGCAGAAGCTATCGCGGTAAACTTACGTGAACTAAGCCGTGTAAAAGCGCCTGTTATCTGCTTTGTTATCGGCGAAGGCGGCTCCGGCGGTGCGCTCGGCATCGGCGTCGGCGATAAGGTGTATATGCTGGAAAATGCGATTTTCTCGGTTATCTCGCCGGAAGGTTGTGCGTCAATCCTCTTGAGGGATTCGAGCAAGGCAAAAGACGCTGCTGCGATGCTGAAAATTACCAGCCGCGAGGTGCTCAGCCTTAAGCTCATCAATGGGGTTATCGAAGAACCGGAAGACGGCGCCCAAACCGACCCGCAAAAAGCGGCAGACAAAATACGTGCTCAAATCTTGCACGACCTAGCCGATCTCTGCAAACGCGATCCGAAAGTCTTGGTACGGTACCGCCGCAAAAAGATACACGCAATCGGCCGTTTCTCCGAGTAACAAAAAAGCCTCTCAAATACAAGTCTTTGAGAGGCTTTTACCGAATCAGTCAGCACCGGTTCTTCTAAGCACGCTATTGGCTGTTAGAAGGGGCTTTGATGTTAATTCGTAGACGGTAATCGCTTATTTGCGATTCAATGTACCGTTGACCGTTAAAACATCATTATTCAATGCAAACTTCAATGTTCCTTCATAGTGATAGGGGGCATCGGAAGCAAAGGTGTCGTTTTTCAACGGTACCTTATTCCAATCCAAATCGGACATTTTCGTCGGATCGCCGCCGTCCTTGAGGTACTCAGGCTTGATCGCAAAACCGGTATCGGTCTTTTCCGCAATATCTTTTGCAATCTTTGCGCCGGTAAGAATATTAAAATTCCCCTTATTGTCGGTTGTTAACTCGCATGCAGTTGTCTTGCGGGCAAACCGTATCGTAAAAGCACCGTCGGTATTTATTACTTGGAGCCCGTATTCCTCGACAAATTTCCAATCGGAAAGTGAAAGCAAAAACAGACTGCGCAGCGCTGCCGGGATCGCCGCTTTTTTATCTGCAGCGTCGCCTGCATAACGGACAACGTTAAATCCCTTCGTAGACCCTTTTAAACTGGCTCCCGAAACGGCATCGAATTTGTCCTGCACTGTTGCTTCTTTTCCAAACGTCCAATTAAAATAATTGGATTCATAATCTTGCTTGGCAATGTTCATTCTAAAGTCGATTTTGACATCGGTTGCAGCATCGGAAGCTTTAGCATCGGCAGAGCCGGAGGCAAACGAAAGAACACTTGTCAAAAAAAGAACCGATAATATGAAAGTAATTTTTTTCATATTCCTTCCTCCTAAAAGAAAATTTCGGATATTTCCTGCATCCCTGCAAATGTTTGCAGTGTATAACATTGAAATATCGAAATACAGCATAACGAATTTTTTTTTAAAAGTAAAGAGAACGGCAGCACCCTTGACATTTTTTTTTATTTTCGGTATAAAGGTTCCCATAATTATTTATGACTTTCCCCTGTAGCTCAGTAGGCAGAGCAAGTGGCTGTTAACCACTGGGTCCGTGGTTCGAACCCGCGCGGGGGAGCTTCCAAAGCTCAAACGGTATTGCCGTTTGAGCTTTTTTATTGTGCGGCATATATCCGGAACAAGAGACTATCACGTTGTTTTCCATTCTTCATGGCTTCAAAGGTAAATAACAGATCACCCTGTCCGTTCAACAGAGGGTTATGAAGGTTACCGACGCCAAAAAGCAGGCACACAGAGAATAACAATGGTGTACAGTTCCAAACGTCCTGCCAGCATAGAAAAAGAGAACAAGACTTTTGCCCAATAGGGAAAGAATGAAAAATCTCCGCCGCTGCCGACTTTTCCAAAGGCTGCGCCGATATTACCGACCAACGTAAGCGCTGCCGCTATATCGGTAAGAATATCCGCTCCGGTCAAAGCTGCCGCCAAAAACGTTATCAGAAGACACACAAAATACACAAACATAAAACCGGCAACACTATACACAACGTCTTTGCGTCCCGGCCGGCGGTTAAGTTGAATACTGAACACCCCGTGAGGGTGCAAAAGTCGCTGCATTTCGTTTAACGCTTGCTTGCGTAAAATAACCCAGCGGATAACTTTAATACCGCCTGCCGTTGAACCGGAGCAACCACCGATAAACATCAGCAAAAAAAGGAGTGCTTGCGCAAACGCAGGCCATGTGCAGTAATTCACCGTGGAAAATCCGGTGGTTGTCATAATCGAGGCAACATGAAAAAAACTGTGGCGAAAGGCGGCGGCGATGCCGTAAATCGGCACAAGCACCAACGCAATGCCGATTCCTGTACAAAGCCCGATACGGAGATATGCCAACAATTCGGAATTCCTAAAAACCTCTTCGGGCTTTCCGGTAAAAAGATGGAAGTAGAGACTGAAATTAACGCCCGCCAAAAACATAAATATCGTACAGATAATCTCAATAGCCGCCGAATTATAATACCCGATGCTGGTATTTTGCGTTGAAAAGCCGCCGGTACCGAGTGTTGAAAAACTGTGGCACATTGCCTCTAAAAACGGCATGCCGGCAAGACACAGCAGCAGTATTTGCAATACCGTCATTCCCAAGTAAATAAACCAGAGCGCCTTTGCCGTATGCGTAATCTTTGCCGTTACCTTTCCTTTATCAGGGCCGCTCGTTTCGCTTTTTATCAGCTGAAAGCCGCCGACGCCGAGAAGCGGAAACAATGCAACGGTTAAGGCAACAATCCCCATGCCGCCGAGCCAGTGCATTTGAGTACGCCATACCCGCAACGCCATCGGATAGCTTTCGATATTTTCAAGAGCGCTCGCACCGGTGGTTGTAAATCCTGAAACCGATTCAAAGAACGCATCGCTGAAGTGCGGCACAAAGCCTGAAAGCATGAACGGAACCGCTCCCAACAAACCGGCTCCGAGCCATGCTGCGCTTACCAAAAAGATACCTTCGCGTACGGTAAGTCTAACCGGCTGCCGCTTGGTTTTAATAAACAATAGAAGCGTTACAGGCCAAAGAACCGCCATCGGGATAAAAAATGCCGACAGCATGTTCCATTCATGCAGATAGACGGCAACAGCAACCGGAATTAAAAAGCTTCCGGCGACAATTGAAAGGATCATCAAGATGATGGCTAAACATTGGAGAAATTTCATTTTTTACCGGCAAAATACTTAATAACTTCGTCGCTTTGCGCAACTTGTACGATAATGGCGAGTTTATCATCCGCTGCGAGAACGGTATTTCCGTCGGGGATACGGCAGCCTGTTTCGTTCGTAATGAGCAATATAAGGAAAACTCCGTGCATTGCAACATCTTTCAGACTTTTCTCTACCGCTTCCGACTGATCGGAAATAATAACTTCAACTATTTCGAGTTCACCTGCCCCCATCGTATGGATACGGGTAAGATGCTTACCTCCCAGATGGCTCATAATAACGTCAACCGTAACGTCTTTTAACGGAATCGCGACGTCCACGCCGATTTTATATGCCACGTTCGACATCACGGAGCTTTGCACAAGCGCAATGGTTTTAGGGATGCCGAGTGTTTTAAGATATGCGGAAGTAATCATGTTCAATTCGTAGTTTTGCGTTGCATTGATAACGAGATCGAAAGAATTAAGCGCAATTTCTTCTATGAATGCTTCATCGGTAACATCACCGCTGTAGATGCGCGCTTCGGGATACTCTTCCGCTGCATGCGTTGCGAGGGTGGTGTCTTTATCAATAATAGCGACTTCCCAACGTGATTTTGAGTGATGCCCGAACAAGCGTTTAAATATACCGAACGAATGTTTTTCGATGAGACTTTCCGCAACCCGCTTGCCGACCTTCCCGATACCGACCAATGCAATTTTTTTGATAGGTTTAACGGTAAATCCTGCAAGCGCATAAAACCGCTCGATATAATTCGGCAGTGTCAGAATTGAGATTCTCATACCGGCATGAAGTACCGTACCGCCTGAGGGGATGACGGTTTTATTCTCATCCTCTACGGCGACAACGACAAAGGGGCCATCGATAGTAACACTGCGGATATTCTGCAGCGTTATGCCATCCATCTTGCTTCCTGCACCGATGGTAAAACAGGTGAGCTGATACGGAGAATTTTCAAAGGCGATAATATCGCTCACGGCGCCGTGTTCAACGGCATTGATAATTGCGAGTGCCGCTTCTTGGTCGGGATGCACTAAAAAATCGATACCAAGCGTACGTTCTTTTCCTGTGTTCAGCGATGCAACATAGTTTTCGTTCCTTACGCGGGCAATTTTAAGTACCTTGGGCGCAAGAGATTCTGCAACGCCGCAGATAATCATATTCAGCTCGTCGCTGTCGGTAAGCGTTACCAGCGCATCCGCCCGCTGGATTGCAGCCTCGGTTAAAACTTTCGGATCGTTGCCGCTCGCTTCCGTTACGATACAGTCTAAACGGTTGGCGGCATGGCGAGCGGTTTCTTTATTTTGTTCAATAAGAACTACATTATGTTTTTTCGCGATTAATCTGCGGGCAAGCTCAACTCCCGTTACACCTGCGCCAATAATAATGACGGTCATTTGCAATTATACTAACACAAAAGCATCGGCATGGACAGGGGTTTCATTACCTCACGGTATATATATTACGGCAGCAAGGAACTTTGCAAGGAGAAATTCTTAATTGGAAATAGTATTGCACTAAGCGATGGAATTTTTTATACTCATAAGAACCTCTTAAACCCGATAGTTTCGGAGGTTTTTTAAATAAATCAACACAAGGGCGTTTCTAAAATCGAAAGTTTTTAGCAGTTCCCGCAAGTGAGGTTACTAT
>ERZ772960.2747-NODE-2747-length-12480-cov-14.938592_pt1 | contig 12480 bp, 6 predicted proteins | sample MGYA00580678_ERZ772960 | MGnify/ENA primary metagenome ERZ772960 (study PRJEB29015, sample SAMEA2737930) | human oral metagenome | biome: human oral; feature: human-associated habitat; material: dental | place: China | collected 2059 ... | reverse complement strand
ATCTAAACACACTGGCTCCCGGAAAACACACACTTGAGGTTGAAACAAAGGACGGCAAGGTTGAAACAGAGCTTACAATCAAAGCTGCTCCAGTGACATATAAGGCTACTCATGAGTATAAGTCTATAACACCAGGTATGGAACTACCTTATGATGTTACAAGATTCCTTCCACACACTATTTATGATCTTCCAAATCAGAGAGTTGTTTTCTTAGTAAACCATTACAGAGAAATCGAGGTTGCAGGTGGTAAGTGGATATTCAGAGGCTGGAACCCTGAATCAGCAACTGTAAATGGTGCAGATTTACACTTTGTTGGAAGCTGGGAGTTTGTAGCAAATCCGGTACAGCCTTCAGTACAGCCTTCAGTACAGCCTTCAACATCAGATTACTACTTTGAGACAGGTGCAAATGCAGTATGGAAAAATGGCGATAAGGATTTACTTTTCGTTGTTAAATCAAAGACAGACGATACCCACACATTCGATAACTTCAAGGGTGTAGAGGTAGATGGCAAGAACCTAGATGCTACAAACTATGACGCAGCTAGAGGAAGCGTAAGAATCAGCCTAAAGCCTGCATACCTAAAGACTCTAAAGCCTGGAAAGCACACTCTGACAGTAAGTTTTAATAACGGTTCAGTAAGTACAAGCTTCACTGTAGCTGGATCAGGCGCTGTAAACACAGGGGATACTTCAGGGCTAGTATATATGATTATGCTTTTAGCTTTCGCATCAACAATGATGACTGTACTAGTGCTCAGAAAGCGAGTTAAGTAAGCGATATATACTTCAAATGAAATAAAACAATGAATAGAGGAGATGGCTCAGGCTGTCTCCTTATTTTATTTTTTTGTTTTTATGATAAAATAGTACTTGAAAATATTTAGAGTTGTGATAGAATATGACGATTTAGTCTTGTTGATTAAATGGTAGTTAGTTGGTAATCACTAAGAAGGAATTTCAATAATGAAACACTTTGAGTACATTTCAAAACATGACGATAGAGTTAAATTAGCATATAAAAACATAAATGCAATGCTAAATGAACTTCATAAGAGAATAAAATCTTTTACTTTTACAACAGAAATAGTTGGAAGCTATAAGAAGAATCTTATTACTTATGATAGAAAATCTAATATAGGATTTGACTTTGATTACAACATTGTTTTGAATCAAAATGCCGACAAGTACAGCCCTAAAAAAATAAAAGAATCTATTTTTATGGTTCAATTTAAAGAACTAGCAAATAAATACGGCTTTGATAAGATTGAAAACTCTACAAGAGTAATAACTCTCAAGAAGGTTAATAAGGAAGAATCTAAGATAACATACAGCTGTGATTTTGCAATTGTCCGAAACTATGAGGATGATAACAAAAACAAATATCAGGAATATATTCGATTCAATAAGAATACTAACAGGTATTTATGGTATGAACAGTCCTATGGAGTTTATGATTTACCGAAAAGAATAGATTGGATAAAACATGAAAATAATAGCAGGGTGTGGGATGAATTTAAAGATAGATACTTGTATATGAAAAATAAAAATAAAAATACTAAACTTCACTCAAGACAAATTTTCTCTATGGCAGTAAACGATATATGCAACAAATATGGTTATAATGAAATAGAGAACTTTGAGGGCAAGGAAAACAGCAAACCAATAGACATATATATGAATATGAGATATATAAAGGCGTCTGAAATGATTCCGGCATGCAAACCGATTAAAATAGATTTGAATTTTTGATAGAGGGAAAGTATCATGGCAAAGAAGAAGAGAGTATCGTTAACGGATAATTTTGAAGAGGTACTTAAGGCAGGGGACTTTGAAGCCTTTAAGGCTATTTATGATAAGTGCGAGCTGAATGCTTATTATGATGGTCGCTTTGGGCTTAGAACAGCACTTCACCACAGAGATATAAATGAGGAGTTTGCAAGATGGCTGATTGGGCAAGGGCTTGATGTAAATGTCTTAGACTACTATGAAAACACGCCTTTATGTGCACATGCTACATACGGAGATGACATGGTGAAAGTCTACTATGAGCTTGGAGGCGATATTAATAAAGCGAGTAAATACGGGACAACACCTCTTCATGAGGCAGCAAATCGACATCATGTAGATACGGTAAGGTTCTTAGTTGATAATGGAGCAGATGTTTTCGCTAAGGACGATATGGGAAGAGATGCGCTTCACGATTCTTTGATGAACAGCGGAGGAATATATATTATTCCTATGCTTGATATTGCAGAGATTCTGCTTAATGCTGGAGTTGCAATCACACCGGAAATGCAGGACAGTGTAAGAAAGATGGGTGAGGACTTTGAATTTCACAGAGATAGTTTCAAAATAGAAAATATCGAAGAAGTTGATAATGCTCTTCAGAAGATGTACAAGCTTTTTGCAGTAGAGCCTGTAGCAAGAAGGATGGTCCACGATGGAGTTTCACCAATAATTCCTTGCGAAGGAACGTGGAAAAAGAAGTTTAACTACCTTTGGGATTATCTAGTTCCATCATCTGGACCGGCAAAGACCGTGCAGGGAGAGCTTATACGCATTGGCGGGCGAATATGTGATGAGTTCTACAGAAATGGTGGGATCAACTGGGATAGGGAATATAGAAAGATGGCTGATGCCCTTCCTGGATATTTTACTCTAGGAACAGCGCTTTCAGATGATGAACTTGCAGAGCTTAACACACTAATATCAGAAATCAAAGCTCAAGGAACTCCTGATGCAGTATTAGATAGAATTTGCGAGCTTGCAGTTGTATGGGTGGCTAAAAATCCGGATCCTATAGCACTAGCAGAGCCTAGCTACAAGAGATAAATTTAAGATATTTTAAGAGGGGAAATCATCCCTCTTTTTTTATCCGATTTCTAGAAATTATCGCAGAATTATGTGTATATTTTTTGCATAAGAAACATATTGCATAAGTAAAAAGTGTTTTATATTATATTGGTGGGGTATATTTAATTGAGTACAATTTTTTTGTGCATACCCATGCACATTTTTTTTGCAAGTAATTGTTTAAAGTATATATAGAAAAGGGAAGGGACATGAACAATAAACGACTAGTAAGTATTCTATTAACAATGCTTATGCTGAGCAGTCTGACATTCAACGTTGCTTCTGTATGGGCAGAGGGCGGAGCTGCGAGCGAAAGCGAGCAAGTAGCAGAAGAAGCAAGCAATGAGCCAAAAGCTAGCACGCAGGCTGAAGCAGAAAACGGACAAAATAAAGATGCTTCAGAGAGCGTAAGCACTAATTCGCAAGAGCTGAATAAAGCTGCTGTAGCAAGTCAGGAGTCTGCTCCAGCAAGGACTAGATCAAAGAGAGATGCATCTCAGCCACTGGATTATACATTTAATGTAAACTGGGCAAATGGTGTGTCCTCAGGTGTTGTGGATTATCGCTACGATGATGCAGCAGATCCTGATCATAAGAACCTCATTATGACACCAGTAAATCGTGAACTTAAGGTTGCTACACTTGCATATTCACTATCTATAAACAACGATGCTACAACAGTTCTCCCTGCTGGAGCTATAAAGATTACTATGCCAAACTACCTGTTTGAAGCTTGGACTGATAAGTACAAGGTGAATAGGATCAATGATTATACCATTGATAATCCGGTAAAATGGCAGATTCCTAAGGCACCAGCGACATCTTCAGTTAGTGACTTTAACTATGTAGATAATGGAGATGGAACTTATACAGTTACAAACTTTAAGCCTGTAGCAGGTGGAGCAAAGCTTCACTTTGAGCAGGCCTTTCAGTTTAGACCTCTATACATACAGGTTGATAGAGATGGAGTCCAGAAGAAGGACTTAAGTTTTAAGCTAGAGATCGATACTGATGGAGATGGAACACCTGATGCTACAACCATACGTGATCTATCAGCTGAGATACATAATAAGACAGAAAAGATAACTATAGATTTAAAGAAGGACCACCTATCAAAAGAGGGTGGAGTATACTTCAGTTGGCAGGATGTTTGGGGTCCAAAGCCTAGCGATGCGAAGGATTACTTCTATGTAATTTGGTATGCAGATGTAAAGCGTGGCCAAACAGATACAATTCCCAATAACTATGAGATAGTTCAAGATAACAGCGATGGTGAGCTAATAGGAGCAAAGAAGAAGGATGGCGCATACAATGTGCCTTACGGATTCTCACACAAAAACAGCCTTGATAGAAATACTGATACAAGCTACAGTGGAATAGCCGAGAGCGGATGGCAGGATAATCTAAATCAGGTCAGCTTGTATAACGAGTATACAGGCCCATGGGCATCACATAGTATGAAAGGTCTTGCATTTGCAGATTGGGATCATGCACGCATGCTACTTCTCAAGCGCTATCCAATTTCTATCCTTAAAGATGCTAAGAATAGCGGGGTAGACCTTGAAAATATAGGTGTAGCTATTACAAATAAGGTAACTGTTAAGACCAAGCTAGCAAACGGTGTAGAGTACACTGATACTGATTCCGAAACCCAAAGTATTCGTGTAAAGGAATATTCTGGTATAAATAATATTTGGAAGTACGATGGAGCAAACAAAATCAATGGCAGAACTACAATGCCTGGAGCTCTTGATTTCACACTAGGTGGAGATGATAGAGAGCTTAGGTTTAGACCTAACCTAAGGACATTTGAGACTGAACTTGAGGGTAATCCTTTGACAGAGCCTACTTTTGATGATGATGCAGGAGATTACAAGGCAAAGCCATATAATGCAGAGATTGAAGAAGGTGCCTTATATAATTCAACTACTAGGGATGCATCGGGTAATAGGCTTAAGAGTTTCACAGAAAATGAAGCTAGCCTAAATAAACTTAGCGATGAGGATGCCACATATAAGAGCGTAGCAATTACGCTTTCATCGCATAACGGTGTTAAGTCATCTGTTGGTGGATGGACTATGGATACAAATCCAGATAACTCACAGTCTCGCTCTAAGCCAATCGAAATTTGGACAAGAAAGGCTGGAGAAACCGGATTCACAAAGTATGGAGAAATTACTTTTGATGCAAATGGAAAGTATACATTTAACTCAACTGATGGATCTGTAACAGTCGACGATGCTAAGGGTAAGGAAATTCCACTACCTGCAAACACAGCAGGACTTAAGTACAAGTACACGAGTGAGTATTTCCACTACAAGTTCAATTCACAGACTTTAGTAGAGCTTCATCCTACAAGTCATCTAAAGGGACTTCTTACAGCAGATAAGAATCAATATAATTATTCTGCTATCTCAACATATGCAAAGGTAAGCTTTGATGAGAATGGAGCAAAGAAGCAGAACGAGGACACTAAGGGATATCCACTATATGTAGCGACAGTACTCATGTCAACAATTAGCCCTAACTTCAGCGACAATCTGGAATATTCAATGGGAGAGCTAGTTGATGATCCTGTTAGAGGCGTACAGACTAATACAATAAAAAATAGATTCAGACAGTACTCATCCCTTTACGATAGTGGACTACCTGATCGTGAGTACCTAAATAACTATGTGTATAATAAGGGAACTTTATATACTTTGCTTCCAATAGGAACTAGTGTTCAGAAGTCAAGTGTATCTGTTAGTGGAGGGCCGTACTGGCAACAGTCAGTGCTCACACAGGGTGCAGATTATCAGATAGAGATGATAGAAGACTGGGAGGGAAGTGGTCAGACCATGATGAAGATTGACTATTCATTCCCACCAGAGAAAGCTAATGTAAAGACATATAGTAATCATGACTTTGTATTAAATCTAATTTATAAGCTAGACAATCCGTATAGCAACATCATTGATAGAGGAAACAGTGTAACAACTACAACCATGCTGAACTTTGATCCAGATGGAAAGGATGTTGTGCGTAAGCCACTTACAACTGTGCAGAACGAGTACAATAGGCTAGTTGAGAAATCAAAGTTTGATAATCTAACAAACGGAGATTTAAACAACTGGCGTATGCTGAGTAAACCAATTCAATATAATCCAGTAACTGTTACGCAGTCAGGACTTACTAAGGAAGTTGCTAACAATATAGATAACTCATTCTCAGGTAGCTCAGACACATATATCGGAAATGGATATAGTTATAGAATTGCTTATACAGCGTCTAACTATACACGCTCAGATAAGCTCGTATTCTACGATGTTTTGGATAACGGAAGTGAGGATGCAGCAACAGAGTGGAAGGGAACATTTGAGAGAATAGATGTTCGCTCAATCGATACAAAGCTAGCGTATGGAATACCGGGCGAGACAGCAAAGCCAGTAGTATACTACGCAACAACAGTCCCATCAGAGCTAAATGTCGATGACAGTTCAGTTTGGTCAACAACTATGCCAGCTGATAAGTCAAGCATCAAAGCTATAGCAGTTGATGTTAGAAAGACAGATGGTGGACATGACTTTATACTTGATCATGGAAACAGCTTGAGCTTCTACATATACATGAAGGCTCCTAAGGACAAGAGTCTTGATGGAAAGAAGGCTGTAAATGAAGTTATATCAAATGCGAGAAATTTCACAGGTGAGCAGGCAGGTGCCGGAGATCAAGTTCTAAAGTACAAGGCTCATTCAGAGATTACTCTACATGTTCCTGACCTACAGCTAAACAAGGAGTCAACACCTGCATCAGGTACGGAAGAGGCTCCAACAGTTATAGCAAATGAAAAGGATACAGAGCTAACATATAGACTTAAGATAAAGAACAACGACACAGTGCTAGCGGCAAGAGACATAAATGTTGAAGATATAATTCCAGAAGGCCTTGAAGTAAACAAGGATGATATCAGAATCACATCTGCAGCTCTTAAGCTAAATAATGTAAGTCTAAGCAATGCAACGGGTGTCGGTTTAACTCAAAGCGGACAGAAGCTAAGCTTTAGCGTAACGCTTCCTAAGGACGCTGAGATGACAATCACAATCCCAACTAAGCTTAAGGACAAGACAATAAAGACAACTGTGCTTAAGAACACAGCAAAGATAACAAAGGCTGAGGACATTGACCTTGATGTAAAGAGCAACATAACATACCACAAGACAATAAGAACTTATGAACTAAATTATGTTGTAAATCCAGATCCTAACTACGGAGCTCCAGCTGACAGCACTACACCAGCGGCTGTAACAGAGCTAGAGTATGATACAAATCAAAACCTAGTTCCTGCCCTAACGACTACTAAGAAAGTAAATGATGATGGGCTTCAGGGAATTTGGAGCTTTGATGGATGGAAGAAGGCTGTTACAGATAACTCAACTGTAAACTCTGTAAATATCCGTGGAAATACTACGGTTTACGGAACATGGAAGTTCACTCCAACTCGTGACCTCTCAGTAACAAAGAAGTGGGTTAACTATAAGGGTGAAAACGATCCTGCTCCAGTAAATAAGGTAAAAATTGAACTGCTTCAGAACGGAGTGGTTAAGGAGACAAAGGAAGTTAATGCTTCAGATAACTGGACATATACTTTTAAGGATCTAGAAAAGTTCAATCCTGCAACAGGAATTCTTTACACATATACAGTTCGCGAGCACGGACTAAACGCACAGAATAAGATAGAATATGGTGCTTCAAGGTATACTGCAAGCACAGATGGCACTATGGATCAGGGCTACACTATTACAAATAAGAAGTCCATGCCATGGGTTCCAATGATTCCTGCAACAACTAGCCTAACGGTTACAAAGCAGTGGGAAGGTCTATCACAGGCAAACATCGACGCTCAGTCGGTAAAAGTTGTGCTTTATAAGAACGGTGTGGCAACTACAAGAACAGCAACGCTTGATAAGAACAATAACTTTAAGGCGACATTTGCTGGACTTCTAGATGCAGATACAGTTGGTGCAGCAAAGAATGTTTACAGCGTCAGGGAGCTAGATGCAAATGACGGTGTACTTGAAGAAGGAAGCACAGTAACTATAAACAATAGAACTTTCAAGGTTCACTACGATGGTAAAAAGGTCGTAAATACTCTGGTAGATACAAAAACAGAGGTTTCTGGCAAGAAGATTTGGGATGATGCTAATAACCAGGATGGAAAGAGACCTGATGAAGTAACCGTGCATCTGCATGCTAACGGTACTGATACAGGTAAGACTGCAAAGGCTACTAAGGCAAATGGCTGGGAGTATAGCTTCAAAAACCTAAAAGTATATGATGAGAACGGAGATGCAATCACATATACAGTTACAGAAGATCAGGTTGATGGATACGAAGCGCCAGTTATAAACGGCACAAACATCACAAATAAGCGCGTTCCAGATACACTGGACATACCAGTTGAAAAGATTTGGGATGACAACGAAAACGAAAGCCAGATGAGACCTGACAAGATATATGTTTATCTCTATGCGGATGAAGTTCTTATCAAAGAACAGGAGCTAAGCGAGGCAAACGCATGGAAGCATGTATTTGAAGACATGCCTAAGTACAGCGCTGGTAAGGAGATAAAGTATAGACTAAGTGAACCACCAGCGAACAACTATAATGTTAAAATCACTGGAGATGCGCAGGCAGGCTTTAAGGTGACAAATAGCTACTATGTATTTGCAACTACTGACACTGTATCAGTTAAGAAGGTTCTTGATGGAAATCCTTTGATTAATGCTAACTTTAGCTTCCGTCTTGAGGCTGAAAATGCAAATAATCCAATGCCAGAGGGAAGCGATAATGGATCAAAACTAATCCAGATAAACGGTGCTGGCGAAGCAGACTTCGGTGAAATCGAGTTTGAAGAAAAGGGAATTTACAAGTACTATATCACAGAGATAAACAGCGGTGAAAAGAACTACACTTACGATGCTGCGCGTTATACAGTGACATTTGATGTTCGCGATGAACAGGGCCAGCTCGTATCATACAAGAAAATCGAAAAGGAAGATGGTACAGAGGTAGAAGCTGTGACATTTACAAATGTTTACAAGCTTCCAGAAGTTCCAAAAACAGAAAAGCCTTCAGTGCCTAACACCTTTGATGATAGCAATGCTATGAGATACATAGTTCTACTAGCTGCAAGCATGCTTCTTATTGTTTTTATCGAATACAGAAAGAGAAGCGGACTAGCTGATACAAAATAGTAGACCTTAGCAGTATACTGCTTTAGGAAAATATCATACAAATTTAAGGCCACTGGTTTCTTGGGAGACTAGTGGCTTTTTCCTTTTGATGTAGAAATGTACTAGAATATGATTTATAATAAGATAGGTTTTTGCGTGCTAGAGCAGTAGTCTAATAGCTAGCTTTGATGGCAAACGAATAGCTATATTTATACTAGATGATAAAGGAGGCAAAATGGATAGAGACGATAGAGAATTTGATAAATACAATAATAGAAATTCCGATAATGATAGCAACCAGCAAAGGCAGTCAAATGGTGGATTTGTTCCTTGGTCTGTGCAGCAGCAAAACGGCCAGAATCAGCAGTATCAGCAGAGAAGGTACGAGTACTATGGTTCAGGACCAGGTTTCAACATGGCTCCTCAGCCAGTTAGAAGAAATAGCGGACTTAAGGTTGGTTTAATCATTGCTCTTGTAGTAATAGGGTTTATATTTATAGCCGGTGTAGGCTGTAATGCCTTGGTATCAGGAATATTTTCTGGGATTGATGATAAAAAAATACAGTATGAATTTGGTCATGACTATGTTGGAGTTTTATCTCTTTCCGGAACTATAACTGATGGAGATAGTAGGGATGGCTACAGTCAGGACTGGATCTTAGATAGAATCGACCAAATGAAGAAGGATAGCAAAAACAAAGGTATTCTTCTCAGTGTAAATACACCAGGTGGAAGTGCATATGCGACTGCTGAGCTCTACAATGCTTTGCTTGACTACAAGAAGGTGACTGGAAACAAAATCTATGTTTACTTCGGATCACAGGCTACATCAGGTGGTTACTATGCAGCTATGGCTGGTGATAAGATCTATGCTAATCAGGAATGCTGGACGGGCTCAATTGGTGTTATCGTAGGGCCTATGTATAACCTTTCAGGGCTATATGAGAAGTTTGGCATCCAGCCATACAGTTTCAAGTCTGGTGCAAACAAGGATATCGGAGCAAACTACAAGGATATGACTGACGAGCAGAGAAGCATCATGCAGAGCCTAGTTGACGATTCATATAACAGGTTTGTAAAGGCTGTTATGGACGGTCGTAAGATGGATGAGGCGACTGTTAGAACTCTTGGTGATGGCAGAATCTACTCAGCTAATCAGGCCCTAGAAAACGGTCTTATCGATAAGATTGGATCGCTTGATGATGCGATAGAAGCAATGAGAAATGACTGCGGACTAGATGCAGTGGACTTTGAGAACATCGTATATGAGCAGAAGACAAGCTTTAGAGACCTCTTCGGATTTAGCTCAGAGAAGAAGGAAGATAGCCTAGATAAGCTACTCAATATACTAGAGAGCAGTAACAAAGCTAGCATCCAGTATATCGCTCCAGTTCAGAAACAGTAGTAGCTATTATAATCAAAAGAAATTTGAATGGTGTTAAGTTAATTTGCTTGACACCATTTTTTTCTTATGATATATTATCTATATTAAGCTAAAATACTTGACAGCAGAGGAAGAATAAATGGAAGATTTTGCAAAGACAAGTATGCTCTTCGATATATATGGAGGCTTGCTTACAGACAAGAAGAAACGCGTGATGGAGATGTATCACGAGGACGATATGTCGCTTTCTGAAATTGCAGAGGAGCTTGAGGTTTCAAGGGCTGCTGTGCATGACTCACTGAGAAGTGCTGAGAGGCTGCTTTGCTCCTATGAGGATAAGCTAGGAATATTAGCTGATTTCCTTCTAAAGGAGAAACTAGCAGATGAGCTCAGAACTTACATATCTGAAGCTAGAGATTTATTAGCGAAGGATATGGTAGAGCGTAAGAGCAAGGATGAGCTTGATAGATGCTTAGCAAAAGCGGCAAAACTGATAGATGAACTTGATTAGTTAATGGAGGATAATTATGGCATTTGAGAGCCTTTCAGATAAACTACAAAATGCCTTTTCCAAATTAAAGGGCAAGGGCGTTATCACAGAGTCTGATATCAATGCGGCAATGAGAGAGGTCAAGCTGGCCTTACTAGAAGCCGATGTAAACTTCAAGGTAGTTAAGGAATTTGTTGCGATAGTCAAGGAGAAGTGCTTGGGAGCAGAGGTGCTCCAGAGTCTCACACCTGCGCAGCAGATTATAAAGATAGTAAATAGCGAGCTCATCGATTTGATGGGCGGATCCGGAAGTAAGCTAACATATTCGCCTTCAGGATTTACCGTTTTGATGATGGTAGGTCTTCAGGGTACAGGTAAGACTACAACCTGTGGTAAGCTAGCTTCATTCCTAAAGCAAAGCGGTAAGAAGCCTATGCTAGTAGCCTGTGATATTTACAGGCCTGCAGCTATTGACCAGCTCGAGGTTGTCGGAAAGTCGGTTAACACACCGGTTTTCACAATGAGAGAGAGCAAAGATCCTGTGCAGATTGCTTTGGCAGCAAAGGAAGATGCAGAGCGTAAGGGCTTTGATGTTTTGATTATAGATACAGCAGGACGACTTCAGATAGATGAGAATCTGATGGAGGAACTTGCAAGCATGAAGTCTGCGGTAAGACCTCATGAGATACTTCTCGTAGTCGATGCTCTTACAGGACAGGATGCAGTAAACGCCGCTGATGGATTTAACCAAAAGCTTGGAATCGATGGAATCATCATGACCAAGATGGATGGTGACTCAAGAGGTGGTGCGGCGCTTTCAGCTAAGAAGGTAACTGGTAAGCCTATCAAGTTCCTTGGAACTGGAGAAAAGTCAGATGCGCTTGAGCCCTTCCATCCGGACCGTCTAGCAAGCAGAATACTAGGCATGGGAGATATGCTCTCACTTATTGAGAGAGCTGAGCAGGCCTACGATGAGGAACAAGCCGAAAAGCTAGAGCGTAAGATCCGTAAGAACCAGTTCACACTTGAGGACTTCCTCGAGCAGATGGGACAGGTTCGCAAGATGGGTGGACTTGCTAAGATTATGGATATGCTCCCAGGAATGGGTGGCGGGAAGATTAGCGAGGCCGATATAGCCAAGGGTGAGAAGGAATTCAGAACCATGGAGGCTATAATCCGCTCCATGACTGTGGCTGAGCGTAAGAATCCAGGATTGCTAAATGCTTCAAGACGTAAGAGAATTGCAGCTGGTTCTGGACAGACCGTAAACAGTGTAAATAAAGTGATTAGCAAGTATGAGGAATCCAAGAAGCTGATGAAGCAGTTTGCGAATCCGAATGCTATGAAGAAGGGCGGCAAGCTCTTTAAGGGCCTTTTCTAAAAGGCTTGCTATATCAGGACTAGATACTTTTGATAGACCACGACAAACAGACCATTAGCCGGAAATCCGGAAAAATATAAGGTAAATAAAGAGATTCAAATAAGGAGGAAATAGTTATGGTAAAGATTAGATTGAAGAGATTAGGTGCTCAC
>ERZ772960.2744-NODE-2744-length-12493-cov-18.746985_pt1 | contig 12493 bp, 13 predicted proteins | sample MGYA00580678_ERZ772960 | MGnify/ENA primary metagenome ERZ772960 (study PRJEB29015, sample SAMEA2737930) | human oral metagenome | biome: human oral; feature: human-associated habitat; material: dental | place: China | collected 2059 ... | reverse complement strand
AAAGGAACTGATTCAGCGAATCCTCATCCATTCGATTATGAAATCTTGAAATGGTCGGTTGTGATGCTAAAGTGTCTTTATTTAGCACTGCTTTAAACACAGGATCATTTGTAAGTTCATCTGAAGAATCATCTTCAAAATAGCCTGCAATGATCATATATATCATCTGAAGAAGGTTTTCTTTATCAGTATGATAACGGAATAATGCAGAATCATTGGTATTAAATGATTGACTGAAAAGTTTATCCATGCCAAGTTTACTTACGAATTCTTTTATAAGAAGTAAGCCTGCATCAGAGGATAAATCGCCTCCATTGAAATTAATTTTAATTTTTCTATTGCTTTCAAGTGATAAGGTGTTTACAATACTCATAAAGGGCTCCTTTGTGTGATTATATTGAGCTTTGTCACCTTAATTTTACCACAAATGGACGCTCTTTTTTTATTCACTTAATAGGTGAGAGCAATATTTTGTTAAAATATAGTAATTATATGGCTTTCAGCCACTTTCATGGTGTTACCATGAATAATCTAGGTTTAGTTATCTATTTGCTGGGAACAATATTTACTATGGTCAGCAGTGGAATGAATGCCTTTATTAATGCACAGGGATTTAGTAGGGTTGGAATGGCGACAACGGTTGTGGGGGCTGTTGCCAATATTATTCTTGATCCAATTTTTATTTTTGGATTGCATTTGGGAGTGAGAGGAGCGGCCATTGCCACAGTCATCAGCCAATTTTTAAGTTTTCTCTGGGTTATGCTGTTTTTAACAGGAAAACAGCCAATGTACACGATTCAAAGAAAATATATGCTTGTCAATGATTTTACTATAATCAAGCAAGTTCTTGGTCTAGGGCTTTCGGGATTTACCATGGGAGTGACCAATTCCTTGACACAGATTGTGTGCAATGCCACGCTCCGCCAATATGGTGGTGATGTCTTTGTGGGAGCAATGACCATTATTAATTCCTTGCGAGAAATTTTTACCTTGGTTGTGCAGGGAATTACCTATGGTGCACAGCCTGTGCTGGGATTTAATTTTGGTGCAAAACAGTATAAAAGAGTAAAGGAAGGTATACGATTTGTCAGCATTTTGGGTGGAGGTTATACCGTGCTTGCTTGGCTGATGGTCAGCCATTTTCCAGAATTTTTTATTCGACTCTTTACTAAGGATGAAACCTTAGTTGCAACAACCATTCCCAGCCTTCGCATCTTTTTTATGGGATTTTTTATGATGAGTCTTCAATTTTGTGGTCAGTCCATCTTTGTGGCTCTTGGCTATAGCAAATTTTCTATCTTTTTTAGTTTATTGAGAAAGGTAATTATTGTTGTGCCAATGACCATTATTTTGCCGTATTTTATGCAGAACCAATCAGCAATTATGTGGGAGGAATTGCTTGCTATGCGACGATGCTTTTGACGGTGTGGCGAAGTCTTAGTAGAAAAGAAAAGATTTAGAAAAAGAAAAATAACAACTAAAAGGTTGTGAAACTGTGAAAAAAATGTGTTGGATTTTGTGAGACTTTCCTCCTATACTGTACACAAATTCGTACAAGGTTTTGGTTTAGGGAGGAAATAATATGAAAATGACAAAGAAAGTTTTTGCAGCACTTGCACTTATCGCTGCGGTTTCGCTCGTAGGTTGTGGAAATAGTACAAACACAACTAACACAAAAGATGCAGCTTCATCGACAGCAAAGAGTACTGACAATAAAGATGCAGCTTCATCAGCAGCAAAGACTACGGACAATAAAAATGCAAAGAAGATTCGATTTGCCACTGGTGGAACAACAGGTACCTACTATGCTTACGGCGGTGTCATTTCACAGACATTGCAAGAGGTTCTTCCAGATATCTCATTGACTGTACATTCCTCAGGTGCGTCAAAGGCAAATATCTTTGAGATTGTGGACGGCGAGGCAGATATGGCCTTAGTTCAAAATGATGTTGCCGATTATGCTTATAAGGGAACAGATCTCTTTGAAAAGGATGGTCCAAGCAAGGGATTTTCTGCATTGGGCGGAGCATATTCCGAAGTCGTTCAGGTTGTAGCAAACTCTTCTATTAACTCGATTGCTGATTTAAAGGGCAAGACCGTTTCTGTCGGTGATGCAGGATCAGGTACAGAGTTTAATGCTCGCCAGTTATTGGATGCCTATGGACTAAGTTTTAATGACATCAAGGTACAAAACTTAAGCTTTGGCGACAGTGCAGAGGCACTAAAAGATGGAAAGATTGATGCTTTCTTCTGCGTGGCTGGTGCACCAACAACAGCCGTTGTTGAGCTTGCCACAACCAATAGCATTCATGTATTGAGTGTGGATGAGGATAAGATGCAAGTATTAAAGAGCAAGTATCCATTCTACACCGAGTATAAGATTCCAGCAGGTACTTATAAGGGCGTGGACAACGAGGTGACATCAGCTGCAGTAAAGGCAACCTTTATTGTATCGGATAAACTCGATGAGGACACCGTATACCAGATGACCAAGGCCATTTTTGAAAACAAGAGTAAAATTGCTCATGCAAAGGCTGAGCAGCTCGATCCAAAGTTTGCCGTAGAAGGAATTACCATTCCATTCCATCCAGGTGCACAAAAGTACTATAAAGAAGTTGGAGCAATGAAATAATGAAGGGAAGAACGCTGCCGTGCATACTGCTAGGTATTGCGACAGCGTTACTTTGTTGCTATTGTGTTCTTATAACGAAAACACTTGTTCTTTCGGGAGAGAACGAACAAATTTTTTTGAAAGTTCCGGTTTGGGATGGAACGCAATTTTCTGTGACCTTTATCCACTCAGTGCACAAGAGTCCATTGACAGACTACTATGAAATTCATGGCAAAGACATCTATGTGATCAAGACCAAGTATTTTGATTTTGGTGCAGGTGTTCAAACGGAGCTAGAGGATGGTCAAAAACTAGAGTATACGCCAGATGGTGGAATGTTGATCAGTGGCTTTCATCAAAAGATGAATCCACTCATCTATGTTGTGGGAATGGTCAGCGACCACACCCTTAAAGTGAATCAAAGGATCTATAGCTTGAGGGATATCTGTGGACGGGGAGCAGAAGTTACCTTTTCTGTCGAGTAAGGAGGAAGTATGAATACGGAAGTAGAGAAGAATCTCGATGAGATTATGAAAAAATATGATAAAGAGTCAAATGTCAGAGTGTTTGATGGAAAATTGAGATGGGTTGTCTTGATTTTGCTCGCTGCATTTTCTGTCTTTGGCATTTATATGAATATGTTTGCTTTGTGGGATGTGCGTGTGGGAAGAACGCTATTTGTGGGCTGTGTCATTTTCCTAACCTTCTTTGTCTATCCAGCGAAGAAGAGTCACTTAAATAAAGTCAATTTTATGCCTTGGTATGATATGGTGCTCGCAGTTGTTGGTGCAGCCAGCTATTTTTACTTTGTGGTTCATGCCAACCGCATTATCAATAGTGCAGGACGAATTCATCAAATGGATATGATTGTTGCCGTTGTTGGTATTTTGATCCTACTTGAGGCTTGTAGAAGAAGTGTGGGTATTCCGATTATTGTTGTAGTAGTAGCCTTTCTTGCCTATGCGGGATTTGCAGGAATTCCATTTAGAAAGATTCTCTACAATCTCTTTTATACCACAGAAGGTGTCATTGGAACTCCAATTTCTGCCTGCATCACCTATATTGTGATGTTTATTATTTTTGGTGCATTTTTGGAGCGATCAGGTATTTCTGATTTCTTCATCTCGATTGCCAACTCCATTGCAGGTGCATCTAGTGGTGGTCCTGCAAAGGTGGCCGTGATTTCCTCTGCTCTTTGTGGAATGGTTTCAGGTAGTTCTGTGGCCAATACGGTAACTACAGGAAGTATCACAATTCCAATGATGAAAAAGACAGGATATCGCCCAGAGTTTGCGGGTGCAGTTGAGGCCGCATCTTCAACAGGTGGACAGATTATGCCACCAATTATGGGAGCAGCAGCATTTTTGATGGCAGAGACAACCGGAATTAAGTATTCCACCATTGTTCTTTCAGCAATTTTACCTGCAATTCTTTACTTTGGTGGCGTATTTATTATGGTTCACTTGGAAGCAAAAAATCTTGGACTAAAGGGAAGTGACCGCTCAGAGCTTCCAAATTTCTTTAAGTTATTGTTTAAAGATGGATATCTCTTACTCCCACTTATAGCCTTAGTTGCTATGATTATGAATGGCTTCACTATGGGAAGAGCCGCACTGATTGCGACGATTGTTGTGATTGTCATTAGTATGTTTAAGAAGGAGACAAGAATCACACCGGGAAAGGCACTTGATGCCATGCAGGCCGCAGCAAGAAGTGTAGTTTCTATTGCTGTAGCTTGTGCAGTGGCAGGTATTATTGCTGGTGTTGTGACGATGACTGGACTTGGTCAGACCTTGATTTCTACCATTACTCAGGTGGCAGGAAATAATCTCTTGTTGGCACTATTCTTTACCATGCTCTCTTGTATTGTTTTGGGTATGGGTATTCCAACAACAGCAACTTATGTCATTATGGCCACGACTTGTGCACCAATTCTGATTGATGGTATGGGTGTCAATTTATTGGCTGCACATATGTTTGTATTCTACTTTGGTATTGTTGCTGATATTACACCTCCAGTTGCATTGGCTGCCTATGCAGGAAGTGCGATTGCAGGTTCAAACCCAATGAAGACAGGATTTGAGGCATGTAAGTTGGCGATTGCCGCATTTATTGTGCCATATATTTTTGTCATGAATCCATCGATGCTTCTTGTGGGAGCAACCCCACTTACGGTAGTTACCATTATTATTTCAGCAGTATTGGGTATCTTTAGCGTCTCCATGGGTGTCGCAGGATTTTATATGACAAAGTTAAATCCAGCACTTCGTATTCTTTCGATTGTTGTCGGATTGGCAATGCTCTATCCAGGAATTCGCTCGGATATCATTGGATATGTATTCTTTGCAGCAATTACTATCTATCAGTTGGTCAAGAGCAAAAGAGCACAGGATGCAGTGAATGCAACTGTATGAAAGGATAAATAACATAATCAAAAAGTTAGAGGAGGACTTTCAAGATATCATCTTGGAAGTCTTCCTCTTTGTATGTTAAAATCAATAAAAAAGAAAGAAATACACAGATAAAATATACAAAAATACCATTGAAGATTGAAAAAGAATAGAGCAAATGCTAATATATAACTATAATAAACGGTAAGATATATTTATAATCAAAAAGGAGGAAAGGGTATGAAAAAGTTTGGCGTGGCATTTGCATTGACAGCGATATTGTCAGGTTCCTTTGCGTTGACTGTTTTTGCTGGTTCGTGGCTTACAGCAAAGGATGGATGGTGGTATAGGTATGATGATGGCTCCTATCCAGTTTCACAGTGGGTTTGGCTGGACGGAAACAATGACGGCGTGTATGAATGTTATTACTTTAATCAATGGGGATATCTTCTCACGAATACCCACACACCAGATGGCTATTATGTCGATGCCAATGGTGCTTGGGTAGCGGATGGAGTTGTACAGACTAAGGAAGAGAAAAAGCAAATAACTCGATATTGGATCTATGGAACTTATGAAATTCATGGTGTCATCGATGGAGAGATGGAAGTGGGCTATTACAGCGACAGCGACATGGATTATGTCAAGATAGAAGGGATAAACAGCTCAATGCCATATCATCTAGGAGAGTTTACGGGAACTATCAAGTATAAAAATGGCAATCAATATATTGCTACCAATGAAAATGGGGGCTTTATCAAGTTTACTTACAATGGCGACAGCATCGATGTCACAGATAATGGTGGGTTGTCTGGAACTGTTGGTGCAGGTTTTAGAGGTTTTGAGGGAAGATACAATAAGATTCGTGACCTGTCAAATAATGTTTCTTAGTTTTTGCAATAAAAAAGCATCGCAAGCAAAGTTGCGGTGCTTTTTTTGTTATGAGGTCTTTTTTCTTTTTTCTTGGCAGGTTTTGCAATAGCCATAGAGAATCAAGGAGTGCCCTTCTATTGTAGAAATTTCTTCATTATCTTCTGCATAGCGACGAAGGGTTCGACTGCTTGGGTGCATAGTTAAATCAATGATCTTTCCACACTCCTTGCAAATAAAATGGGAGTGATCATCCGTTACAAAATCGTAGTGCTCTGTGCCGTCACCACAGGAAATTTTGCGGATTTTCCCAGCATTGGTGAGAAGATTGAGATTTCGATAGACAGTGGCCAAACTGATTTTGGGATCTTCCTCTCGAAGAGATTGAAAGAGTGCATCTGCAGTCGGATGGTCACGACGCCCTTCTAAGCATTTCATCAACGCCTCTCTTTGGCGGCTGTAATTTAAGGTTTTCATTTTTTCTCCCATACAATAAAAATAAGAATAGTTATTATTTAGTTTATAGGGGAAGATAAGGGTTTGTCAACGCTTTCTGTATTTTTTCTGTGAAAAAACTTCCAACTAGGCAAAGATATGATATAATAAGCAAATAATGTTTTTTCAGAGAAGGAGAAAAAGATGGCAGAAGAGACAATGAAGGATTTTGAAAAGGAAATTGAAGAGTCCTTAAAAAATAGGAAAAAGTATGAAGATCCAGATGCAGGCAAGTGGGATTTGTTTGCCAAGATGAAGGATGAAAAGCAAGTCGTTGAGGTAAAGATTACAGAAGTTGTCAATGGCGGTTGTGTGACAGAGCTTGAGGGAGAGAGAGCATTCATCCCAGCAAGCCAATTGTCAACAAGTTATGTGGAAGATTTAAACAGCTATCTCAACAAGCGTCTGGAGGTCATTGTGATTACTGCAGATGAGGAGAAGAATCGATTGGTGCTCAGTCACAGAGAGATTGAGCGTGCAAAAGAGCAGGAGAAGAAGGCAGAGGCTATGGCTGCTGTTCGTGAGGGTGATGTCTACACTGGTGTGGTAGAGAATATCAAGGACTATGGTGCATTTGTCAAATTAAATGATGATGTGACAGGATTATTGCACATTTCTCAAATTTCACATAATAGGGTGAAAAATCCAGCAGCGGCATTAAAGGTTGGAGAAGAGATTAAAGTCAAGGTCATTGGCATTAAAGAAGGAAAGATTAGCCTCTCAAAGAAGGCATTGGAAAAGGCTGTGGGAGAGATCACAAACGAAGAATCAACAGAGAGATTTGACTATAAGGAAAGTGGAGAGGCTGCAACAAGCTTAGGTGCATTGTTAAAGGGATTAAAATTATAGGGGGTGATAGCCTATGAGTAAAGATACATTGAGTGCTGGTCAAAAGATAGAAGAGGAATTGACCTGGCAATATCCTCACATTGCAAAGGAGGCACCGGAACAAAAGGAGCTTGCTGATGCCTTTGCACAGGGATATAAAAAGTTTTTGGACGAGGCAAAGATTGAAAGGGAATGTGTTTGCTTTGCAGTAGCAGCCCTTGAAAAGGCGGGATACACGGTGTTTGATCCAAAGAAGGAGTATAAGCAAGGAGACAAGGTCTATAGTGTCAATCGAGGTAAGTCCATTATTGCGACCACTTGGGGAAAAAAGGATATCTGTGAGGGAGTTCGCATCAATGGTGCCCACATTGATTCTCCGAGACTTGATCTAAAGCCAAACCCACTCTATGAGCGTAAGGAATTGGCTTACTTTAAGACTCACTACTATGGTGGAATTCGAAAGTATCAGTGGGTGACCATTCCACTGGCCATGCATGGCGTGATGATAAAGAAAAGTGGAGAGGTTGTACATGTAAATATTGGAGAGGACGAGAATGATCCTGTCTTGTATATTAGTGACTTGTTGCCACATCTTTCTGCAAAGCAAAATCAGAGAACACTGGCCGATGGCATTCATGGAGAGGAATTGAATATTATTTTGGGTTCCCTGCCATTTGAAGACAAGGAAGTTAAGGAGCCATTTAAATTACAAGTTCTTTCAATTTTACACGAAAAGTATGGCGTTACCGAGAGAGATTTTGCCCGGGCAGAGCTTGAAGTTGTGCCAGCAACAAAGGCAAGAGATGTGGGACTTGACCGCTCAATGATTGGGGGCTATGGTCAAGACGATAAGATTTGTGCATACACAGCATTGATGGCAGAGATTGAATGTAAAAATCCACTCTACACATCCGTAACAATTTTGACTGACAAAGAAGAGATTGGATCAATGGGAAATACAGGACTGGATTCTGGCTATGTCTATGACTATCTTTGTTATTTAGCTCAAAATAAGGGAGCAGATGTCAAGGAAGTTTGTGCCCATTCGGCCTGTTTATCTGCAGATGTCAATGCGGCATATGACCCAACATTTTCAGATGTCTATGAGGAAAATAATTCCTGCTACTTTAACCACGGCTGTGTGCTCACAAAGTACACAGGTGCAAGGGGAAAGGGAGGATCTTCCGATGCCAGTGCAGAATTTATGGCAAAAGTCATAGACATTATGGATAAAGCGGGTGTATACTGGCAAATCGGAGAGCTTGGCGCAGTAGATGTCGGTGGCGGCGGAACTATTGCGAAATTTGTGGCTGAAATGAATATTGATGTGGTGGATCTTGGCGTTCCAATTATTTCCATGCACTCACCATTTGAGCTTTCAAGTAAGCTTGACTTATATAATACATATTTAGCTTTTAAGGCTTTTTATGAAGAATAAATGCGTATAGGAGAGAATAATGAGAAAGAAAAAATTAGCAATCGTTGCGGTATGTGCAGCATTATCTGTGGCAGCGATGACAGGATGTTCAAAGGGCGGTGATGCCAAGAAGGATTCATCATCTTCATCACCAAAGGCTAGTATTGAGACAGTGACAACACCACCAGAGACAGAGTCTTTGTCACAGCCAGACAACTATGGTACAGCAACTGTAAAGCCTGAGTCTTATAAGGGCATTGCAGTTACCATTACAGATCCTACAGTATCCGATGAAGTTGTACAGCAGCAGGTAGATGCAGCACTCAGTGCAGCTACAGAAAAGATTGAGATTACTGATCGTGCAGCACAAAAGGATGACACCGTAAATATTGACTATGTCGGCAAGATTGATGGCAAGGAATTTGATGGTGGAAGTGCAAAGGGATATGACTTAAAGCTCGGTAGCGGAACATTTATCCCAGGTTTTGAAGACGGATTGATCGGTGCAAAGAAGGGCGAGACAAAGAATGTCACTGTGACCTTCCCTAAGGACTACCAGGCAAAGGATCTTGCAGGAAAGCAGGCTGTATTTACAGTGACAGTCAATGGCATCTACAATGAGAAAAAGCCAGAGCTTACCAATGAGTGGGTAACAAAGCAGACCAATGGTGCACAGACAACAGTTGATGCTTATAAGCAAAACATTAAGGCAACATTGGAAAAGCAAAACAGAGATCAGGCCATCTGGCAACAGGCCCTTCCAAAGATTGTTGAAGCAGCAGATATTAAGCCAGAGCAGGCGGCCATTGACTATGAGTATAAGTCACAGTTAAATAACTACAAGATGCAGATTTATCAATATATGCAGACAAATCTTGAAAACTATGCAAAGCAGTCAGGTACAACCGTTGAGCAGTTGGAGAAGGATATGAAGACTGCGGCAGAAACTTCAGTAAAGCAGCAGATCGTAGTCAATACAATCTTTGATCAGGAGAAGTTAGAGATTACAGATGACGATTACAAGCAGGCTTTTGGTAGCTCAAAGGAAGATTTGATTAAGACCTATGGTCAGCAAAACATCGAAACACCACAGGTACAAACAAACTTAAAGTACTACAAGGTAGCTAGAGTGGTTATTGACAATGCCAATGTAACTACAAAGCCAGCAGAGACAAGTGCAGCAGCAAGCAGTGCAGCAGGTGAAACAACCGCTACAACTGCGGCAGGAGAGACTACAGCAACAACAGCAGCAGGAAAAACACAAGCAACTACAGCAGCAGGAAAAACACAAGCAACTACAGCAGCACAATAAGAAAAGGAATCGCTATGTCTCAGAAAATACTTTTTTTCGATATTGATGGGACACTGACAGATGAAAAGACAGGCGAGATACCTGCCTCAGCACACCGAACAGTTGAAGCGGTGCGCAGGGCAGGTCATCTGGTCTTTATTAATACTGGTCGTGTGGAATGTATGGTCAAGCCTGTCTTAGAAAAGATCAGTGTCGATGGTGTGCTCTGCGGTTGTGGGACACAAGTTATTCTTGATAATCAAACCATTTGGCAACAGCGCATTCCTAGAGAGCGTGGAATCGAAATTAAAAAAAATATGGAAAAATATCGCATAGAGGCAATTTTGGAGGCACAGCAAGGAATTTATTTTCCAGCAAGACCATTTCGCCATGGTCAAGTTTTAGAGAACGCATTTGAAGCTTTTCAGACAATGTGGCCGACCTTTGATAATGCCTATGCGAGAGAAGACTTTGACTTTGATAAGTTTGTGATATGGACAGATCCAAAAAATCCAATGGAGGATAAACAGGGATTTTTTCAAACAATTTCGGATTTTACCATTATTGATCGTGGTCAGGGAATGTATGAATGTGTTCCTGAGAATGTATCCAAGGGAAGTGCCATTGATATGATGCTTGAGCGGTATCAGATTGCACCAGAAAATGCCTATGTCTTTGGAGATAGTGGCAATGATCTTTCAATGTTTACCAGTGTGGCAAAAAATCGCATTTTAATGGGGGAGCATGACCCGATTCTTGAGCCACATGCCACATTTGTGACAAAAAATGCCTCAGATGATGGCATTGATTATGCAATAAAGACGCTAGAAATTGTGTGAGGTGAAGAATGATTTTTCATGATATTTGGTTAGATGTACAGGCTGTAAAGGAGAGAGACCCAGCGGCAAGAAATTCTCTCGAAGTGTTGCTTCTCTATCAGGGCGTGCATGCATTGATATTTCATCGCTTTGCCCATTTTTTCTACAAAAAGAAAAGATATTTTATTGCAAGATTGATCTCACAAATCGCAAGAAAATGGACACTCATCGAAATTCATCCGGGGGCACAACTTGGCCATGGCATTTTGATTGATCATGGTGCTGGGGTTGTCATTGGAGAAACAGCAGTTGTCGGAGACAATTGCACGATTTATCAAGGTGTTACTCTTGGCGGTGTGGGAACAAATAAGGGAAAGCGTCATCCAACCCTTGGAAAGAATGTGACCGTTGGTTGTGGAGCCAAGATTTTGGGTGCATTTGAAGTTGGTGACAATTGTAAGATTGCTGCCAATGCCGTCCTTTTAAAGGGAATTGAAAGTGATGTGACCGCAGCGGGCATTCCAGCCAGACCTGTGCGAGTGGCCGGTGTTGCCGTGCCAAAGGAAATCAATATTGATTTTACACAGATGCAGTTAGAGATTGACCTCTTAGCAAAGAGAGTGGAGGAACTAGAAAAGAATGCTCCAAATGCTCAAGCAAAAAATGAGAAGAATGAGTCAAATGAGTAAATTACAGTGCCTGAGTGCAGAGATAAATGCAAAAGCAAATGCAGAAATATTTCCTGTGCTTCAGGCATTTTCTGTACCCGAGGACAATGGCTATTATGTCTATATGGTCTGTTGCAGTGACAACACTCTCTACACAGGTTGGACAACCAATGTAAGAAAGCGTCTAGATAGCCATAATGCCGGAAAAGGGGCAAAGTACACAAAAATTCGTCGACCAGTTCGACTTGTCTATGTGGAGGAGTTAGAGTCAAAGCAGGATGCCATGAAAAGAGAATATGCCATCAAACAATATACAAGAAAAGAGAAAGAGAAGTTAATATGGGCCAAATGGAAAGAAAAATAGAAAATGTGGAAGTGCTCTATGAGGACGGCCAAGTTCTTGTTGTCGTAAAACCGGTTGGAGTTGCTGCACAGTCCTCTGGCACACTGGCACAAGATATGGTAAGCTTAATAAAGAATTATCTTGTGGCAAAAAAGGAAAAAAACTATGTCGGTGTTGTCCATCGACTTGACACTCCAGTCGGTGGCATTATGGTGTTTGCAAAGACCAAGGAAGCCGCCGCCAATTTAAGCCAACAGGTCAGTGAAAGAAAGATTCAAAAAAAGTATTATGCACTGGTCTGTGGACAATTTGATTTTTCTGTGGATAACTTTTTAAAATCAAGGAAAATGGTGGACTACTTGGTCAAAGATGAAAAGTTAAATCTTTCAAGGATTGCAAGTCCAGATGAAAAGGGAGCAAAAAAGGCAGAGCTTGAGTATCAAGTGTTAAAGACAAAGGAGATGGATGGCGAAATCGTCAGTCTGGTAGAAATCACCTTACATACAGGTCGCCACCACCAAATTCGAGTGCAAATGGCAGGGGCAGGTCATCCCCTTGTTGGCGATCGAAAATATAATACAAACGGTAAAATCTATGCAAGAAATATTGCATTGGCATCGGTGTATTTGGGATTTTATTTGCCGAGTAAAAAGGGCGGCCAATATGTGGAGTTTTTTAAAAAACCAAGTGGTGGACTGTGGGAAAATTTTTTATAATATAACAGCCAGAAAACCCATGGTCTTTAGACCGTGGGATGAATGG
>ERZ772960.2743-NODE-2743-length-12495-cov-20.777733_pt1 | contig 12495 bp, 6 predicted proteins | sample MGYA00580678_ERZ772960 | MGnify/ENA primary metagenome ERZ772960 (study PRJEB29015, sample SAMEA2737930) | human oral metagenome | biome: human oral; feature: human-associated habitat; material: dental | place: China | collected 2059 ... | reverse complement strand
CCAGGCCAGGTCGTCGCCGAACCCGGGGCCGACGCCGGAGGCGTGCAGCAGGATGATGACGGCGCCCAGGCGCCGAGCGCTCATGGTGAGGGTGAGGCGGGCGTCGGGCTCGAGCGTGGCGACGACGCCGAGGAGGCGGCCGGAGACCGCGGCGCACACGGTGGCGGGCTCGTCGGCGCGCACGAGACGGTCGAGCCGGTAGCAGCGGGATGAGGCGTGGGTGCGCGCGTCGACGGTCATGCTCGTCTCCTCGAGTCGGCGGAGGGGTCCACCGTGTCTGACGGACGCGGGGTGCTGAGCGAGCGATGCGAGGAACGCGAAGGATGTCGTTGAGCACGCTCATCGGCTCAGACATCCGTGCGCCACTACCAGAAGGCTTAATACCACTACATCAGCCACCTGGGTGCCCATCACACCTCGATGTGAGATATATCACAAATATAACAATTGAGACAATCGATTCGTGTCATCATTGGCGCACACGGCCTAGCATTGACGCGGATGCAACGGACGCGATTTTTCTCACATCGGCCATGCGCAGCACGAGTAGTTGAGTGTTCCATCCTCACCCGTCTCTGGTTCATACTAGGAGATGTGAATACACCCAAGCACGCCGATCCCCGTCCAAGGCAGTTTTTTTGTTCCTTCCTGCGGGCGTCTCATTCCTTCCTTTCGTTCCTCTCTCCAACACTTATACCAGCAGCCATCCCACCACTTGCTATAACACTTTCGCTCGCCCTGGCCCTGGCAATCTCTCTGAAAGCGTGCGCGCCCTCAGATGGAAGCACAGCTGCAACCGCTGCGTCCACCTCCGCTGCAGCTCCATCCAGCGTAATGCGAACACCTATTGCTATTCCACCGAGAGCGACTATAGACGAAGCATGGTCGATCATCGGAACCGCGATTGTCGACAATGACACGCTCACCTTCCGCGCCCACTCGACTCCGGAGGTATACAGCCTTGTGGTCCGCCCCCGGGACATCAACGGTACTCAGGCCGTTGTAATCGCCTCGCACTGGGACATCATCGCTGGCCGTAGAACCGGTTTCTACGAGGACTCCCATGATCTCCCTAAAACACCAGCCCCCGGGGAGTGCATTCGCGGCAAACCGCCATACGAACTGGAGGACATCCCGCGAGTCGACTACACTTGTATTTTCACCTCGGACGGGAAAACCCCGAACGCCCGATTTTTCCTCTCGAAAGTGGACGGCTCATGGACAGTCGTCGGATTCAGCGGACTCTACAACTGAGGGACAGAGATCGAATCATGCGGGGCACAGTTCCTCGTAAGGGAGCACATCCCCCACATACTCCTCCCATTCTGCCTCGCTCAGACTTGACCCTGCAATCGCGCACATTCGGTTAGTCCAGTTTGTAGCATCGGCGCGGACGACATACGTGTCGCCTCCCTGGCGAGTTCCCTTGTAATCTTCCGAAATTGTGCCGACGATCAGGGTTCGCGAATCTGGTCTCCACATGAAGTCGGAAAAATCTAAACCCTCGCCGACCCATATCGTCGGCACAGTTTGGGCCAGAGTCCCGGCATCGACGATGTCGAGACCACCACCCGCCTCGGCCGCCGCGAGCATACTTCCATCCGGACTCCACGCGACTCTCTGTGCGGGGGCTGGCAACTCGCCCTGACGGAGAATGGTGTGATCCTCCCCCGAGTAAATGGTCAGAGTGGCACCATCGGGCACGGCGATATCGCCTGTGAGCGGGTTAACTGCTATCCGCGCAGCACCACCTACCGGCAATGTCCACCGGGTCAATCCCGAGGCCGCATCGATCGCCAGAACTTCGTGATTCACTCCTAAGTCTTCGCCCTCCGGCCAGGTCAAGGCGTACAACATGCCGTTCGCCTCGCAGTACGCCATTCCACCCAGTCCTCCTCCCAGGTGACGTCGCGCGATGAGACCGTTCTGATCATCCGGATTCTGGCCTTTCAGAGCGAATATGAAAAGATCTCCGCTAGAGAAATCATAACCCGCAATTAATCCGCCCTCTCCGAGGAACTTAACTTGCGTCACGATCGGGGGATTTTCCGATCCTGCCTTGGTCCCGAGGGTGAAGGTTGCAACCACCTCGCCAACTCGCCTGTCCCACACAACTATAGAGCCAGAGTCTTGCCTCGGCGTCAGACCGCTGACAGCGATAAGATCGCCACGCACATCCATACTGTTAACATACCAACCCTCCGACGCCGTAACCCAAGCATCCGGACCCTTGAGTTCCTGCACTACAGTATATCCTTCTTTTTTGGTATCATCCAGTCCAATAATTCTAACTCCCTGAATATCCATAGGGGAGCCGAAGGTTTGCACAATTTCACCCTCGGCAGTAACGGCCATTGCGGTCGTAGCAACAGTCTGTACCATGACATTCCGGTCCTCTTCTTCACCACTGAGGATCACGAGCCTGCCATCGCTCGTGCCAACTACGATACCCTCGAAGTTACTCGCGGCACCGACCGCAGTACTTGAAATCGTCTGTGTCGCCGCGACCCTTTGGTCAGTCGCGAAGTAGAGCGCAGTCGTCGCGGAACTCACACCTCCTACCAATACGACGATCTGTCCGCTCCAACTCATGATCACGTCGTGAACTACGGAGTTCTCACTGGGCAGCGGCAAGTCGGTCATCTCACCGGTAGTCTGATCCCATACCCGCACACCATGCACTGTTCCAATAGCGATGACCGAGTCGTCGCACGCCAGTGCTCGAATCTCTTCCCCCTGCGGCCTCGTAATCATATCGAAAAGGAATCTCGTTGAACCAGAGTCGAAATCATATAAATACACCCCACCCTCGTCAGTTCCCAAAAGAATACAATCTCCTCCGCACGTATCGTCGGGAAGATATCCGCCCATGAATAGCGAACTTGCCGTAATCCGAATCGACTTCCCACTCTCATTCTTGCCAAGAATAGACTTGATGTCCGCGTAGTCCAGCAGATTCCCATAGGGGTCGCAGCGGGCCACGAGTCCATTCTCGTCGAGGAAGCGAACCTCGCTGCCATTGGGAGCAATAGTGATCGACACAATTCCCGAGAGTCTGGAGAGTGCCGTAAAATTCTCCCTACGTTCGCGCACGCGTTCGGTCAACTCCCCCTCGTCGGAAACACCGAGGAAGACGATATAATTATTTACGGTTGCGACCGCCAGTGTTCCATCCACCGAACCGTCAAGACTGAGAACCTCTGCACCGAGCTCGAGGGAACTACTCAATTTCATCTTATCTGTCCATAGAGACACAGTCCCACCGGAATCACCACTTATAATGAAATTGCCTACATGCGTCACCTCCGTCACCCGGGAGTCATGGGCGTCCATGGTTCCGACGACGGCGGGGTACTCCTCCGATACCATGCGCAGGGCGCGGGCTGAGTTCACGGACGGGTCCATCCGGTAACCTGCCAGGGCTGCGAGTGCGGCGAGCCTCGGGCTGGACTGGCGCTCGTCCCGGGCGAAATTCGCCAGCTCGGCAGACTTGGTGCGCAACTCCTGTTCGTATATCTGGCGCTGCCGGACCGCGTTCACCATCGCCCCGACGCCCACGAAGCCAGCGAGCACGAGAACGATTACCAAAACACCGGAAATCAGTTTTTTATCTACTATTCTACGAGAATATTTGATGGCTTGCGAAACATTTTCGGCGTAGTCCACACTTGATGCAGGGAGAATCTTAATGAAATTCAGATCATTATTTATCTCGGTTTTCGATTCTTTGGGAACAACAACCCGCCAACGATTCCTCGCCGCGGCCCGAAACTTACCCTCATATCCTTTCACCGGCAGGATTTTCCGACCACTCAACTGGCCAGTCACTGCGCACGTCGGATCGAGTTTCTTGAGTCGAAGCATCCGCCTTATCCGGGTGCGCGGCGCCAAGTCGTCAAGCCCGACGGCGAAGGCGGCCCCCATCGAACTGCCTCCCACCCTGTCGAGGATATCGTCGCCGTCGAACAGCGCCCACACCACGCAGGCGCCCGTTCCGGCCAGGCCGCTGATTCTCCAGGCCTCCTCCAGAGCGCTCTTAAAATTCTGATCGCATTGGGTGAAGGTCATAGTGCGAGGATCTGCGTAAAGACCCGGCGGGCCCTCGCGCAGACGCTCCAGCCGGAGCAGAGCCCCGAGTCCAGTTTCCAAACCAGTTCGGTTCAAATCATTCTGATCCGAGGCGTTCCTAACCTCCAGCAGAACCGGCAGCTGCACGGGTCTGCCGCTTCGTTCGGGGAAGTCTCCCATGAGAAATTTGACGAGCAGATCCGCGAAACCAGTAGCGGGGGAATCAATGCCGTGCAGGACATTCAGAACCAGATCAGCAAGATCCCTTTTGTGCGAGGAGTGACCCTTCCCTGGTAGCGACCCGGGGACCGGATCCGGCGCGCAGGCGATTCCATTGTCCTCGAAAATATTCAGTGCCTTAATAAGCAGATGTTTGCGTTCGCGGGGCTCGAGCACCGATCGGGCGAGCGCCACGACACCGCGCGCGGCGCGCCCCGGACAAGGCCTGGCACACAACTTAGTGAATTCATCCTCGACCCCGTCATCGTCGTCGAGCCCCGCAGTCAGTGCTGTGAAATCAGCATTTTTGGGCGAGACGAGTTTGTCGAGACGTTCAATATTCTGGTCGATGACACATTTAGCAATATCATTAAGCCATGGTTGATCCTTTGTGCGGATCAATGTAATGAGTTTGCTTTCCTGGTCCTCAGACATCATTCCACCTCAGATGACATAGGCTGATACGATCCGATATTCATTCCAGGCCTCGTAGTAAAGGCCGAAGAGCATGAGTTCGCCGTTGTCCAGCGGCACCCAGCAGGCAACCGGGGATCTCTGTATGGGAAGTTCACGCTCCTTATAGGTGCCGCCGTTAAGCGCACCCCCGCGGCACTCCAAGGCGTCGGAGTCAAAGGAGACTCCCAGATCGACAACCCTATTCACGGCCCGCTGCGCCTGCTCGGAAACCTTGTCGGGCGGCGCGGAGGCGCTCATTTTGGAGCTGCCCCGGTTACTGGAAACTGCGAGCGCGGAGCGTACGAGGTCCTCGCCGCGTGACACAATGATAGACTCCACATCCAGTTCGCCACCTCTGGAAACCTCAGCCCGACCCTGGGCGGAGTAGGTGCCGCAGCACGCGGGGTCTTCGGCGCCCGCGTAGGTCCACTTGATCCGCAACTCGGTGCCACTCAGTTCGATCGCATGGATGTAACCACGACTCCCCTCAGTCCTGCGCAGATCGACCCAGGCCACGAGGTCGAGAGCGTCGTTCCATACCACGACTGTGTCGGGCCAGTTCACACCGCCCTGATCGCAGGACACCACGGCGGCGACGGCGGCGGAGGGATCCGTACCGATGGCCAGAGCGTCCGAGGCCGTCCCATTCTTTACCGTTTCCAGAACATCTAGCCGCAGAAACACTTGTCCCTCATTATCACCCAGTCCTGGAAGGCTGCCGTTCACCAGATTGCCAGCGGGATGCTCGCACAGCGAGGGAACCGGAGCGTCCGGCAGTCTACTGAGGTCAACCGCCACTGCGGTGGGGATCGGACTCGCACCGTTTCCACCCGGCGCGCCCGTGCAGGAGATGAGCAGGAAGCACGTCAGGAGCGCCTCCAACGCAGCCATAAGTCGCGTTCTCATCAGGAGGAGAACCCTTCTTTGATGGCATCGCGCAGTCGGTGTCCCTGAGGCAGGCTACGAGCGGCATCAATCCATGCTTGCTGGCTCTTCTGAGCTGACACCGCTCGCACGCTGGCGGAGACGACAGAGGCCAGGGACTCGTCGAGATCCTTCAGAGGTTTGGGCATCTCAAGGAAACCGCTGACCTGCCGGACGCGGGTCGAAATAACTGCACTGCCGGACAGGGTCCGCTCGGTGTCGGGTGCGAGAACGAGTACGAGCGTCGCCACCGGACCGGCGTCCGTCTCACTATTGAACACGACGACGTCCAGTGGTTTGGCAATCGTGGCTTCGGCCGTCACAGTAACGACGACACGTGAAGCGGTGATGCTGGCGACGCGCAGTTCGAGACCTTCAACACGGGAGCGCTCCTCGACTTGGGACATGGTTTGGTCGGCAGCGGCGAGGACGAAACGGTCTAACTGGATCCGTAGAATGGGGAGGCCGGATAGCGCAGCGGTCTTGACATCAGCAGCCCCAGAGACCATGACATCCTTGTTGGGCGGACCCGAACCGCCTAGCTCCATGAGACCGCCCGCCCCGGTCACCTCGCCGAGCCATGGCGAGTCGGCATCGAAAACTTCTGGCACCAGGGAGGCGGGGAACGCATCCGAGACATCGCTATTGAGCACGCGCTGCCAGGCCCACCGCGTTGCCCGCTCCTGCTCAGCGCGCATCTGCTCGCGCCGCGCTCCTGTGCGCGGCGACCGCGGCCGGCGCACGCTCACGACGTCAACGCATTCGATCTGCGAACCCTCCTCGTCGAAGGCGATCTCACCAGTCATGCACCCGTCGTTATACTCGAGCAGGACCCGTTGTGGTTCTTCCTCCCCCGCAAGGCAGACTCTGGCGGTGCATCGGGGTCCGCGGCGCCGCGAGGACCAGCCGGGGGCCAGGGGCGCCTCGATCCGGAGCACGCGCATCCCGTCGTGCTCGCGCACATCATAGTGCACAGCGCCACTGCGAGTGTCGAAGAATCCCCTGGCATTGTTGCCCCAGTCAATGGTATCCCGCCACAATGTCACCCCCGCGTCGACCGTTCTCTCATCGAACGATTTAGGCCGATCTTCCCCGTGGTCGGACGCCCTACTCCGCGTGGGCATCCCGGACCCCCCAGACGTGGCAGCGATGCCGCCATCGAGATCGTCGGCCAGAGCCTTCAACTCCGTGACTCGTTCCTCCTCCCCATGGTCCTCGGCCTCTTCGCAGACCAGGGCAAGATCTGTACGAAGCACACCCTCGAGTCGTGCGGCCAAACGGTGGTCAACCCCTCGAGTGGTGCTCACGACCCGACAGATATCGCACAGGGATTTCCGAGAGCGCCGCAGGAGGTGCCTGGCCAGGGCATTGTCGGTCAAGCAGGGTTTGAGTTCGTATGACGCCGCAAGTGCCGCCGTCTCAAGGTCGATGAGTACGCGATCGGGGATCGTCCACGGACGGCCGTCGTCCGGGGAAGGCCAGTATCGGCGCATCCAGGTTCCCAGCATCAGGCGGTGAAGAGCCCGCGCGGTTGCGGTGGGACGTCGGCGCCAAGTGGTCGCAACTGTCTGGGACGTCGCGGCAGCCGAGGTCCGGGGGGACAGTATCCGCCCCACGGCCGAGGCCACGGCGGGGCCGTAGAGCGCCTTCACCCAGGCAGGCGGGACGTCGTCCATGATCGTCGCCCCGATATAGATGCGATGTCCGCGAGCGGTGCCCGTATCCGAACCCATGCCCAGATCGCAGAAGACGGTACCTCCGTCCACCGGCAGCGTCGGACAGGTCAGGCTCTCGACCGGTTCGCGCCCATCCGGACAGATGAGCACGCCGTACTCGTCGACCCGTACGACCACCTCATCCAGTTCGGCACCGGTCTCGACCGGCATCGGCGATGAACCGTTCATTGTTCTCGCCCCCCACGCTCAGCGACGTCACAGGCCTTCCTGCGTTCGTTCTCGATCCACGTATTAACATCCTTGAGTATCCAGCGGAAATTTCTGACGAGCCCGCGCCATGTCCAAGATCGTGAGCACCCGATGAATTCCCAGTAGTGGAGTCTGCTCCACACGACGCGTGAGAAACGCTGTGGGATTCGCTGCGATAGATCCTGAGCCCGGGTCGCACCTACGGTCACGGTACTGGAGGGCCACGGTTCTTCGAAGTCCTCGTCGTCGTCGGCAATAATGGCGCTGGAGGGCTCCAAGGCCTGCCTCATGGTACGCAGATGCTTCCAGCAGTGGAAGGACAGGATACTGACTAGTCCACCACGTAGAGTGGGAGCCCTCTCACCCGTGCGGCGCGCCGCGATATCGTTGCGGTTCTCGATCGCACCGGGAAGAAGAGCCGATACCACCATTCCCTCCAGGAGCACGGCCCGATCGGTACGTTCACCCAAGCCCGACCAGTGGCAGCACCGGCGCGCCTCGTCCATCAGCGCTCCGGGCAACTTCGCAGCGAGCACTGTTCCCCGCATGCAGCGCCGGACTCGCTCCATGAAATCGAGTTCGAGGATGGCCAGCCCCGTCCTGTCCCAGGCATCTGGGGCACTGCGCCGTCGTCCAGGGTTTTCAAGACTCCCGAAGGGGACGCGGCGTCTCAGAGATGAAGTATCGACGTCGTCGACGAGCATATGCTGTGCTAGATGCGCGAGGCTGGTCTCCATCTGTGCCTCGTAAACGTGCGAGATTCGATCAGGCTCGTCCTCGACCAGTCGCCGAGCCGTATCCCAGGCATCCTCCAATATCTCGTCTCCTACGAGACGCTCTCGCACCGCCACATCCCAGAAGGCCCTCATCACCGGCGAATCGGCAGGGTCCGCGCTCACATCTGTGCTGTTTGCGCGGTTGGGAGGAGCCTGCCACTCATCCAAGACGGCATCGAGAGTGCGATGCACCTCTGGGTTCCTCACCAGTTCAACGACGTCTCCAGTGGTTGTCTTGTCCACCGCGCACTCAAGAATGTCGATGAGGCAATCATACAGTTCGGGGTCACCGGGAGCACCGGCCCACGGCTCAAGGCGCCCGTCTCTCAGGGCACTCCACGTCTGAGGCAGAAGCCTCCTGCGCAATTCTTGGACAGAGATTTTTCCATTGTTGTCTCGGAAAACGTATTTCTCTCGCAGGTCGACATTTTTCTGATTTTGATAGAGGGAAATAAGTGCCGTCGTCCAGCCCAGACAACTAAGTATGGAGTCCTGCTGCGAGTCAATGGCGTCTCGAATACGTGTCACCTGTTCGTCGGTGACCGTATGTAGCTCAGCCTGTCGCGCCTTGCGCGCCAGCCCGCCAAAATCGAGGATGCCGCTAAGAAAGGCCGTCCAGACCTCCTGCACGGGCAGTCCAGCTCTGGCATAGACGACAGGACGTCCTCGTTTAGCCTCACCTTTGGTCCACATCCGTACATCGTCCTCGGCGCGTTCGAGCAACGGACTCCACGCGGCACGCAGCACCTCATCGAGCCTGTTCTTCCTCGCAGACACACCGCCCTGATGCGAGTGCTCTCGCTCAGGAGCCGATTCTTGACTCATACTCAACCTTCCCGGGCGCTCGCTCTTCGATCCGCGCCCCATGGTATGGCATCGCATGGGCCGGGTGCACCCCCTTGACGACTCGAACCAGCCCCGTCCGGGCGGGCCCGCGGCGCGGGCCCCGAACTCGGCGGCCGCCGCTCACCCGGCGGGGCGGGCCTACGGCGCGGGCCCTCGTCGTGCATGACGGACACGGGGACGTCGTGTCCGTCATATGCGACGTGAGCAATCGACCGCACTTCAATGTCCACACCCATACCCGTGCCCGCGCCCCGCTCGCCGTGTCGCCGCGCCGCGCCCAGCAGCCCCGCCCCGCGCAGAGGCGGGGGAGGCCGCGCCTCGCGCAGGAGGCGTCCTCCGTGCAGGAGGCGTCCCCCCTCGCTCCGCCGTCGTACCTCGCGCTGGAGCCCCGCGCCCGGCGGCCCGTGCGGGAGCCCCCCGCGCCGGTCGCACCGACCCCGCCCCCCGCGGGCGGACCGCTGCCGCCCACCGAGAACGAGCCGCGACACCCCGGCCTCGACGGCTGGCCCCTGGACGTGCTCTCCCGCCTCATCGCCCGCGACCCGCAGGACATCATTCTCATCGCCCCCGATCATCTCGCGCCCGCCGACCTCGTCGACCGGCTCGACGACGCCCTGGAGAGCACCGCCGCGCGCACCGGGCCGGCCTGCGTCCTGCACCGGTGCCAGAGCCTGGCCGACCTGCGCGCCCGCGCCGCCATCAGCCCGCGCGCCAACGGCAGCGGGCGCACCGGCGTCGGCGCACCGGACACCGCCGCCGATCAACGCACCGCCGTCGGCTGGCGCACCGATCAACGCACCGCCGCCCCGCGCCACGTCCTGGTCGTCATGGACGACGACCCCGTCGAGTCGGGCCTGCCCCGCGCGGCCCGGGCGGCGGCCCGCGACCTCGGCGTCCCGGCGCTCATCGTCCTCACCGGCCGGGGCTGGGAGGAGCTGGAGGACCTGGGCGGCGCCTCCCTCCTGCTGCCGGGGACCGTCGCCGTGGACGCCCGCCCCTCCCCCGGCTCGGCGGAGATCCTGGACTACCTGCGCGCGGCCGCCAGGCGGCTGGAGCAGTACCACGAGGTCACCATCCCCGAGCCGACGATCGCCGCCGCGGCGTCGGCCGTCCCATCGGAGGGCGAGCAGGACCAGCCGCGCTTCGGGGAGGGGCTGCTGGACCTGTGGGCGTGCCGGGGGGCGATCCTGGGGCGCCCGCGCATCCTGCCCCCGCAGGCCGACGACGCCCGGCCCGAGGCCGCCGGACCTGACGTCGAGCAGCTCTTCACCGCCCTGTCATCCACGGTCCTGGGGCAGGAGGAGGCGTGCCGCGCCGTCGCCACCCAGGTGGCGCTGGGCGCCTCGGGGCTGCGTCTGGTGCGCAACCGGCCCCGCTCCGCTCTGCTGCTGGCCGGGGGCACCGGGACCGGCAAGACGCTGCTGGCGCGCACGCTCGCCGAGCAGGTCGGCCGGGGGCCCGAGCCGCTCATCCGGGTGGACATGGGCCCCCTCACCTCCGACCACCTCGGCTCGGCCCTGCTCGGCTCGCCCCCCGGCTACGTCGGCTCGACCAGTCGCGGCGGCTGGCTGACCACCCGCATCGAGGCGAGCCCGCACGCCGTCCTCCTGCTCGACGAGGTGGACAAGGCCTCGCCCGTCCTGCGCGACGCCCTCCTGCTCGAGCTCCTCGGCAACGGCACGCTCACCGACTACTCGGGCCGGACCGTGGACGCCTCCGGACTGCACGTGGTCCTCACGGCCAACACCGGGGCCGAGGCCCTCACGCGCACGACGACCGGATTCGGCGACGGGCACGACCGCCGCCACAACGCCGAGGCGCAGGTCCGGCGCCTCCTGCCGCCCGAGGTGTTCAACCGCCTCGACGCCCTCGTCCTCATGGCCGGCCTCGACCGCCCCCGCATGAGCGCGGTCCTCGACTCCGTCCTGGCCGACCTGTCGCAGGTGGTCGGCGCCGCCGGCTACGAGCTGGAGGTGGGGGCCCGGGTGCGCGAGCAGCTGCTCGCCGAGGCCCTCACCCGGCCCGACGGCGCCCGCCGCCTCCAGCGCACCGTGGAGCAGAGCCTCGCCGCGCCGCTGCTCGGGCGGTCCGCCGGGAACTACCGGGCGGTCGTGCACGACGGCGCGATCGTCGTCGATCCGCGCATCGCCGTCGGCACGCCCGAGGAGCGCGCCGCACCGGCGTCGTCTCGCTGAGGAATAAACACCGCGCTGTCCCTTCGAAGGCCCGAGCAACCGGCTCGGGCCCCACCGAAGGAGGCAGCCATGCACCTCACCGAGGCCGAGAAGATCGAGCGCCACCGCATGTTCACGGTGCCCGCGCATCTGAGGACCACGGATCTCGGACCGGAGATCATTCCGCAGACGGTCTACATCGCATCCGACGCCAACCGGGGCGCCGCGGCCGAACTCCTGTCGGAGCGCGGGGCTCCGGAGCTGATCCGGTACGTCGGCGACCAGGGTCTCTACAACCAGATCCGACCCTCTCTGGAATTCGCCTATGAGAGCTCCGCGACCAAGCAGTTCCACGACTTCAGGCGTCATGGCGGGGGTTACGGCGTCAACCCCTTCCGCTGCACGTCGTCGGCTCCGCAGCGAACGGCCGACCTGACCCGGGCCACCTCCCAGGCCTGCGAGGCGTGCATGGACTTCGCTTATGCCGTCGTCTTCGGCGCTAACTCGGACGACGACAATTTCACCGGCCTCACCGTCAAACTCAACCGGGACGGCCGCAGGAATCAGAAGGCCAAGAGAAACCTTTCGGGTTTCTTCCGAACCGCAGTGAACAACAAGGCCATGGATCTCTTCCGTCACATCGCCAGCAGGGACGGAGGGATCGCGAGAATCGACGCCGATAGGGTTCCCGGCGACCTGTCCCCTGAGGCGAAGGAGATCGTCGCCATGCTCGTCAATAAGCTCAATGACTCCAGGTGCGTCTCCATCCCGCTGAGCGCCCTGTCCGATTTCTACGCCACGGCCTACGGGTGCGACGCCACCACCGCCATCAAGCGCGTGAGGGACCTCCTGGATAATGCCGCGACGGTCCTGAGCCGGGTCCGCACGAACGGCGGTGACTGGTGGACGATGCGAGTGCTTGAGCCCCTTGAGCGCAATCGCGCCATGCCCTTTCTCTTCGGCGCGCACTACGACACCGGGGCCGACCGCCCGCGGGAGCTCATCGACGTCATCGGTGGCGTGGTGGCCGTCGCACCGGGCCAGGAGAGCGCCGACTCCCTGCCCGCGGGCGGAGGCTTCCCGTTCATCGACGACGAGAGCACCCTC
>ERZ772960.2736-NODE-2736-length-12511-cov-3.708494_pt1 | contig 12511 bp, 7 predicted proteins | sample MGYA00580678_ERZ772960 | MGnify/ENA primary metagenome ERZ772960 (study PRJEB29015, sample SAMEA2737930) | human oral metagenome | biome: human oral; feature: human-associated habitat; material: dental | place: China | collected 2059 ... | reverse complement strand
TACGGGTAATCCGCTTCTCGTTAAAAAATCAGGAAGATGCGGCAACAAAGGAGCAGCTTGAGCTGTTGTATCCCCGTCCGTGGGGTGAACTTGTCTCGAAATACGCCGCGGAATATGGGCTGCCGGAATATCTGTTGTATGCATTGATAAGAAGCGAGAGCTTTTTTCAGCATCAGGTTGTATCAGGGGCAGGCGCTATCGGGCTTACACAGCTGATGCCCGCTACAGCTGCGGATATCGCAAAGAAGTTAAAGGTTGCAAATTATAGCCTTACCGATCCCGAAATAAATATCAGATTCGGCGCCTATTATCTTGCAGAAATGATCCGCCGATCCGATAACCGTATTATGCCTGCCTGCTTTGCATACAATGCGGGTATATCGCGAGTCCGCGGGTGGCAAAAAAAAGCGCACGGCCTTTCAGACGACCTCTTTTTGGAGAGTTTGGAATATGCCGAAACGCGTGATTACGGACGCAAAATACTGTCCGCCGCAGCGGTATACGGGGTACTTTATTATTCCGAAAAGCCGGAAGATATTGTACTGCTGTTTTTTCCGAATGCACTGCGCAGCACTGAATAGCGGCCGCATCGGATAATTAAATTGATATTAAATTGATATTAAATTGATATAAAGAAGTTTTCAAAATCTTCTGCAAAGGAACTGATATGACGGTTATACAAGCAATTTTTCTCGGCGCCGTTCAAGGTATTGCCGAATTTCTTCCGATTTCGAGCTCCGGACATCTCGCCGTGGCCGAATACTTTTTGGGACATACCGATATTCCCATTATCTTCGATATCTTGCTGCATATCGCGACGCTCGGTGCGGTCTGCATTGTGTTTTACAAACAGATATGGCGGCTTTTGACCGTACTCGGCCGGTTTATCATCAGAAAAAATACACCGGAGGACAGCGCAGACCTAAAACTGATTGCTGCACTGCTTATTTCTACTGCCGTTACCGGTGTTCTCGGCATCGTATTGAAAGATGTTGTGCAGGCAAAAAATATGCTGTTTATCGCGGTCTGTTTTATCATCACCGGTATTGTGCTTTTGATTTCGTCTAAAATTCAGCCGAAATCCAATACAGCCGTACCATCCGTATTGCAAGCGGTCATTATCGGAGCGGCGCAGGGCGTCGGAGTGCTTCCGGGTATTTCCCGTTCCGGCTCCACAATCGCAGCGGCGCTGTTAACCGGCGTAAGCCGTGAAAAGGCCGGCGAGTATTCTTTTCTTCTTTCCATTCCGGCCATCCTCGCAGCGTTTATCTTTGAGCTGAAATCGGCCGATACCATAAGCGGTTCTATCGGCGCCGCAGCGCTGATTGCTGGGATGCTGACCGCCTTTATCGTAGGTTTTTTCGCATTGACCTTTCTGCTTAAATTAATACGGAAGGGCAAGCTCGGCCTATTTGCGTATTATCTTATTCCGGCGGGAATCATATTGTTCGGCGCAGTCAGCATTTTTCATCTATAAAAAGCTGGGCAAAACGCATCAGGCACTTTTGAAAATATGCATACCGTCTACGGCGTTGCTGCACAAAAATAAATGCTCAACGTACAGCAAGTACGCCTTGCGCTTTATTTTTGCTTGCGCCTTGTATCCGGTACCACTATTTTCAAAAGGCTCACGGAAAGCTGATGTTTAAAAGTCACAAACTTTTATTCTGCGATTTGTAGCTATCCTGCCTGATGCGTTTGCCCGCTTATCGGAAAAAAATGTGCGAAATTTTATTCCTTAAAATTTCACACAGAGTGGAGGGGGAAGTAACATCGATGGGAAACCGAGAAAATCGATTTAGAATATTAGCAGTTATTTTAAGCGTGCTGTTTTTTTGCGCCGGTATTGTATTGACGCTCGGCATTTTTCTGCCGATTACCGGATTGGTTCCGGCGAGCTATAAGCTGTTTGCCGTAGGGCAGCGGATCTTTTCGGTATACGGCTTCTCTTCTTTTTTAATTCCGCTTCTCTTTTTATACGGAGCGGTATTGCTGCTGATTCCCGGCTGGTCGCGCGAATCGAAAGCAGTGCTGCTCGGGGTTCCGCTCTATTTTGTTACCGCAATCATCGGCGAACGGCTCATCTATATTTTTGTTCCGTCCGTTTCCATCCCCCTCATCAGACAATTTGTAACCGTTTCGATATTGATCTGCGCATTGCTGCTCATCTGTTTTGAAATTTTTTTGATGCTGACGCTGAGTGAAAAACTCTCCGGCAAACGTTTCTTTGTGCGCACTCCCTCTGTAAAAGATAACGCTGCCGAAACCGATACGGCTTCCGAACATGATACGGAAGAAGGCGGCGATGCGGATGAAGAGCCCGCACTTCAAACGCCGCCGGTGGAAGCGGCGATGCCGACGACAGCAGCCGCAACAGAAGAAGAGGAAACGCCGACAGAAGCATCACTATCGACGCCGGAAGCTGCGGCAGCAAAAGCGGTGGAAGCGCCGGATTCGCCCGAAACGGAACAAGCCGCAGCCGAGTCTGCAAACGCTTCGGTTCCACAGCAGGGAACGGCAACCACCGAGTTAACTCATCCGGTAGAAACGGCAGATACCGCAGCTGCTGCGCAATCGGAAATGATTCAAACCGAACAAACACCGCCGATTCAACCGGATGCTCCTGAAATGAACGCCGCCGCTAAAGTATCGGCGACAGGAGATGACCTTCCTTTATTGGAAAATATCGAGGAGGAAGAGCAGCCTCTCCCGCTGTCAACCCCGTTATCGGCGGTTATGGATATACGGGAAGAAGAGGCTGAACGCCCTGTCTTTGACCCCGCCGATCCCAACAACCTGTTTGCCAGCTTGGAAGAAATTACCGCGCCTGTTGAACGCATCAAGCGCACGGACTCTTCCGAACCGGAGCCGGAAATACCGACGCCGGATGCGCAGATATCCGCTGCGGCGGAAAAGGCTTTTACATCGCCGGATGCGCAGATAGCGGAAACGACGGAAACCATTGGGCAATTTCACAGCGGAATACCAATACGGGAAGAAGCGCCGATTCAGGAATCCCCTGCCCCGACTTTGCCGGAAGGTGCAGCGGATTCCATACCGGAAATACCGGAGAGTGCCGCTCCCGCCGCTTCTCAAACGGATAGTATCCCGCAAGCAGTTTCCCATACGGAAACTGAGGAACCGGAAATGCCGCTTATCTTTGTAAACGGCGTGCCGCTGCCGAACGGCCGCTCGGAAATACTCGACACTATGGTCGTTATCGATTCGGAAAAACCGGAAGCTGCGGCCGAAGAAACATCCGCTCATTCGGCGTCCGACCCATCCGTGCGGGACAATGCAGACACAGGTATCGCTATCGAAACGCAGGAAACCGATAGCACCATCGATATGGCGGATGCACAGATTGGAGAGGATATCGCCGTGAGCGGCTTCGATGTCCAAGATGAAGAAGATATTGAAGACAGTGAAGCGGAAACAGATATCGGCGCTGAAGCGGCGGTAGTATCGGATGAAAATACTATAGAAGCGGATCTTGCCATTGAGGATTTCGATGCACGGAGCGAAGAAAAAGCCGAAAGCGGTGAAGCGGCAATGGAAGCGGATGAGGAATTAGAACCGGGTGCCGATGGCGGCGAAACGGAAGCAGATACCGATAGCAGCGAATCGGAAGCGGATAGGGAATTAGACTCGAATGCCGATGAAGTATTTTTGGAAACCATCGACCAAACCGTACCGGTTATCCCGGCAAAACCGGTTCCGCCTCCGCAACCGCGCAAGAAATACGCCATTCCGTTTGACCTTTTAACGAATTATCCTGACGGTGAATACTGGGTTGTCGACGATGCGACAAGGCGATCCGCGCTGATGTTGAAATCTACCTTTAATGAATTTAAAATCGACGTATCCATTACCGGTATCCGCAAAGGACCCGTTGTAACGATGTTTGAAATGCTACCGTCGCCGGGTATTAAACTTTCAAAGATTACCAATCTGCAGGATAATATCGCGTTGCGGCTTGCAGCCTCCAGCGTCCGTATCGTAGCGCCCATACCGGGCAAGCATGCAGTCGGTATCGAAGTTCCCAATAAAAAGCGTTCGATTGTCAGCTTTCGGGAGCTGATAGAAACGGACTTACCGGAAGCGGCTAAAATGGCTATTCCCGTTGCGCTTGGAAAAGACGTAACGGGGAACCCGCAAGTTCTTGATCTCGCACAAACACCTCACCTGCTCATTGCCGGTGCAACCGGTTCGGGTAAATCGGTTTGTGTTAATTCGATTATACTGTCGATTCTCTATAACCGCCGACCCGACGAGGTAAAGCTGATTTTAGTCGACCCGAAAATCGTTGAGCTAAAATTGTACAATGACATCGCTCACCTTTTAACACCCGTCATTACCGAACCTAAGCGGGCGTTCCAAGCGCTGCAATACGCACTGTGCGAAATGGAGCGGCGGTATGCTTTGCTCGACAATATGGGTGTACGCGATATCAAGACCTTTAATGCTAAAATAAAATCGGAGCGGATTGCGACGGAAGCGCTGCCCTATATCGTCATCATCATCGATGAATTTGCAGATCTTATGGCCACGTCGGGCAAAGAACTGGAAGCGACGGTCGCACGGTTGTGCGCAATGAGCCGCGCCGTAGGTATTCATCTGGTACTTGCAACGCAGCGGCCGTCCATCGATGTTATCACCGGTTTGATTAAGGCCAACATCCCAAGCCGAATTGCATTTATGGTTGCTTCAAAAACCGATAGCAGAATCATATTGGACGAGATGGGTGCGGAAAAACTGCTCGGCAAGGGGGATATGCTGTATGTAAGCGCGGCTCGTCCCTTCCCTACCCGTATTCAGGGAGCTTTTGTCTCCGAACAGGAAGTAGAGCGTGTCGTTGCCTGCGTAAAAGAATACTGTGAGCCCGAATACATCGATGAAGAAATTTTTGTCGATGATGATGACGAGCCGTATGACAATGCCGTATTCTCCGATGATAACGATCCGCTTTATGAGCAAGCGTTGGAAATTGTTACCTTTGCAGGAAAAGCCTCCGCTTCTTATGTGCAGCGCAAACTGAAAATAGGCTACAACCGCGCAGCCCGCCTTATCGAAGAGATGGAAGCCCGCGGCATCGTCGGCCCCGCAAACGGTTCAAAAGCCCGCGAAGTTATCAGACACGTGTAGCGCTAAAACTCAAACTGAATCCTTAGATTTTCCCCTTAACAAAAACGAAGTAGAAGGATTATAATTAAACTAGAGTTTTCATAAATAGGAGGAATTATGAACACAATGGTATTGGTTATCGTCATCGTATATCTTTTACTGATGCTTTTTATCGGTTGGGCATCTTCCAAAAAGATTAAAACAAATGAAGACTTTATGGTCGCAGGAAGACGGCTCGGCCCGATTTTAATGGCGGGAACATTGACCGCCACGGAAATCGGAGGAGGCAGCTCGCTCGGTGTCGCAGAAAAGTCCTTCACCAACTGGGGGTTAAGTGCATTTTGGTATGTTGCAACCATGGGTATTGCATATATTGTCCTTGCAGTATTTGCCCCCCGTCTCCGTCGAACAATGGTTAAAACCGTACCGGAATATTTTAGACGCCGGTATAGCGGTTCGGCCGGACTCATTACCGCCATTATTATGATTTTACCGCTGATCGGTTTGACAGCCTCTCAGTTTATCGCTTCGGCAACAATCGTATCTTTTATGCTGAATGTAAACTATTCCGTAGCAGTCATTATTGTTGCAATTGTCGTTACCGCGTATTCGATTATGGGCGGTCTATGGAGTGTTACCATTACCGATTTTGTACAGGTATTCCTGATTATCATCGGTATGGCGCTTGCACTACCGTTCTCCCTGAATCTTGCCGGAGGCATGCAAGCAGTTATAGCAAATGTTCCTCCCGACACATTCAATCCTTTTAAAGGAATCGGTATAGGAGCAATTATTTCAATGGTTGTAATGTACATTGCATCCTTTTCAGTCGGACAAGAAGCGGTATCGCGCTACTACGCTGCCCGAGATGAAAAAGCTGCCGTACAAGGTTCAATTATTTCTGCTGTGTTGAACTTTATCTATGCTTTCATTCCAACGCTTCTCGGTATTATTACGTTGGCTCTTATCAATATGAAAAAGATAGACGGCGATGTCATACTGAGCCAAGGCCCTAGATACGCACTGCCTCACTTGGCGATGGCAACAATGCCCGCGCTGATTGTCGGATTTCTCTTTTCCGGTATTATTTCTGCAACAATGTCGAGCGCAGACTCTGACTTGCTGGGTGCAGGATCAATATTCGGCAACGATATTTATAAAATTTATATCAAGCCGAATGCAACAAGCAAAGAAGTTATGAGGGTTACCCAAATCACCATGCTCATAGTCGGTATATTCGGTATGTTCATTGCGCTGTTCAACACCGGCAGTATCATTAAACTGTTGATGTTCTCGTTTACGTTGCGGGCAGCAGGGGCATTTTTCCCGTATATCATGGGGCTCTATTGGAAACAAGCTTCAAACATCGGCGCTATTGCCTCACTCATTGCAGGAAGTATTGCCGTTATCATCCTTGAACAAACAAAGATTTCGCTTTTCGGCCTTGATCCTATCATTCCCGGATTGGCACTCAGCTTTATCTGCTTTATTATCTGCAGCAAGATATTCAAACCTAAGACTGAAAGTCTTGATTTAGCGGAAGAAAAAGACTAAGTTGAGTCTTTCTTACTTGCGCCCTACCAGTATCATGGTACGGGCGCGCTCATTATAGGGGGAGCGGTCAAAATCGCCGTATATTTCGACGGAATGAAAGCCCGATAACAGCATCAGCTGCCGTAATTCGGTTGCGGCATAGAGGCGCTGCACGAAGGTATGGTCGGCTTTAAGGCCGTCTTTTGAGTAAAGCTGCCAATGCGAGCGCAAACCCTCCCACGCGCCTTCTACCGTAAAATCGGTAAGGACGGTATAGCCTGCCCGCTCGAACCATTCCCCGGCGGTAAAATCGCGTACGGCGACTTCCCGTCCCAGCATTTCGAGGATAAAACAGCCGTCTTTTTTTAGCGACTGTGCAATATTACGGATAATAAGCGTATCTTCTTCTATTGTCTTGCAGTATCCGAAGCTTGTATACATATTGACCGCAATATCGAAGGATGCCGGGCGTATAAATTCCCGTAAATCCGCTTGTACCCACTCGATTGTTACATTTTCCGCCGAGGCTGCTTCTGCCGCCGCATCTAAGAACGGTTTGATAAGATCGACGCCGGTAACCTGCGCCCCAAGAATAGCAAGTTCAACGGCGATACGGCCTAAACCGCATCCCGCATCAAAAATTTTTAATTCCTGCGGCGGACGGTCAGCTCCGGCCAGTTTGAAAATTCCTTCGGCAACCGCAGGGGCTTCCTTCCAACGGGAGGTGTCAAACATAATAGGTGCATATTGCACCCAAAAAGCTTCATTTTCAAACCAATCGTTCATATCACGCCCCTCGTTTCTCCGTTCTTAGGTTCAGTCTGCCGCTTACGTTACTACTTACACTACCGCGGATTGATAGCCGTACTGTTTTGCCCCGCCTCCATGCCGGTATTTGTGTCGGGATTCATCTCGATTCGTAAGAACGTATCTAAACCGGCATTCCGATTAACGCTGCCGTCGGCAATCAACTTTTGCCTCAGCACATTGGCGCGATGATTTTCGGAATCCAGTTTCAGCGATTGATTCAGCAGCGCGATTGCCTCCGCAATACCGTTGCGTTCCGCGTATATCCGTGCCGATTCATAAAGTATCTTGCTTTTAGTCCGTTTATCGGGCACAAGCTCCGCAGCGCGGGAGAAAAACTTAATTGCCATATCGGGTTCATTGCGGGCATCATAGATATAAGCCTGATCAACCGCTGAGGGAATCCTGTATCGGCTCTCGACTTCCGCCTCGGCAAAATTTTTTAACGCTGCGGTCGAATATCCCTGTACGGCACGCCGGATACCGTCATAAAACACGTCTTCATAGTGATTATCCGCTTTGTCGATTCCAAAACAGGCATTAAAATCGCCGGAAGAAGCAAAATACCATCGTGCATACGCCTTTACCAGCGGATTATGAGGATGCGCTTCCAAAATTTTCCACATTTCTCCGTTTCCCCGCGTATAATTTTTCGGCTGAACATAGCGGTACCGGAATTCTTCCAGCTCGAACCGTATATCGTCTTTATCGGCATTCATTGCACTTTCAAGAACCTCTTCGGCGGAAAGGGTAAACGCAGAAGAAACAAACAGGCTTTTTTCCATCTCTAACGAGTAAAAATCCTTGCTTTGCAGATATTCGTCTAAAGGATTCTTTTGACTATGCGCCGCCTCTATAGCGGAGCAGGCGCGGACATACTGTGCAACAGCGGGATAATATCCCGGATTTTGCGAAATACAATCGATAAGAACTTCGGCTTTTTCTTCTTGGGTAGGAGCAGTCATCGCTAAATTATAAAAAACTTCACTTGAAGAGTCCGCATAACGGTCGACATACATTTGCCAAAAACCGCGAGCCTGATCCATATCGCCAAGCCCTGCGCTTGCATCCGCAGCAAGCAAAAGGTGGCGGCGGGCGTATTCAAACGCTTTGGGATTATGTTCGGGGAGCCCTGCCATATCGGCATACGCGAGGGAGTAGACCAAATCGTCCAGCACCGGCTGAAAATTTCCCATATCATAAGCCAAACACGACCAAAAATAGGGGGAACGGAGCGCTTCATCTTTGGCAATGCGGGAACGGAGCGCAGCAGCCTGTGCAATTTCCCCTTGATGAGCAAGCATTGCGGCGGCATTCTCCAAGAAAATATGTTCACCGGTCAGTCTAAATCCCTCCTGCCAAAACGGCACGGGTGTCCGGTATGTTTGCTTTATTTTATCCGCTTGAATAAGCGCTTCCGTCCCGATACCGGCATAAGAAGTACCCAACAGTGCTTCCGCAATGGCTGCAGCGTCTTCTATCCGGTCTTCCTGTAACAACGTATGGGTGAGTGCTGCCTTGAGCATCGGGTCATCGGGGTGTTTTTTTAAACCTGCCTGCATGGATTGCAGGGCTTGAACAGGGCTATGCAGCTGCAGTTCCCGTTTTGCAATGCTTAAATACTGAACAGGGAACCGAGCTTTTTTACGCAGGGCGCTGAGACTTTTCAGTGCTTTTTGCGTGTTGCCATCTTCAATAGTGCTGTCGATTGAATTCAGTTTTTGTTGAAAAAGCTCATTCTTATCCGCTTTTGAACATGCCGCTATAAGAATGCAGAGCAAAAAGCTTCCTATAAGAAAGAGTTTAGTTTTTGTCCTTTTCATGTAAGCAGTCTAAACACTCTCGTTTGATGCTGTCAAGTACTGCGTTTACAAACTTAAAAGAATCATCGGTACCATAAATACGAGCGATGGTAACCGCTTCGTTAATTACAATTCTTGGATCGGTATCTTGCTGAAAGAGCAGTGAATAGGTACCTAACCGGAGTATAGCCTTATCAACTAATTTAAGCCGGTTAAAATCCCAATTTTCCAAATTTTTAGCGATAAGCCCGTCAATCTCATCGATATGTTCAACAGCTCCTAAAAAAAGAAGCTGCGAAAATAAAAAATCCTCGTCATGCAGCTCTTTACCGGTACGCCCAACCCACGGAAAGGGCAATAAATCATCAGGCGAAAGTGATCCTGCATCCCAAGCATAAAGCGCTTGAAATGCGAGAATCCTTCCGCGTCGTCTTCCGATTGCCATTTTTAATTTTTACCATGAAAGCGTTTTTTCAAGTTCCGCGCCGGTTTTAAATACGACAAAATTTTCAGGTTTACGGAGCTCGTTGGTAACCGAAACCAGCGCATCGTTGAGCGCTTCGTTTTGGCGCTGCATAATCACCATCTTTTTTATATACTCATAAAGACTGACATTTCCACCCGGTTCTACGACATCGCTTAATCCGAGTATTTTTGCATCTTTCTTTCCTATAACGACAAAGCATTGATAATTAACGGCTGTTTCAGTTATCGGCGAAACTTCCCCTACTTTCATGTTAAAAATTTTGAGAAGCTCGTCCATCGGAATACCGAGCTGTTCTGCTGCCAAGGAAGTTTTACTGACGAAAATTTCTCCTGCCTGATAAGTAGAATTTTTTTCCTGTGATTTAGTACGGATATCGGCAGTATCTTTAGGGTTTGCCGTCAGTTTCTTTTGAATGTCCTTAATAGTTTTTTCGGCAGCACTCGGCTTGTCTCCTTTCGGAGCTACCACCAAGAAGAGCTGTACCGTGTCGGGCTGTACGAAGGACTGCTTATTCACCTCATAATATGAACGGATTTGATCGTCGCTCGGACTTGGAATGGATTGCAGCTCTTTTTGTTTTTTCTGCATCACATACGCTTGCGCGGTCAGCTGTGTGCGTAAAAAACTTTTAAATTCAGCAAGCGTCATACCGTTTTGCGCTTTCATATATTCGTCAAGCGACATATTGGTTTTTTCTTTAATCAGCTTGGCAAAATCCGCTTCGGATATTTGCTGCCCCAGTTGGCTGGATACGTATTCGTTGAAGTAATTGTTTACCTCCGAATCCATGATCTTTATTCCGTCTTTTTCGGCAGCCTGTACGATTAAACGCTCATTGATAAGGCCGTCCAGTGTCTGCTGCCGCTCTGCAAAGGTCATCTTACGTCCGATTTCCTTTTCCAAGGCGGAAACGCGGGTTTTAAGCTGGCCGAGCGTAATCGGCGCCCTGCCAGTAAGTTTTACTTCTGCGATAGGCTGCAGGTTGGTTTGGGCAAATGCCCCTATAGACAAACTTAATGCAATAAGCAATGTAATTACGTTTTTTTTCATCATATCCTCTTCAGACTTTGATATTGTTAAACAAACAGGAAGCCGGTAAGTTACTCACAGGCATGCTCTGCCTATTTTATAAGTACCGCACGGATACGTCTGATACCCGCCGATGACGATTGTTCCTTCTGGATTGAAAACTTGCCGAGTACACCGGTATGCTCTACATGGGGGCCGCCGCATACTTCTTTAGAAAAGTTTCCGATGGAGTATACTTTGACGGTATCTTCGTATTTTTCACCGAAAAGCGCCATCGCGCCGGCTCGTTTTGCTTCTTCAAGCGGCATTATTTCCATGGTAACCGGTAAATCAGCTTGAATCTGCTCGTTGACAATACGTTCAACTTCCGCTTTTTCTTCGGCTGTCATAGGCTGCGGATGCGAAAAGTCGAAGCGAAGCCGCTCCGCCGTAATATTCGACCCTTTTTGTTCAACATGATCGCCGAGTACCATCCGCAGTGCCTTGTGCAAAAGGTGCGTTGCAGTGTGGTATGCGGTTGTTTGTTCGGAGTGATCCGCCAAGCCGCCCTTAAAAATCTGCTCGCTGCCGGCGCGGGAGAGCTCCTGATGCTTTTTAAAGGCTTCCTCAAATTCAGCTCTATCAACGGTTAAGCCCGATTCCCGCGCAAGCTCTTCGGTAAGTTCGATGGGAAAACCATAGGTATCGTAAAGTTTAAACGCAAGCCGCCCGGGAATAATCTTTTTGGGATTTTTTAACAGGTTCGGCTTCATTTTTTCATATTCGGCTTCACCTTTTTTGAGAGTTTCGAGGAAGCGCTTTTCTTCGGCTTCGAGTTCGGCGGTGATAGTAACTTCTTTATCCTTTAATTCCGGATACGCACCCTTGTATTGTTCAATGACAACCTTTGCAGGGATTGCTAAGAACGTCCCTTCGATACCGAGTTTTCTTCCGTGGCGGACAGCCCGTCTGATAATACGGCGGAGCACATACCCTGCACCGACGTTCGACGGTACTACCGCTTTCGGGTCGCCTAAAATAACGGTTGCCGCACGGATGTGGTCACAGATGATGCGGACGGATACGTCTTTCTCTGCATCGCTTCCATATTGATAGCCGGTTATTTTTTCGATTGCGGCGATAAGCGGCGTAAAAATCTCCGTTTCGTAGACGGACTTTTTTCCTTGCAGCATGGCAACCGTGCGTTCAATCCCCATACCGGTATCGACGCAGTGCCGCTCCAGCGTGTGATAGGAGCCGTCCTGTTCCTTGCGGTACTGCATAAATACGTCGTTCCATATTTCGACATACTTACCGCAGCTGCAGCCCGGGCGACATTCATGGCCGCAGGCAGGCTTTCCCGTGTCGATGAACATTTCGGTATCGGGACCGCAAGGGCCGGTTTCTCCCGCCGGGCCCCACCAGTTATCTTCGCGGGGTAAAAAGTGAATTCTTTCTTTCGGAATACCGAGCTTTTCCCAAATCTCCGCCGATTCGGTGTCGCGCGGAACTTTGTCATCGCCTGCAAAAACGGTTACCGAAAGAAGATCGATCGGAATATCGAGGTATTGGGGGCTCGTTAAAAATTCAAAGCTGTACCCAATCGCTTCTTTTTTAAAGTAATCTCCGAGAGACCAGTTTCCCAGCATTTCAAAAAAGGTGAGATGGGAAGCGTCGCCTACCGCATCGATATCTCCGGTGCGGATACACTTTTGATAGTCCGTTAAACGGGTTCCGGCAGGGTGCGGCT
>ERZ772960.2731-NODE-2731-length-12526-cov-2.757598_pt1 | contig 12526 bp, 9 predicted proteins | sample MGYA00580678_ERZ772960 | MGnify/ENA primary metagenome ERZ772960 (study PRJEB29015, sample SAMEA2737930) | human oral metagenome | biome: human oral; feature: human-associated habitat; material: dental | place: China | collected 2059 ... | reverse complement strand
ATGCCCCATTTCATGCGCTGAAGTGGGGCATTTTGCATCGTGATTTGCCTCATTTTACTCGGCGAAATGGCGTTTATTACGAGACGAAATGAGATGAAGATAAATACACTTTCTTTTTCCTTTCCTTTCCAATCAAACGAAGGAATAACTTCCTTAAAACGAGATTGTTTCTTAAAATAAATGTTTATTTCTTGATAGTTGATGTAAAATAACAGGAATTTATTTGCTTTTTTGAAAATAAAGGTGTACATTCGCATTTGTAAAACTATTTATATCACGCATTAACAGAACTTAAAATTTAATTCAGATGAAGAAGTATAACTTTAATGCAGGACCGTCAATGCTTCCTCGAGAAGTAGTAGAAAACACAGCAAAGCAAATCCTTGATTTCAATGGTAGTGGTCTTTCGCTGATGGAAATAAGTCATCGTACGAAGGACTTTCAGTCAGTTGTCGATGAGAGTGTAGACCTTTTTAAAGAGCTTTTGAGTATACCCGAGGGATATTCTGTCGTCTTTTTAGGAGGTGGAGCATCGTTACAGTTCATGCAGATTCCAGCCAACTTCCTCATCAAGAAGGCTGCTTATGTGAACTCAGGTGTATGGGCTAAGAAGGCAATGAAAGAGGCAAAGTTCTTTGGAGAGGTAGTAGAGGTGGCTTCATCTGCAGCTTCTAACTATACTTATTACCCTAAGAACTTCGAATCAAGTGTGCCAACTGATGTTGACTATCTACACATAACAACGAACAATACGATTTATGGCACGGAGTATCGCGGTGATTTTGATGTTAAGGTTCCATTGATTGCAGACATGAGTTCGGATATAATGAGCAGACCAGTTGACGTTAAAAAGTATGATGCTATCTATGCAGGTGCACAGAAAAATATAGCAATGGCTGGTGTAACGGTAGTCATTTTGAAAGATGAAGCCTTAGAAAAGAGGGTGCGAGAACTACCTACAATGATAGATTATCACACGCATATTGATAAGGGATCTATGTTTAATACGCCTCCCGTTGTACCCATTTATTCTATGTTAGAGAACCTCCGTTGGTTGAAGAAACATGGCGGATTAGAGGCTGCCGACAAGCGAGCTCACGAACGGGCTGATGCACTTTATAGTGAGATTGACCGCAATAAGCTCTTCAAAGGAACTGTAGAAGTTGACTCTCGTTCGTTAATGAACATCTGCTTTGTAATGAATTCAGGTTATGAAGAGCTTGAAAAGGCTTTCCTTGATTTTGCTGTTGAGCGTGGCATTGTAGGTATTAAAGGACACCGTTCTGTAGGTGGTTTCCGTGCAAGTTGCTACAATGCCCAGACTATGGAGGGTGTAAATGCCTTGATAGAAACAATGAAAGCTTTTGAAGCAAAACATTAATCATAACCTTATTTGCAGGAAAAGTGAAGCACTTTTCCTGCTAAACATTTAATCAAATCACTATGAAAGTATTAGTTGCAACCGAGAAACCTTTTGCAATTGCAGCCGTTGAAGGGATTAGAGAAGTAGTAGAAGCTGAAGGACATGAGTTGATGTTGCTCGAAAAATATACTGACAAAGCTCAACTTCTCAGTGCTGTTGAGGATGCAGATGCAATGATTATCCGCTCAGATAAAGTTGATGAAGAAGTTTTTAACGCTGCAAAGAAGCTGCAAATCGTAGTTCGTGCTGGTGCAGGATATGACAATATAGACTTGAATGCAGCCACTTCACACCATGTTGTGGCTGAAAACACGCCGGGACAAAACTCAAATGCTGTTGCAGAACTTGTGTTTGGATTACTTGTTATGGCTGTACGTAACTTCTATAATGGTAAATCAGGTACTGAGTTAAAAGGCAAACGGCTTGGCATTTTGGCTTTCGGTAATGTGGGACGCAATGTTGCTCGCATCGCAAAAGGCTTTGATATGGAAGTCTATGCCTATGATACTTACTGCCCGAATGATGTCATTGAAGCAGCTGGAGTGCATGCTTGTAAGAGCCAAAATGAGTTGTTTGAGAACTGCGATATTGTGAGTTTGCATATTCCTTCGACCCCCGAGACAATCAAAAGTATAGGAAGTGGGCTTGTTGGTCAGCTTCCAAAAGGTGGTATTCTCATAAATACGGCTCGTAAGGAGGTTATTAATGAGGATGAGTTATTGGAGTTGTTGGCTAACCGAACCGACCTAAAATTCATCACAGATATTATGCCTGATGGTGACACTGAATTCAAAAAGTTTGAAGGACGCTATTTCTCTACGCCCAAAAAGATGGGTGCACAGACAGCCGAAGCAAACATAAATGCAGGTATTGCGGCTGCAAAGCAGATAATTTCTTACTTTACTGACGGGTGCACGAAATATCAAGTGAACAAATAAATCTATTGATTAACGAAATGAGCTTGGGCCTTGTATGACTTCATATGAGGCTCGAGACAACTTGTTTAACTTAAAAATATATATTCTTTTACTATGGCACAGATAAAACCTTTTAGGGGATTACGTCCTCCTAAGGCTCTTGTTGAGTTGGTAGAATGCCGTCCTTATGACGTGTTGAGTTCTGAAGAAGCCCGTCAAGAGGCTGGAACCAACGAGAAAAGTCTTTATCATATCACACGACCTGAAATTAATTTCGAGATAGGTACAGACGAACATGATCCCAGAGTCTATGGAAGTGCAGCCGAACACTTTAAGAAATTCGTCGACAAGGGATGGTTAAAGCAAGATGAAAAGGAGCATTACTACATCTATTCTCAAACAATGAATGGTAAGACTCAATATGGTTTGGTCGTGGGAGCAAGCGTTTCAGACTATATGGAGGGTGTAATTAAGAAGCATGAACTAACCCGTCGTGAGAAAGAAGAAGACAGAATGAAGCACGTTCGCGCTTGTAATGCGAACATGGGACCCGTATTTTTGGCCTATCCTGATAACGAAATACTCGACAATTTGCTTTCGCGTTATGCGCAAACTCAGCCAGAGTATGATTTCATTGCACCCATTGATGGGTTCAGACACCAGCTATGGGTGGTCGAAGATGAATCAGATATTGCGACCATTACAGACGCTTTCAATCGCATGCCGAGTCTATACATCGCCGATGGACACCATCGTTCTGCCGCCGCTGCACTCGTTGGAGCAGAAAAAGCGAATCAAAACTCTAACCATAAAGGAACAGAACCCTACAACTTCTTTATGGCAGTGTGCTTTCCCGCAAGTCAATTGACCATCTTAGATTATAACCGTGTGGTGAAATATCTTAACGGAATGTCGCCTAAAGAGTTTCTACTTGCACTTGAAAAGAACTTTATTGTTACTCCAAAAGGAACGGAAGAATATCGTCCTCAGCAACTACATGAGTTCTCACTTTACTTAGATAAGCAATGGTTTAGTTTGAAAGCAAAGGACGGAACATACAATAATAACGACCCCATCAGCGTTTTAGATGTAGACATCTCAAGCAGATTGATTCTCGATGAGCTTCTTGGCATAAAGGATTTACGGTCAGATAAGCGGATAGATTTTGTTGGAGGACTCCGTGGATTGCAAGAACTCCGCCGTCGGGTGGATAGTGGTGAGATGCAAATGGCATTGGCTTTGTACCCTGTAAGCATGCAACAGATTATGGATATTGCTGATAGTGGGAAGATAATGCCACCCAAAGCGACTTGGTTTGAGCCTAAACTTCGCAGCGGACTCGTTATCTATAAGTTAGAATAAATGGTCGAAGATCAGTATAAAACGATTTTAGAAGAAACTATAGGCGAGGGATATTACACGGAGAAACGCAGTAAATTCCTCGCCTTTGCGCATCATATTGAATCGGTAGATGAGGCAAAAGAGCTTGTAATTGCCTATCGTAAGCAATATTATGACGCCAGACATTGCTGCTATGCCTATATGCTTGGCCCCGAACAAAAGGCATTTCGTGCCAATGATGATGGCGAACCAAGCTCTACAGCAGGTAAACCCATCTTAGGACAGATTATTAGTCATGAGCTGACTGACGTCATTGTTTTCGTCATTCGCTATTTTGGTGGAGTGAAATTAGGTACAAGTGGACTCATCAATGCTTATCGAACAGCTGCTAATGAGGCTCTTTCGAATGCCTCTGTTGTCGTGAAACAGGTAGAAGAAACAATAGATTTCGACTTCACTTATCCTATGATGAATGATGTGATGCGTGTGGTAAAAGAGATGCAACCACGTATTATTGATCAAAAATTTGATAACACGTGCAGTATCAAATTAAGCATTCGAAAGAGTGAAGCAGAACAGTTGAGGATGCGATTAAGTAAACTTTCTTTTGAAGGTTGAATGTATAATGTCTGTTAAAACAATGTTTTCAGAAGGTTTTACAGCTTTCTTTTTCAGCTTTTTTCATTACTTTTGCATTGCAATTTAGGAAGATTGGCAGAGTGACCGAATGCGCTGGACTCGAAATCCGGTATACGCCTTTCGCGTATCGGGGGTTTGAATCCCTCATCTTCCGCTTGATTCAACATAATAAAAACGCTGTAAGATTGAGTCTTACAGCGTTTTCTTATTTCATTTTTGGAATCTTTTCTACTACAAAATCATTTCTTTTCGCAGGGTAAAAATACGTTATTTGAGACTTAAACACATTTTTATTGCTTTGTATTTCTAATGAATTTATTTCACAAAGAAAGCTATTCTAAGCTCTTTTTTGAAGGATTCAGTGTTGTAATCCGATAGGTTTAATCATTCGATGAGTCAACATCCGTTTTCTGTACTACTTTATTTGAATCTTTCTTTCGTTTCTGATAGCGTATCTTCCAGCCGCTCCAAAGACACCAAATAACAGCAAGTCCGATGATAAAAATATAGAAAATGCTGGCTGAACCAAGGAAAGTGTAGAGCCTACCCGTGTGGAGTTCTAATGCAACATTACGCAAAGACATTGGCAATTGCTTCATCTTTGCCGGCATTTTCAGTGCTTCACTTCCGATGTTATAATCGATTACATGTTCAAATTCGCCAAAGTCGTTTGTGTAACCTGACACAGCATGCGCACTAATGGGTATGCCGCCAGTCTGTTCAGCCAGTCCATGTGTGTAGTAATCTGCAATGATACCTGACTTTCTTTCCCATATATACATGCCACTAAACGAGCCAATCAGCCAATAACCATTTTCATCTTGCGTTTCAACATTAATGCCCATAACGCTCACCGGCGGTTGCATTTTCACGGGATAAGGTGTTGATTGAAGCGTTTTTAAGCTGTAAAAACCATTTGAAGTATATAAAAGCCAGTCGCCTTCTGCCTGATCATATCGAATAGAGCGCAACTGATCATTCCAACTATTGTCGCTATCTAACGTTGAAAAAGGTATAGCTGGAACTCTTCCCGAAGCGATAGCAAGTAGTGCTGGCGGTCGGAGAAGCCAGCCAGTAATGCTGAGTAGCAGTGCTAAAACAAAGCTAATACGTCCTATTTCGTTGTGCCATGAGCCTGCCTTTCGATGCAACCAAGCCGATGTTTTGCCTTTAGGATGAATCCAATAAAATATTCCTGTGACGATCAACAGAATGAAAATAATGGCTATCATGTCTACAATCAGCACGCCAATAAGCCCAAACAACTCACCACTATGTAGTAGCCATACCGTGCGAAAGAGGGATACTTTGCCATCCGAATCACTTGCTTTTTGAAGGCTTATGCGTTGAAATTGCTGATAAGGTGGTTTACTTAAATAGACAAAAGAGCGTGTAGTGAACAACAAAGAGTCACCTTTTGAAGTGATATCACAAAGCTTTTCATCACTACCAATAGGCAAATTGACCGATTGCCATTGATTGTTCGTGTAAACATATAGTCCATATTGTGCCGCAGCAAAAAGCTTTCCTGAAGGTAAAATGACCATACCTTTTATGTTTCTTGCATCAGCTCCCGTGGGCAATCCTTGGTTAAAATCGTCAAAGTGCTTAGCCGTTGTGTCAGTTCTCCATATTCCTGAATTGCCATAGACTAACACTTTATTATGCCATTTGATGCTTCCGCGCAGCAAACCTAAGTTCCATTTGTCATATTGATAACGCTTAGGAAGCCATGATCTGCTGATATTACAATTGGAAAATAACGTTGGATGATTGAGTATTAGCCCTGAAATGCAAAACATTAGCAAAAAGAAACTGACAACAATGCCTATCCATTTGTGATGTTTATACCATGTATTCTTTTTCATTCTGAATGAGTTTTAATGTCAATTGGGGTGTAAAGGTACAATGTTTTTGGGTAAAATCGGGTGTAGAATGCTATTTTTTGTTCTTGATATTGATGTGTATTAGGCTATCATTCAATTTTACTTCTCAGGACTTCAGCTTGTATTGATGAGGGTTAATAAGGCTTAAAACTATAAGAGTTGATTTGTTTTCCTGATTTTTTCTCGTTATCTTTGCATCGAAGACGATATAAAGCGTTTGTAAATGAGTGCTTTACGACAAGCAGACCCTACACTCACTGCAATGTGAAGTGTATTATCTTTTGATGCTTCACCAGGCAGAAAAGTTATTCTGATGATAGTTATCTTGTGATAAGATTAATCATTTAGAATCATTGTTTATCTGTGTTTGCGTTTAGCTTTCATCCTAAATATTTATCTATGGCATTCGAACAATTAAAATTAAGCAGTCAACTCTGTTTTAGATTGTATTCAGCAAGTAGGCTTGTTACCCAGACTTATAATCCTTTTTTGGATAAGTTGGGCATCACATACCCACAATATTTGGTGATGATGGTGCTTTGGGAGACAGACAATCAGCCTGTAAATGACATTGCACATAAACTTCTTTTAGAGACCAATACGGTGACTCCACTCATTCAGCGCATGGAGAAAATGGGGTTAGTCATACGTACTCGTGGAATGGTTGATTCCCGTCAACGCATCGTTTCATTGACAAAAGAGGGCAAGAGTATGGAGAAAGAGGCGGCTAAAGTGCCTCAATGTATGCTTAATCACTTTAGTAAATGTGGGCTTAGTAAAGAGGAAGTGTTTCAATTAGTACCACTTTTGGATAAGTTGATAGATAGTTTAAAGGACCACACGAAAGACAATTTTGAAGACGAAGTTGAAGAAAAGTAGGACCATTTGGTAGTCTATCTTATTGTCGATTGGTGTATTTGGTTGGATAATCTGAATCTTATTTTTAATTCATGGAAATGGGATGAGGATAGCTCTTAATGCTTATGTCATCAAGATGTGAGGCAGAGTGTTTGTAATATGCATCAAATGAACTTATGAAGTGCCTCATTTCACACGATAAAGTGGCTGAGATCGCGCAGTAAAATGGCTTGATTTGTTTTGTAAAATGATTAGAGCCATGAAATGATAAGGGCACAAGTGTATATTCGTTAGAATCAAGGACTTGGGTAAAGTGTTAAGGAAACATGAGAAGATAGGATTGTGGAGTAGGGTATTCTGCTAACATAAATCAACCAAAGTAGCTTTTGTCATGGGATTGGCTGTATCTGTAATGTATTTTAGTTTATTTAGCTCAATAAAAATCTTTATATTAATAAGTGATGAGAAAATATTTATTCCTCTTATTGGTCTTTTTTGCACTTCAAGCTGTTGCACAAAAGAATGTTTATGCTTTCAAAGTGGCTGACAATCAGGGTAAGATGGTCTCTCTAAAGAAATGGAAAGGCGATGTTTTACTAATAGTTAACACTGCAACAAAATGTGGTTTTACGCCTCAGTATAAAGCGTTGGAAGCCTTATATGAGAAGTATAAGGCAGAAGGTTTCAGCATTTTGGATTTCCCTTGCAATCAATTTGGGCAACAAGCACCTGGAAGTGCGGCAGAGATTCATGATTTTTGTACCTCTAATTTCGATGTACATTTTCCGCAGTTTGCTAAGATTGATGTAAATGGTTCACATGAGATTGCGCTCTACTCTTACTTGAAACGTGAGCAAGGATTTCGTGGTTTTGGTATAGGAACGATGGCAGAAGCCATGGACAAGATGCTGAAAAAGCAAGATGCTTTGTATGCTTCAAATTCGGATATCAAATGGAATTTCACTAAGTTTCTGGTCTCAAGAGAGGGCAAGGTGATAGCGCGTTTCGAACCAACTGACGATATGGATATGGTTGAAAAATGTATTGTGGAGGCGCTTCACAAATAAAGAGTTTCAGCTTTTGTGTTTTTCTATAGCATTATTGATGATACAAAAGGGGCAGAAATCATGATGACTTCTGCCCCTTTTCTAATTTATTTGATGATGATTTTGTTCTTTTATACGATTCCTTGTGCCATCATAGCCTTTGCAACTTTAAGGAAGCCCGCAATGTTTGCACCCTTAACATAGTTGATATAGCCATCAGGCTCTGTGCCATATTTGACACAATTTGCATGAATATCGTCCATAATAGCATGAAGTTTGGCATCAACCTCCTCACGTGACCATTTCATTCGCTCAGAATTTTGACTCATTTCAAGTCCTGAAACGGCTACACCGCCGGCATTAGATGCCTTTCCTGGGCAATAAAGAATCTTTGCTTCTTGAAATACTTTCGTTGCTTCTGGCGTGGTAGGCATGTTTGCTCCTTCCGTAACAGCAATTACTCCATTGGCCACTAAGGCTTTGGCTGCCTCTTCATTAATTTCATTTTGGGTTGCACACGGAGATGCAATGTCGGCCTTTTCAAACCAAGGTTTGCCCTCAGAATACTTGACTCCATAGCGTTCTGCATATTCTTTTATGCGGCCTCTCTCTACATTTTTCAGCTCCATGATATAGGCAAGCTTCTCTTTATCGATGCCATCGGGGTCGTAGATATAGCCATCTGAGTCGGAACAACTGACGGGTTTTGCGCCTAATTCTAATAGCTTTTCAATCGTATATTGAGCCACATTGCCTGCTCCAGACACGAGTACAGTCTTTCCCTTTAGACTGATATTGCGAGTTTTAAGCATGTTTTCTAAGAAGTAAACATTGCCATATCCCGTTGCTTCCGGACGTATAAGTGAGCCTCCAAACTCCTGTCCTTTGCCCGTAAGTATACCCGAAAATTGATGTGTAAGCTTCTTATATTGTCCGAAAAGATAGCCAACTTCGCGTCCACCTACACCGATATCTCCTGCTGGAACGTCTTCATTTGGGCCAATATGTCGATAGAGTTCATTCATGAAAGCTTGGCAAAAGCGCATCACTTCTGCATTACTTTTCCCGCGAGGTGAGAAGTCTGAACCACCTTTTGCGCCACCCATTGGGAGAGTAGTCAAGGCATTTTTGAAAGTCTGTTCAAAGGCAAGGAATTTCAAAATGGAAAGCGTTACAGAGCGATGAAAGCGTAATCCACCTTTATATGGGCCTATAGCGTTGTTGTGTTGAATTCGATATCCCATGTTAGTTTGCACCTTTCCTTTGTCATCTACCCACGTTACACGAAATTCTACGAGTCTGTCGGGAATACAAAGTCGTTCAATAAGGTTCGCTTTCTCAAACTCGGGGTGCTTGTTATACTCCTCTTCAATGGTGCCAAGTATTTGACTTACTGCCTGAATGTACTCGGGTTCGTTTGGGAATCTGACTTTTAGTTTTTCTAAAACTTCACTTGCTTTCATATGCTTTACCTTTTTCTGATTACCTATAAAAGAATTAATGTTATTCTAATTGCAAAGTTATAGAAAAATCATTGGAATTCAAATAAAAATAAACAAATTTATTTTATTAGGTTGAGAATAATAAGTTTATTAAACAAAATAGCTTTAATTAGAAACGAAACAGATAATCATTGGAAGCTACATAAATACAAAAAGAGAGGCCACTTTAGGCCCTCTCTCTGTTCATTTGAATCGGATGATAATTTATTTGATTCTGAAAATCTTCTTAAAGAACTTCTTTATACCGCTTTCAGCTTGTTTTTTCTGCACGTGAGCAGTATTCTTGTGCGTTGTGGTAGGACGATTTTCAGTCTGTGGGCGATTGCGTTTTTTGTAGTTTCCTTCTACATTTGCGCGGCGTTTCTTGTGCTGTTGTTGTTCTGAATTACGAGAGTTTGTAGCATTTCTAACCTCATTAGGTCTGTTGCTTCGTTGCTCGTTGTTTCGTTTTTCACCACGTGGCTGATATGTTTTTTCGCCTCTTTGATTTCTATTTCTTTGTGAATTACGTTCCTTATTGTTGTGAGAATCCTTTGCAACCTCTGTATTTTGAGATTGTGAGTCAGCTGCATTATTGCGCTGACGGCGGTTCTGTTGCTTCTTATCTTTATGTGCAGTTTGTTCGCGATTAGTGCGTCTTCTGCTCTTCGCTGAAGTTCCACGTTTGGGTTTTCCGGCTGATTTATATTCAGGACCTTCGCCTAATCCTTCGGGAAGTGGCGTCTTATCAACTTGCTTTCCAAGGAATTTCTCAATCAGTTGAAAGTAATAAATATCATCATCCGATACGAATGTTATCGCTGAACCCTCACGAGCTGCACGTGCAGTACGGCCAATTCGGTGCACATAGTCTTCGGCATCATGGGGTACATCGTAGTTGATAACCATAGAAATATCGTCAATGTCAATGCCGCGCGCAACGATATCAGTGGCTACTAAGACATCAAATTGACCACTCTTAAACTTGAACATGACCTCATCTCTCATTGCTTGATCAAGGTCAGAGTGCATTTCTCCACAGTTGATATGCTTGCGTTGGAGAGCTCCCGCCACTTGTTTTACTTTCATCTTACTACCACAGAAGATGATAACTCGCTTGAGATCGTCGCTCTTAAAGATGTCCTTTATGATGCCTATCTTTTGTGTTTCATAACACACATAAGCGCTTTGTTTAATCTTTTCTGCAGGCTTACTAACAGCCAGTTTAATGACTTTAGGATTCTTTAGCAGCGTTTTTGCGAGCTCTTCTATCTTGTCTGGCATCGTCGCAGAGAACATAATTGTCTGACAAGATTGGGGGAGTTTCTTTGCAATCTTTAGGATATCATCTGAAAATCCCATGTCAAGCATGCGATCAGCTTCATCGAGAATGAAGAATGAAACCTTACTTAAATCTACATTTCCTAAGCTGATATGCGAGATAAGGCGACCTGGAGTAGCTATTACAACGTCTGCACCTAATTGGAGACTCTTTAGTTCTTGGTCATATCGATTGCCGTCATTTCCGCCATAAACTGCCACACTACTAACCCCATTTAGATAGTAACCAAATCCTTGCATGGCTTGATCAATCTGCTGAGCAAGCTCTCGAGTCGGACTCATTATAAGGCAATTAATGGCCTTCTCTGGATAATTTCCATCGTCAAGTTTACTTAAAATAGGCAGTAAGTAGGCTGCCGTTTTGCCGGTTCCTGTTTGTGCTACGCCTAACACATCATTGCCATTGAGGATTTCCGGAATACATTTCTCCTGCACAGGAGTGCACTTTTCAAAGCGCATATCATAGAGTGCATCGAGAACACTGTTGTTTAATTCTAATTCGTCAAAGTACATATTATTTTAATTTGGTGCTTGTTTGTAGCAGAAATATGCCACAATAGCAAAGATAATATTTGGTATCCATGCAGCAATAATCGGTGGAAGATTGGCATTGATAGCAAATGTTGATGATACGGTTTGTAACATTATATAACCGAAACTAAGTGCCAAGCCGATGCCAAGATACATTCCCATACCTCCTTTTCTCTTTTTAGCTGAGAGAGAAAGCCCAATGATAGTAAGAATGAAAGAAGCGAAACTGGCAGCTATCCTCTTGTGATATTCCACTTGGTATTGAACCACATTACTCGATCCTCTGTCGATTTGTTTGGAGATGTAATCACTCAGTTCAGGGTTCGTAAAGGTCTCTTGTTGTCCCTTAGAATATACGAGATCATTTGGTTCCATGAGTATAGTTGTGTCTCGTTTTGCTCCATTTTCGATTTGTTCTCGATAGCCATTGAACTTCCGAATCTTGTAATTTTGTGCAGTCCAATGATACTTAGAATCGCTTATAGTGTCGTATTGTATCTCCATAGCTGTCATGTGACTGACAAGTTTTTTGTCTTGAAACTTATCCAAAGAAAAGCCATAACCCCGCTTTGTATTATTGTCATAATGTTGTATATAGGCGATAGTTCCTTTACCAACATTAAGCATAACATTGTCTGCTGCTGTTGTTTTCTTCTTATTCTTATATAGAGATTCGAAGTTTTGTCGAATGACATTACTATGTGGGATAACATATCCACTGAGATAGAATGATACAACTGAGATGAGAATACAAGAGATCATGTAAGGGCGCATGAGTCTTTTGAATGACACACCAGCAGCTAACATGGCAATAATCTCACTATTTCCTGCCAACTTAGAAGTAAAGAATATCACCGCAATGAATACGAAAAGAGGACTAAAAAGATTAGCAAAATATGGGATAAAGTTCATGTAATAATCGAACACGATGGCTTTTAATGGCGCATGATATTCGCTAAACTTTGCCAAATTTTCATTGATATCAATAACTATCGAGATACTGATAATCAATGCAATCGAATAAATGTAGGTGCCGATAAACTTCTTAATGATATACCAATCC
>ERZ772960.2730-NODE-2730-length-12530-cov-4.360882_pt1 | contig 12530 bp, 11 predicted proteins | sample MGYA00580678_ERZ772960 | MGnify/ENA primary metagenome ERZ772960 (study PRJEB29015, sample SAMEA2737930) | human oral metagenome | biome: human oral; feature: human-associated habitat; material: dental | place: China | collected 2059 ... | reverse complement strand
CGTGGTCCAGCCAGCTGCGGGTGATGGTCACGGGGCGCAGCTCGTCGGCCGCGCGTCCGTCCTTGCGGATCATCTTGGGGGACTCGGTGTCTGTCACGGCGTCAGGCTACCCGCTGCGCGGGGGCGCGGAGTGCCCGCCCGGCCTCGACGTGGCCCCGAGTGCCACGGCCTCGGGAGCGGGGGCGGCCCCGTCGGCCGCGGGACTGGAGCAGCGAGTTGCGGCGGTGAGTCACGGTATGGTCAAGAATGCGGATCTCCGACCGTTTCCGCGGGCTGGCGGGGGTATACCTGAGGGGCCCTTGCACAATCCCCACCCACAAGGATCCCGTCACCATGACCGTTTCCCAGATCAGCTCGCGTCGGCCGAGCCGGCTGCTGTCCGCCGGCAGCTGGCTCGTCGCCCTCGTCATCGTCCTCGTCCCGGCGGTTTCCGGGTGCGACGACTCGGCTGCGCACGAGGCCGCCCCGGCCAGCGCCGCCGCCACGACCCCGGCCGCGGTCGAGGTTCCGGACGTCGTCGGCATGAAGGGCGACGACGCGGCCGATGCCCTCAAGAAGGCGGGGCTCTCCAAGAGCCCGAGCTACACGGACGCCGACGGCGAGGAGTCCGTGTGGGCTCCGGGAAACTGGTCCGTGACCGCGCAGGACCCGGCGGCGGGCGAGCAGGTCCCGGCGGACCAGGAGATCACGCTCACGGTCAACCACGACTCCGCCGATGCGGCGGCCTCCGCGTCCGCTGCGGCCGAGGCGACGGAGCAGGCCGCCCAGGAGGAGCCGGCCCAGGAGGAGCCGGCCCAGGAGGAGCCGGCCCAGGAGGAGCCGGCCCAGCCCGAGGCGCCCGCCCAGGAGCCCCAGTCGGAGCCGGAGGCGCCGGCCGACGCGTACTACGCGAACTGCACGGAGGCGAAGGCCGCCGGCGCGGCACCGTTGTACCGGGGCGACCCCGGCTACCGGGCCAAGCTGGACGGCGACCACGACGGGGTTGCCTGCGAGAAGTGAGCCGTCGTCGGGCCTGTGCACCTGGGCAGCATCAATCCGAACAACTGGAAGCCCCTGCTCGCCTTCCGCAAGCGTCTCATCGCGGGCGAGGTGGCTCCGGAACCGAGCACGGCTAGCGAGATCACGAAAGCTCGCGGTATCCGCAAGACGGCCTGCCGTCCGATCAGCGCGGCGAAGAAGCAGCAGATACTCGATCTGGAGCCCACCGGCATGTCTGCCCGCGAGATCGCTGCCGAAGTCGGTGTCACTGAGTCAACCGTCCGTGCCACGTGCCGCCAGGCCAAGCGACCACCCCGCCGCAAGCGACACTTCACCAGTGATGACCTCCAACGCGCTCTGCAGCTCCACGCTCAGGGCCGCACCTACATCGAGATCGGGCTGGAGCTCGGCTTCGGGCGGGATACAGTGAGCAAGCATCTAACGGCTGCGCAGGAATGATCGGTAACTGAGGAAGTGGACTTTCCTTCTAAGTGAAATTAATTGATGCTAACTATTTCATTTTGGCTTCCAGGTCGTAATATCATAGCCCCTAGCACTGTCGACATATATTGCTACAGACCATCGTGCGCGAGTAATTGCTACATAGGCATTCATGCGCGACTTGTCGGCGAGGTCGTTTGTCTTATCTTTCCAGAACTTCTTCATAGGTCCTGTTGGAAATATCAGGACATGATCTTCTGTTGCGCCCTTACATAGGCCGAAGTTTGTCGCTGAGTCTGTTCCAACTAGTTTGTCACGCACTGAATTGCGGTAGCAGGCAGGGTGGAATCGACGAATATACTCTTCTATGTGCGGCTCTTCGACGAGCCAAACTCCGTGATGCATTCCGGCTGGTATCGTTACTTTAGACTCTGTGGGCGGAAATCTGCCCCTGGTGAACATTTGGTCGGCAAACTGTATCACTTCAGGGCAGCATCGCCATGTTTCCTGAATCGTTTGGAGATCGAGTAACTTATTCTCGTCCATTTCATGAAACCAATTAATCAGACCTAAGCCATCATACTTCTTGTACTTTTTTGAGCTTTTCGACGTCGACAGCAAGCGCTGTCGAACATCCCCGACCAAGACAACACGGATTCTTGAACGGATCAACGCGTCTAGCACATCGAGGTCATTACCACGAAGATCCTGTACTTCGTCAATGTAGATCTCGTCGAAGATGCGCTCAAGTCGGTCAATAACTGCTTCGCCATCGGCCTTAAGTGTTTTGGAGGCTAACAACCCAAGGCGCTCACTGTAGGCTTCGCCAGCACTATTGAGATAGAAATCAACACCGGAGAGGTTTCGAGGAAGCGTCCCATCAACCCAGGCGAGTCCTTTGACCCGTGAGCCCTGAAGCTCAGTGACTGATGGCGCATAGGGGCGCACAATATGATCAAGTAAGAATGTGTACCAACCCATCACTGTTGGCATCTGGCTACGTGCGTCACTTGCTAAGAGTCGATCTATTAGAATCTTCTGAGCGCTCGTCGTGAAAGTGATCACAGCTCGTTTTCTCGGTACCGCTACATCTGCACACATATCGATGATTTTTTGTGTTTTCCGGCCTCCCGCCGGAGCAAGGATTGCTAAGTTCACATTGCCCTCGTAACAAAATCAATTGCGTCGGTAATGTATTCAGGGTATTTGATCTTGTCAGATTCTGCTGCGCTAGCTACCCGCCAAGCCCAACCCGTTTTATCGTCGGTCATGAATTCTTCGAGGCTCTTGCCTTCGGTACATTTGACGATCCTACGAAGCCTTGCCTCATAGTCGCTCCCCGCTTGAATATTTGTATTAGCAACCTGGGGTTCAAGAGTTGCGCCAAATTCTGGGTCGCCCACGAACATTTCGCGTTTTCCTGATTCAAGCCAACGTCCAGCTAGATTCTTCCAGTGTTCTGGGGTTTGTTTGTCTGTGTCTCGCAGTACTGCAACGTTTCTGTCGAGGGCGGCGCACAGTTCGAGCCCACGACGGTTGCGTGTTCCCTGTGCAATAACATCGATCTGGTCGTGATCTGTTGTACGACCAGTCTGGTCGAAATATGCGCGTTTGAAGATCATCTCGTCCGATGGCCCTTCTACAATAACGAGGCGACGCGCTAGTACCATGCGGAGTGTGTCGTACCCGGATTGCTTTTTGAAATACGCAACGGTATCCTCGGTAAGTTCTCCGAAGTTCGCCATGACGCCATGATGCAACAGGTGCAGATTGTCGATCCCCATTCTGTTGAGCACGTATGAGCTGTGCGTCGTGATGAAAACCTGTCGCCCCTCGGCGAGTTGCTCAATATGATCGAGTGAGTGGAGCAGGCTTGTATGAGACAGGTGATTCTCGGGCTCTTCGACGAACACAAATCGTGCATTACTATCTTCGGCTGTCAGGGCAAGTGCCGTCTTGATGAGTACTTGCTGCCCTTGACCAACGTAGCCAAAAGGTAGTTGCTCAATATGGGGGACTACCACTTTATCCCAGCTTGACAAAGAAGATTGGTCAAGTTGGAGGCTTAGAGTACTAGAGAGAACACCCCCGCGTTTCTTCATCTTCTGATTAACAGCACCAAGAATACCTGAGGTTAGTTGATGTCGTTGCTGTCGGTACTGTACTGATATGGTCGCACTTTCTTTGTTATCAATCAACTCCTTCAGTAACTGACGTGAGTAAATGTCGATTTGCCGAGAGGGTTGTGACGTCTTGCTATCAAGGTGGAGAACTCCGAAATCCTTAGGGCGGCGATAGAGCGGCTTGTCATGAAATCCTCGCCACGTAACCTTGTAATACTCAGTTGGGAGAATAGGTGGCGGGTCGCTCTTCATATACTCTTCGAATTCGGAACTATACTCGCTGTCGGGTGAAATTTCTACCGCAAATCCAGGGCAATCGACTGCTTGCGAATTCACTTTTCCGCGTAGCGTCTGCGGATCATCTGTTTTTCTTAGGTAGACCTCGATGAGAATTGTTGGTGGGGCTGTTTCCTTGTTATCTTGGCGGGCCTTGAAATATGCTTCAACGCTATCAATATTGAACCAGTATGGGTTCAGTTCTTCGGCTAGCGGTCGACCATGAAGGCGACCGTCAATAGCCATACTGATCGCCTCCATCAAAGTTGACTTTCCAGCCTCGTTGTCGCCAACGATGATATTCATTGACTCGTTGGGCCGAAAATCTAATTCTTTGAATACTCGATAGTTTTTGATGATCACACGTTCTATCATGTTTCTATTATCTCACGTCAACAGTTGAGCTTGTCGAGTTTGCATCTTTATGTTGTTGGTGTTGATGAGTCGATCATCTAGAGGTCGTCACGCCACCACCCCCACTCCGCGCTCCATCACACTCTGCACATCCACTCGTGCCTTCGCCAGTATCGTGCTGGCATCACTACCAAGAATCTCCTCGATGGTCCATGTTTTGACCGTCGCCTGCCGTGGTAACCAGATGCCGATGCGCTGGGCTTGGTAGTCGTTGTCGAGGTCGAGGATGAGGTAGCCCAGGAGCTGCATGAGGACTTTCCGCACCCATGGTGCGCTGATCTTGTCCACGACCTTGAAGTCGAAGAGGGTGTCGTCGATGAACCAGTCGCCGTCGGCGCCGCCAACCAAGTAGGCACCGGTAAAGTGCGGATTCTCCGTGTACTCGACACCCTTACGGATCATTGTGCGCCACTGCTCGACTTGCGCCTGATTGGCAGCACGCAGGTTGGAGACGTCGGCGAGCATGGCAGGTGGAATCGAAGCAAACAGATCATCGACGGTTTTGCTCGCGTGCAGCCGTTCTCCCAAGGAACTGAAGAGTGCGCGAAGGCCCGCCCGATATAACGCTTCACACCAGGTGAAGATGATACTAGCGCGATCTTTGTCTTCTTCGGTGCCTTGGATCATCAGATTCTCGGCTTCGCGGAAGCTATCTGCCAGTACCTCTGCGATACGCTCACCGTCCTTCATGAGCCGTGCGTACATGAAGGTGAATAGCCTGACGCCAAGGATGGAAGCGCTGTAACGCGGATCGAACTGACCGAGCATCATCCTGGTACGGATGTCGAAAGCAGTGCCAACGGTCGGTGAGTGCCGTCGTTTGTCGCGTACTTCCTCCGGCAGCGGGACGACCAGTGGCGCCTTGGCCAGGTCATAGAAACCGAGCTGCCTGGCGAACTCCTTGCCCGCCTTGGATTGGCCTGCGGCAGTAGCGAGTGCTGGGGCAGATTCTTCCACCAGCTTGCGAAAGGGAGATTGCTTGTCGTTGAGATGGGTCGTCAGGCTCATGGGAGGCTCCACCGCAGGATTGAGAGGGATATACGGCAGTGCAGAGCCGAGCGACGCCGGTGTCGCCATGGGTGACAGGGGCTGGAGGATGACTCCAACAGGGACGGGGCTGCGTTGCCGTAAGCGATAGTAGAGCGCGGTATGCCGAGCAAGTAGCCGTCTCCCGTCCTGGCGGGCTGTTTGCGGCTGAATCGTGATCTGATGTGAGCACGACGCGGTGCAGTTCGCTATACGGGCTACGTCCTGGTGCCAGGGGTAGCCAGTGCGTGCTCACAGGCTACCCGTGCCTGCTCGGCTGCCGGAGGAAGTCTCTGCGTGCATCTCTTGGGCGCTGGAGGACGCCTGTTTCACAGTACGGAAGAGCAGCAGACGCCGGTGAGCCGGCGTCCAGGGGAGCGATCGAGGCGCCTGCAACCTACTCACTCACCCCACCCACCAGCTCCTCCACCCGCATGTCCAGCGCCGTTGCCAAGGCGATGAGGGTGCGCAGGCGGGGGTTCATTGGGGTGCCGGGGCGGGACTCACCCTTCTCGAACTTTTGGTAGGTGTAGGTGGAGATGCCAGCGGCGTGGGCCAGGGCCTCTTGGCTCAGGCCCTTGGCGATGCGGGCGCGCTGCAGCCGCAGACCCAGCTGGCGAGCGATGGGCCACCACTGCTCGTCTTGGCTGGTGGAGGAGGAGTCGCGCACGGCACCAGCGTCGAGCGGTCACCCACTTGGCACCACCATACATGTATGGCAATCTAGAGATGTCAGCCGAGATGGAGGGAGGTGAGCAGCATGGGTGGCTGCTGAATGAAGGCCCCGTGCAGCGGGGTTTCTATCCGATCGTGGCTGTACCTGTGGGCCACGCGGCGTCCGTCAAGCGGCCTGCGCTGGGCGGGCGTCGTCATTGCCAGCGCTGACCGACGACTTGGCTATGCCGGTGCGCTGGTCGGCTGAAGTTCTCTGAGAAGCGTTGGCTTGCGGCTGCGCGTCGGCTGCTTGGTCGAGCTGGGCCACTTGCTCATTGTGGAGCGTCCAGGCGAAGACAAGCCCTGCTCTTGGGAAGAGCCAGCCGTCGTAGCGGTAGCGCACGACTGCTGACTGCGGTTCCTCAGAGACGCGTCCACCATCGCCACGGGACGCGAAGTCCATCAGGCGGACTCGCTCGATCGCGTCGGCGTCGTAGGACAGCTCCACGTCCAGGCCCTTGGTCGGGCGGTCGATGTTGAGATGGAAGACATGGCCGTTGCGTGGCACCAGTGAACGGAACCGGAAGGCGATGACGACTGGCTTGTCGTCTGTGATGACCTTGGTACCCAGGTCAACGACATAGATCTGCCCCGCATCCTCCACCTGCCGCGTGAACGGCACCGGCGTGCCATCAACCGTGAACTGCTCCAGGGCGAAGACCTCTGGATCGGAAACGGCCAGGCCAGGCACTGGGCGGCGGTACCACACACTCGTCTCCCCACGCTCGGCCACTAGCTGGTCGTAGCGCTGGCGGTCGGAGACGACGGCGAACTTGCGGAAGCGGTGCCGCGGCGTGACGGTGTACTCCCAGCGGACACGTAAGTCGAAAAACGGGGTAGGAGCAGTGCTCCTACCCCTTGGTATACCAAGGGTCGCGTCGACGCGGGCGTCGTACCAACGCTCCTCAGCAGCCATGGCTTGGTGGCGGATGTCGGCATAAACCTCGCGGCCGAAGGCCGGGTCACCGAAGCGCAGACCCAGGCTGGTGCGGGCCAGATCATCCAGCAGCTCGGGCGTCGCAATGCGCGCGACGTCCTGGCGGTCAAAGCGGAAGGCCTCAATGACGGCATCGCGCAGAGCCGGTGCTTCCTCACGGATCGTCTGGCGGAAGCGCTCTGTCACCGCCCGCTCTTGATCGCGCCGGAAGGTGTACTCGAAGAACGTCGACAGTAGTCCTGCACCAAACAGCGTCCCACCCAGCTCTCCCAGCGGCAGGGCGTGCAGCCACTGCCAGTCGCCCAACTGCATTGGTGTCAGCCAGGCGTTGAGCATCATGAGGAGGATGCCGGCCAGCGTCAGGGAGACGGCCAACAGGGCGGCTTTGAGACGACGGAGGCGGTGGTGGGCAGAGAGCGCGGCATCGGACATTACATTATTAATTTTAGCACTTTTATAATCCGGATAAAATATACTGGGATGTAATTTCTTTTAGGTTGGCACTTCCTGGATACTGGACAAGTTATACTGACTTGGAAGCGTGAGAAGGGTGCGCTGAGGCCGAGAAGGTGCTCATCACTCCTACAACAAAGCGCCAACGTGAATCGCCAACACAGTTGGCAATAGCCGATCTATCTGTCAAACGAGGAGTTGTAAAACAGTTGAACGATGATGGATACTACTGTCCGATTGATCTCAACGTTCCTTTTGTATTGACCGAAGGGCCTCCCGATTATAATTCGATTCCTTACTACTGGCGCCGCGTCTCGGGTGCAGGCTACTGCAAAGCCGCATACACGCCAATAATTGGTTCCCGAAGAAATCTTAAAACATTTGGGAAACGGCCTGTCGCATTCGAGGCGCTACCTGAACCCGATAATCCGTTTGACCCCTGCGCGGTGCGGCTAGAGCTTAATGGTAGGAAGGCGGGATATGTGAACGCCGGTGCTGCGCCAAAAGTGTATTCCATAGCACGATACTGGCAAATGCTAGGGAAGAAGTGTCTACTTCCTGGAATATTTTGGACAGACGCATATAAAGGATGTCGAGGATTTGATTTAAACTCCTGGGTAGCGCTTCCGACGGTTCAAGAGGTTAAAAATCACATTCCGGTGGATCTAATTATCCAAGAACTTGTCTCATGGTGGAAGAATGCCCCGCAAGATATACGCGATGACCTTGAAAAATCTTACTTCCATCTGTCTCACAAGGTTCATCGTCATCTCGTCGATAACCATCATCTCATTCCGCACGTACCCTTAGAGGGAGCAGCTGAGGGGCCTTCGCCCTTGGTTGTCGACTGGGCGCTGGCCGAAATTCGCAGCATGCGCTACGAAGAGAAGGCAGAAGAACGAGCCTTGGAGCGACAGCAGTTCGAGGCGGATGTTGTGGAAAGAGTTCGTGCAGGCATGAGCTATACGGCCACGGCCAGAGCTTTGGGCGTCAGCCCGCCAACGGTCTCGAAGATAGCAAAGAAACATGGAATCAAAAGCACCCGCAATGCTACTAACGCCTCTCAGATAGTCGAGCGGTGCCGCACCGCGTTGTCGCTTCAATCATCAGGCATGTCTGTTGCCGAAGTGGCTGAAGCAATGGGTGTCAGTGCTCGCTCGGCCGAGAAGTTGCTTGGAAACGGCAGGTTCTATGCGTCGCCCAGCGACTATCCGGAGCGGTTGCGCTTGGCGGAGCACCAAATTTGCGGGAAACTGGGCCGTATGGAGGCTTCAGAACGTCAAAGGCGGCAGGCACGTCGTGATGCGTCCGTTCTTACGTACCTGCGATTAGAGGAGGCTCAGAATCAAGGTCAATGTCAATGAGACGTATTGGAGTCGCAATGGAGTCCATGAGGCTTATTCACAGCATCCGTCGAAGGTGTTGCGACCTGCGCAGATGCCAGTGCCGGCTAGCCCTGTGAATAAGCTTCTATGACTCATCGACCACCCGCCATGCGAACTCTACGTATGGCGCGATATAGGGCGTACCCGTCTCCTCCCGCTGAACACCCGTGATCTCGACAAGCGCCAACTGTCCATGCTGGTTCATCAGCACGACGGTATCGCCCACCTTCGCAACGACGGAGCGCCCAGATGAAAGATATCTCTCAAGGGCGGTGATGCTGGTATCAGCGCCTCGGACAACGCCTACCGCCTTGATCGGATTCTTGTAGATGTAGATGGAATCAACTCCGCATTCTGACACGTTGAAGGCGAACTCCGAGTTCCCATACCCCCACCGGAAGGTGTTGTCAGGCACATCCTGGTACACAAACCGGATCTGCCCCTGAAGTTGGGGGCTTCGCCAGCGAGCTGGATCTGTCTTTAACGCCTGTCGTTCTAACCTGGCAGCCCGTTCACGCAACGTCGCAATCGGTGTGGCATGGTCGCGATTGGCTGGCAACCCCTCGATCCACCGCCAAAGATCTTCAACCTGTTCCGAACCTGCGAAGTCGTTCGGGCGAGAAGAATTATAGTTGAAGGAGTGCCCTTTCGGATTACGATCCGCAAGCCAGTCTGGAAGGCGGAACGAAGGATTGTCTTTGAACAGCACAGACAACCACGTCGATGGACGATCGGGAAACACTTCAGAAATCCATCGGTTCTCGGCAGCTACACCGGAATCAGGGGCGGTGTTGGCGCGGTCCACATAGTTTTCGTCAACGATCAAAAGGACATGCTTTGCATCGGTCACTTTCCGCATGAAGCCGGTAAGGCTGTCGCCGTAATCAAGATCAGCATCGATGAGGACACCGTAACCAAGTGCCTTTAATTGCGCAGTGAGTAAGCGCACCCATTGTCGATGCTCGTCAGATGTCCAGGCGTAGGAGATGAAGAGATTGGTAGTCACAGTACTTCTAAAGGTTGATTGAGCACAGTCAGTTATATGGCTAGGTGGGCTCTCGTCCTATCAACCATGAGGCTGTTGGACGAACTTGCCCTGAATTAACAGCTATTTTGTAATACTGTTTACGAACCATCTTTCAGCCTTCGGTTTTAATCGTGCCATGTATGTGCTGACCAATGTGTTATTTCTGGCTGAGACAAAACTATACTTTAGCCCCATAATGTCAAGTTTCTCTCGATCAGTGTAAACCATAGCGCGATAAAGAGCATCGACATCACCACTATTTTACCTTTACTGTGCGCCGCAACACGTCGCCATAGTTCGATTCGAACAATATCGTAAAGGAAGAACAGAAGTAATCCTCCCTGAATAATTGGGTATAACGTAAGTGTGAATCGCACATGCCTACCGGCGTCTCCGTCTGCCATCCCTAGTGCAAGAACCACAGAAAACACCACCGAGGATACGGCTCCAACACTTAGCAGGAGTCTTCTAAACCCTAATGCGAAACTGAGTTCTTCATGTTCCCGCGCCACCAAAACATATGACGCTATAAATGCCGGAATTAGGGCTGCTATTGGTGTTATCGCTTGGGCTGGAAACACTGGCACAGCATCCTTGTCAGGATGCGGAGGAATTAGTGAAACCCAGTAGGCTACTAGTTGTCCAACTATGTAGGAAACTAAACATGCCACGAAAGCAGGAATTGTAAATATTCCTCGCTTAGGATTCATGCGGATTCGTATATTGAATTTTGGTGCCCTGACAGAAGAAGGCAGGACTGATATTGAAACGGCTCTCCCATTACAATGGGCGGTTGCATCAATTAAATCGAAAATTTCGCTGGAGTCTGAGATCGCGTCTCCCTCTGAGTTCTCGTATTCGACATCGTCGACCCGCATCCCAGCCGGCACCATAAACCTTAAATGGGTGCCCAAGTCAGCATCATCATTGCTTTCAGCACTAGGTATTAAAATCGACGAGGAGGTAACCCCGAGACGGTCGACTAACTTTTTTCCAGACTCTTTTCTCCGCACATTAAAAGAGAACTCGACCATGCCGCGCTCCCCATCATTTGCCGGAACATTGAGAAGCAAAAAGGTGGAATTACGTAACCAAGATATGAATACTTTCAGCTGGTTCACCTCCTCCTTATCTGTGTATCCAATTGCGGCACACATACTTTCGTCGAAGTCACTACTGTGAACGCTTCCTAGAAACGCATCATAAACCTCTTTTACAACTTCATTTTCTATGTTGTCAAACGTTTGCCGTAAGGGATATCTGTCGTTAATTATTCCAAACAACATAAGCGTGGCAAATCTCGCAGTTTCTTGCTGCGTCGCCAAACATGCATGCTTTCCCCAAGGGCTATCGATGGAGCTTGGCATATAGAATGCGTCGTCCATCACGTCTAGCGGCAGTAGCTGACGCACACCTCTATCGCCGACCGAATCTGGCACGATAAACTCGTTTAACTTTGCCATGTCTACATCATATGTCAAAGTGCATTCAACAGTTGTTTTGTCGAGATACTCAAGTTGATTAACCTTACTCCGAAGCCAATCTCCGCGAGCTAACCAGGAAAGCCAGTAGTTATCCGCTGTTTCTTTGATTTCTTCAATCGTCGGAGCGTCGTATAAATTATTCATGGCACTAATTACGCCTTTCGCTCTAATGCGGATAGCCCTAAGGAGGCCAGGAAGGTCGCCCCGCATTCTGTGAATACTCCTGCGATTAAAGGTATTTAAACACGGATCACTCGGCATGCGTTCTCAGCCATACTAAAGGTACAAGTGAATACAAAGGCATAATTTCTGTGAGATGACTCTATTCGTATGCCAGGAATCAGCAGAGGATGAGCACTGCTTTCCATATGTTATGTGTTGCCGAGTATCGAGAGCGGGATTCAATGGGTATAGTGGGGTGCGGGAGGGGATAGCTTGGTTCAAGAAAAGAGTGAGCCTGAAGGAACTCAGGAATGCTTACCCGTCTTTCCGGGATGTATGATCCTTGAAGGTGGTAGCGCGGAGGACATAGTTGCGCTCGAAAGTAGCCCTTTTTAGGGTACTAACCACGGAAATGAGGTCTCATCTAGAGGATTGAGACGTTTATTGCACGTGATTAGATTGACGCGAGGTTGGGAAAGAAACGTGAGTAATTCCTATCTAAGCAGCGCGCAGTTGTCTTAGAAACACAGTAAAGGACTATTAATTTAGGTCATGCGGACCTTTTAATGCCCTTTCCTGGATAACGAGCTTTTATCTCGTCTTCTTGCTTCTTTCTGTAGGCAACTTTTAGTTCAGTTATTGAATCTGGGACAGTGGACATGGGCTTGATGATGATGCGGGCTCGTAAATTGCTATACTTTCTTTTTCTCGAATTAGCGCCAATACCGAGAGCTGCATTACCTATTTTTTTAACATTTCTACCGTCCTTTTGAATGGCTTTACATATTCGTGTTTTGGAACTGAAGGATCGTGACTTTTTCCCGGTACGCCAGGGAATTGCGATTCGTTTGTGGATAGTGGTCTTTCGCTCATAATGGTTGCTATTATAAAACAGTCAACCAATGCGTGCAATATATGCCTGAGCGATTTGCTTTGTTCTTTCGAATTCCGTCTCTATATCGTGAAGATTAAATTCACGGACGCATTCGAAAAGCAACTGCCTCGTAATATCGATCCACGGCTGCGCCGCACGGTGGACGCATCTGGTGTGCGGCAGACTGGTGCCATCGGTGGCAGGCAAGCGCAGGCAGGCTGCCGGGTGGCGCCAAC
>ERZ772960.2726-NODE-2726-length-12535-cov-11.403365_pt1 | contig 12535 bp, 8 predicted proteins | sample MGYA00580678_ERZ772960 | MGnify/ENA primary metagenome ERZ772960 (study PRJEB29015, sample SAMEA2737930) | human oral metagenome | biome: human oral; feature: human-associated habitat; material: dental | place: China | collected 2059 ... | reverse complement strand
AAAAAGGGGACTGTCACATAATATCATCCGTCAAAACGCTTGTCAACGCATATTTGGCAAAGTTTTTTATTTACACTTCTCCTAGCGTATCTTTCTTATGTGTTTTGATGAAAAATCAAAAAAGGGGCGTGCCCGCCCCCATTCATCCATTCTTACCCACAAGCAGCTCCGGATGTCTCACGTAATATGCCGTCAGCTCACAATACGCATCGCGTTCCTCTGCAAAACGCTCCGTATCAAGGAGCCACGGCAATGCGTCCACCGTCACTCTCAGCTCCTGTGCCGTGCGGTCCTGATAGCGTCCGATCTCCTCGTGCGTGATCCACGCATAGGGTGTCACAACCCGCTCAATCCGCTCCGTCAGGGGCTTCTCAACAGCATAGTAGGAGAAGCCCTTCGGCGCGATCAGTTCGATGAGCGTCGGCAGGATGTTCATATGACCGCCGATCTCGTTGTGCGCCAGATGCTCCGCCGTAAGTTGCGGATGATGCATCGAGAACGACGTGAGAATCTGCTCGCGCAGGAGCAACTCCTGCCGCTCCGTCACCCCTTCAATGAGCGGCACCTCCCCGCCCATGTGATCGCCCGTGACGATGAAGAGACTATCGGGAAACGCCTCCCGCATCTCCTCAATGAATTTGCAAAGCGCGTGATCGGCATACCATGCACAGCCCAACCCACGGTATTTTTTCATGGAGTTCTTCAGCATCTTTGCCATCCTGGGGTTGAGACGTTCCGCATCAAATCCATACGCTTCGAAGGGGATGCGGAAGGGACCGTGATTCGAGGTCGTATAGAGGAAGTGGAAGGATGGAGCCGCATTCTCCTCCGCGCGAATACGCCGCGCGGCTTCTTCCAAAAAGATATGATCGTAAACGCCCAGCCATGTGCGCGGCGCATCGGGAGCACAGATATCCACACCGCCATACGCCGCATCGAATCCAAGCGCAGGGACAAAATGGGACAAGCTCCCCCAGTTCAGCCCTCCGCCGTACCAAAAACAGGAACGGTAACCGAGCTTCTTGAGCTGCATTGGCAGGGAAGTGGGCAGTGTATGATTCCAAAACAGCACATTTTCATTCAGCTCCATGTCTGCATCATAGACACCGAGGAGCAGACTGACAAGGGACGGCTGCGAGATCATCCCGCTCGAGAGGAAGTTGTTGACACAGACGGTATGCGGCTCCGCACGAAAACGTGCACCGGCCTCCATCAGATTCAGCCCGGCATAGGGCGCATCGAAGTGCACCTGCCCATAGCTCTCCGCCAAAAGAAAGAAAATATGCTGCGGCGGATCGATGCGTGCACCGACCGCTGTCCGTCGGAACGCTTCCAGTGGTTTTTCCACGGGTGAATCAGGCGGGAGCACGCATTTCAAAATCGCATACGACTCCGCATCGGAATGTTTCAGAACATCCTGCACGGGACGCTTCCACACCATCTTGAGCGCAATGAGATCATCGATCGTCGCCTTGCCCAGGACGAGATCTTCCTTGACAAAGGCGGGCACCTCATCCCACTCCGGCTTCAGCCGATGACGCAGCGTCCCGCCGTAGCGCAGCCAGTAAAAAAGAACAATGGTGGCGACAAAGACGAGCGCATTGACGGCATACTGTCCCGCGCCGTCCGTCAGCACGGGATAGGAAAGAGACGGCAGCGCGAGGACGGCATGCGCCGCAAATGCCCAAAGTGCCAGATAGGGCAGATAGCCGATGAGCAGCCACGCACCGTGATTTTGATGGAAGAAAATATCGACAAAATTTTTCTTATCCGCATGTTTTCCGAGCCAGATCGTCTGATTGAACGTATCGTGAAAATGCGCATAGAAAATCATCTTGCCGATGAACGCCGTATAGAGAACGCCCGCATAGACGAGAAAGAGGACGATACGCACCGTATCCCCCACAGCAAAGTACGCAGGGAGGAACGCCCCCGGCACAGAGACGAGAACAAGAGGGATGAGAAAGGCATAGGCGTTCAGATCCATCCCCCACCAAAATCCGTAACGAAAGCAGGTAATCCACTTCCGCCACTCCCCGCGGGGCGACTTCTTTGGGCGGTATGCCAAAATGAAAATCAACCGGAATACGGCGCAAATCACGGGCGTCAGGAGAAAGAGCTTCAGATCCTGCTGCATCCCCAAAAAGAACGTACTGAACATCCAATAACCTCACAAATAAAATGGGGCTGACGCCGAAAATGGCGTAGCCCCCTCCCATCACCGAACTGCGTGCATCTTGCTCCGCCGCTCCTCAGCCGACTCCGGCGGCTTCTTCTCCTGCGGCGGGTCGTGACTGCGGTCGGCAATCCCGAGCAGCATCCCCATCCCTGCCATCGTCACAATCAGCGACGAACCTCCGTAGCTGATGAACGGCAGCGGCACGCCCACCACGGGCAGCAGCCCCGCAACCATCGCGAGATTCGCAAGCGCCTGCCCAAGCACGAGGAAAATAATGCCAAGCGCGAGTACCTGCCCGAATGTATCCTTTGCGCGTGCCGCCACACGCATGCACGTGATGAGCAGCACCGCAAACAGGAAGAAGATCAGCAGCACACCAAAGAACCCATGCTCCTGACTGAAAATCGCAAACGCAAAGTCCGTATGTGCCTCGGGCAGATACTCATACTTGCTCACACCGTCGCCGAATCCCATCCCGAAGATCCCGCCCGAGCCGATCGTCGAGAGCGACTGCACCATCTGATAGCCCGCATCGCGCGCGTCCGACCACGGATCAATCCACACCTCAATCCGCCTCATGCGGTACGGCTGCAGCATCCCAATCGCGAATGCCAAGCCGACTGTGACCGGCACGACCCAGAGCCAGAGCAGCGGGCGGGCGAACAGGACAAGTGCCATCAGAAGCGGCACGCCAAACACGATGCACGCCGTCCCGAAATCCGGCTCCCGATAGACGAGAAACGCCATCAGAAGAATCGCGCCGAAAGGAACCGCAACCTGCCCTCCGTCCCGCTCCATGCGAAAGCGTTCCTTTCCGAGCACCGCCGAGATCGAGAACGCCCCCATCAGCACCGACATCAGCTTCGCGAACTCCGCCGGCTGAAAGCTCAGGGGACCCAGCGCAAGCCAGCGCTGCGCCCCGTTGATCGTCGTCCCGACAAAGAGCACGGCAATCAATAGAAAGACCGTGACCCCCATGCCCACGAACATCAGCACGCGCATCCGCTGGTAGTTCATGCGGCGGCAGAGCCAACACGCGACAATGCCGATCAGCATCCATTGAAGGTGCCGCTGCAAAAAATAATAGGGATTACCGAAATTCATCCCCGCGAGCACATAGCTGGAACTGAACACATTGATCGTCCCCGTCACGAGGAGAATCACCATGATGATGACAATCGGCTCCGTCTCGCTCTTAAAGAGCGTGTAGCGCGTACGCATCAGACCGTCTCCACGGGCGGGCGTGCAACGAGGCGGCCGATCTTCGCACCGCGCGCGCTGAATTTGCGCTCGTACTCCGTCATGATATTATCCGCTTCGCCGAGCGCGTGGAGATCGTGCGTCACACGCGAGAGCTGCCACCCCTCCCGCGCCATCGTCTCGAGCGAGTAGTCGAACAGCCCCATATTGTCCGTCTTAAAACGCAGCTCTCCATCCGCCTTCAAGACCGCGCGATAGCGTGCGAGAAAGAGCGGGCTGGTCAGCCGCCGCTTTGCATGGCGCGCCTTCGGCCACGGATCGGAGAAATTCAGATAGATACGGTCAACCTCATGCGGCGCGAACAGCTCCGTCAAGAGCGCTGCATCAAAGACGAGCAGGCGGATATTGCGCAGCTCCCGTGCCGCCGCCTTGCGCGCGGCAAAGTAGAGCACCCCCTGCTGCGCCTCGAGTCCGACATAGTTCACGTCGGGACTCTGCGCCGCCAGCTCCGTCAGGAAGTCGCCCTTGCCCACGCCGATCTCCACATGGAGCGGCGCTGTGCGCCCGAACGTTTCCGCCCAGCGCCCTGTAAGCGCAGTCCAATCCCCGCCGAGCGGCGTGACGAAATCCGCATAGTCCAGAATCGCCGTATCAATCCACGGCTTTCGCCTGAGTCTCATAGCCCTTCCCGTTCGCCCCCATCTTTGCACCTTTACAAGAATACGGTGCGCCCCCGCACACGGAAACGCACCGCTGCATCATCACCAGATCTTGCCTGCCATAAACCAGATGCGGTTCCGCGCATTGTTCTTCTGCGACACGGACGAGTCCAGCCCGATGCGACGCGCATAGTCCAGACGCGCGAACCAATCCCCCGGGTTGTTGTACGCGGCACCGATGCCCCAGCCGCGCAGCGTCACACGGTTGTCCCTCAGATCGTACCCCTTGCTCACGCGCACCGTTCCCATATCATAGAACGTACTCAGCGTCAGCCCACGCAGCGGCGTATGATAGCGCAGCTCCGCCGTGCCGAGCACACCCTCGTCGCCCGTCCCCTCGCCCTGCGCATAGGCGCGCACACCATTCGGACCGCCGAGATAGAACTCCTCCGAGCTGTCCAGATTGCGGCTCGCCATCTGCCCCGAGACCTTCACAAGGAAATCCGTCATATTCCCGAGGCGCTGCACCGCCGTCGCCTCCGCCTCGAGCTTTGCGTACGTGCCCTCCTCCGTGTTGTTGAGCAGCCCAAGGACACGGCTGTACTCCGAGTCCAACCCCAGCTGCCCCACCGTCAGATTTGCGGAGTAGTTCAGCATCGTCCCGCCTGTAAAGCGCTCCATGCCGACCACCCCGGCATAGACACTGTGCGTATGCTTTTTGCCCTTGAGATCAAATCCCGTGATATCGTCGTTCAGATCACGGTAGTTATAGCCGTAGCGCACGAGCAGGCTGCGATCCGTCAGATGGTAGAGCGGCGTCTGCCCGAAGAGCGAGAGCGTCAGCGAATTGCCCTCCGCGCCGATTGCAGAGAGCGAGCCGCCCACCTTGTAATTCATGCGAGAGATGCCAAGACCGAGCGTCGTGCCACCGTGCCCGACCACAGTCTCATAGTTTGCGTAGAAATTGCGCAGACTGCCATTCGAAATCAACGCGCCCGCACTCACCTTGTCGCCCGTTCCCGACGGATTGTAGAGCGTCTCCTGCAAGCCGTAGCGATAGCGCCCCGTCGACGGGCTGCCGTAGTTCTCCACATAGAAGACCGTATTCGACTCCCGCGAATCCTCGATGCGCACCGTCAGCTTGCTCGTCCCGAACGCCGCGCCCGGACTCAGCACGCCGACCGCGCGCGCGCCCGTTGCATCCGACACCGAGTAGAGCGCCGTCTCCAGCTTCTCCGTCGTAATGATGTCATCCGCCTTCAGCCCCGCGATAATGCGCTGTGCAACGGGCGTCTTGAGACGGCTGTTATTCTCGATCACAATCTCATCATAGCGCCCCGGCAGCACGCGCAGCACAACAATCCCATCGGGGCTGTCCTGCGGCGGCAGATATACCGCAGCGGCAGGATAGCCGTGCGTGCGGCAGTACGCCGTCAGCTCATCCACCGTGCGGCGCAGCTGCGCCATCGTCCGCTGCTCACCCATGCCCTCCTCGAGAATGCGCGTCAGCTCCGCCTTGTCGAGGAAGAGATCGGGCGCCTCCATAATGAAATTTTCAATCGTGAACTGCGCGTCGTCACCATCCTGCCGATAGCGCGGCGTCACATCCTCAATCCCGATCTCAGGTTTCGGCTGCTCACGCGCAATATCCGCCCCCGGACGCGCCAGCGACGGCGCGGCAAAACTCGTCCCCGACGCACATGCAACCCCCGCACAGACACACGCGGCAAGTCCTGCACGCAGCATTATACCCTTATTCATACGGCTCATCCCATCTCGCACGATTGTATTTCACCCTCTATAAATACAGACAATAAATCGACTCTATTCTAGCATTTTCGGGGGGAAAACACAAGGGAAGCGGCACACGCCGTTGTTGCAAACAGATACTTTTTGCGGTAGACTGAACGCAGAGAAAAATACAGGAGGACGAAGCATGAAGAAAATCCTATTCGTCTGCCACGGCAACATCTGCCGCTCCCCGATGGCAGAATTCGTCATGAAACAGCTCGTGCGCGAGGCGGGGCTGTCCGATGAGATCAGCGTCACATCCAAAGCCCTCCACCGCGACGAACTCGGCAGCGACACACATCGCGGCACACGCGAAGTCCTGCACGCGCATAACATCCCATTCAGCAAGCGGCGTGCAACACTCATGAGTGCCGCTGACTACAGCGCGTTCGACATCATCATCGGCATGGACACCGAGAACATGCGCGACCTCGCGCGCCTCACGGGCGGCGACCCCGCCGGCAAAATCCGCCGCCTTCTCTCCTATATCGGCGAGGAACGCGACGTCGCCGACCCGTGGTACACCGGCAACTTCGACGTCACCTACCGCGATGTCAATGCGGGTTGCCGCGCACTTCTGCGAACGCTGACAGAAAACAAATGACACCTGCACAGGAGACGAACAAATATGAACTACGAAGAAGCTGCCACATTCTGGACAGAGAAAGACAGGAACGCTGTCAAAATGCCCGAAGAGGAACTTCATGCCTCAATCGAAACATTCATCAAAGAACGTAGCACCTGCGCCCTCGCCACAGCGGATGGGGACTTCGTCCGCTGCACGCCGCTCACATACAAATACCGTAACGGCAAATTCGTCATCTTCTCCGAGGGCGGGCTGAAATTCCGTGCACTCAGAAAGAACAAACACGCAGCGCTCGCCATCTACGACGAGTACAAGGGACCCGGTAGCGCAAAGAGCCTGCAGGTCACAGGCACGGCAACCGTCCTCGGCGCGGATGACGAGGGCTACGCACCGCAGCTCACCACACTCGGCATCAACTCCGCCCACATGCAAAAACTCCGCCTCACCCTCATCCTTATCACACCAACCGCCCTCGAATATCTCGACGCAACATTGAAGGAGCAGGGCTACAGCCCGCGCCAGACACTTCCAACAGCATAACACAGAAAACACCCCATCGACCGAAAGTGCCGTCGATGGGGCGTTTCGTAATAATAAGGATTTCTCCTTTCGTCACTTTGCCAGCGCTATTTGTCTTTCAAGTGCATTTTGCAGGGTCTGAGAAAAATTCAGCCCAAGGCGTTCCGCTTCGCAGTTCATCCATGACGGAATGGTTAATGTTTTCTTTACAAAGCGTTTGCTCTGTTTTTCTCGAAATGTAGGCATAAAAGTCTCCACCAACATAAACACTTCGTTCTTTTGGAGTGCCTCTTCTTCCGCTAACACTTGTACAGATGAAGGTGATGGAATCGCATCCCCATCCTGCTCCATTCCATAGAGATGGAGGGTAAGAACCTCACGTGCCATACGCACGGCTTCTTCCTCATCCTGCCCAAAAGTAATACAGCCTGGCAAATCCGGGAATACAACATGTATTCCATCCTGCTCATAGCTAAATATGGCAGTATAGCAATAGTAATCTGGAAGCATATTACCCCCCTCTTTAATAAAGTAAGTAATTAAATAAATATTCAATTTTAAGCCCCCATAGGAGGCTTAAAATTTAAGACCTGACTGTTTTTCAATGCTTTTTATCTCACGTATTCCTAAATCCTTAACAGGATGTCTCAGCGTCACTTTTCCTGGTTTTATTGGATGCTTAAACTGATGGTGATCGCCTTCGCAGTTTATCTCATACCAGCCATCGGCTATCAGAATTTTTTCGATTGCGCGTGAAGAGTAACTCTTCATGTCCTCCCTCCTATACTGTCAGTTTTTTCTTATTGTAATACGTGTTTTATTACGTGTCAACACTCTTCTGTTAAAACTCATCTTAGTGTCAGTTTTCCACGCAAATGGAGCTGTTGGACGAGGTTTCGCAACTTCGTCCAACAGCTCCATTCATTTACATTCACTTATCTCAGCCGAACACTTCGTTCACGAGCCGGAATACCGTTTCGTCCGTGATCTCTATCCCGTTCTTGCTGATGTCGACACCGTCCTTCACCATGTTGAGGGAGGGCGGTTCATAGGAAATCTCCGCCTCGGGGTCGCGGCCGAAGTGGCTGCGACGATCAAGTGAGGCATTCTCATAGGCGTACTCATCGGGAGTCATCTTGCTCGCCTGGGTGAGTGCCTGATAGTAGTCGGTATCGGGGACATAGGGTCCGATGTGGAGTGCGGATTTGTTCGCAGGATCCTGCACAAAACGATAGTTGCGCGCAACGCTGTCGCCGTCGGGTGTACCGTCCGCGAGCTGATAGCGTGAGCCGTCCGAACGCTGATACCGCGCCTTATCCGACGCACGATAGTAGCCGTTGATGGCGTAGTCGCCCCAGCGCAGCCGTCCGTTCGGCGAGTCGTAGTAGATCTCACCGGGGAGCACTTCGCCATTGACGCCCGTCTTGTAGCCCTTTCCTGTCGGTGTACCCGTGTAGCTCTCGGGCAGTCCCTCGTTAATCCAGCGTGTCTGCGGATCAGATTTCAGATGAATGTCCTTCGGATCGATTCTGCCCTTGCCGACGGTTTCCTTCGCCGCTGTCCCGTCAGCATCCACAATCTCATAGTTGACGGCATCCGCACCGGAGAGCGTAAGCGTATAGTTGATCTCCTTGTCCGCTACGTCGCCGTGCCCGTTCTTCCACGCATCGTCCTTCCATGCGACGTTCGCATCGCCATACGTCGCCGTAGTCGCATTCGTCACATCATCGCCTGCAATCAGAGCGGACTGTGTCGCATCCCCCACATGACGGAACTGCATGAGCGCATCGCCGCTGCCCGTGATGAGGTTGCCCTCGGCATCGCGCGCAGCGTTCACAACGGCGTTTGTGCCGTCATAGGTCTTCGTCAGATACGGCAACTGCGCTGCCGTAATCGCACGGCGCTCAATCTTGCCGCGTCCCTCACCTTCGACGACGCCATTCCAGCCTCCCTCAAAGGCAAAGTTCCGGTCATTCAGCTGAACCTTATAGTTCACGATCTTGCGATCTGCGGCATTCTTGTCCGGCGTCCTGCCGTCCGCACTCATGTACGTTCCGGTAACACCCGCAATATCCGTGTCGGGCAGGTTGTAGTTCTTCCATCCCGCCGAGCGCGGCAGACGCACACGACTCGTCCCCTTGTCGAGGTGCGACATTGCATCGGCAACTGCCGACGTGCCGTCGTACTCCTTCTCTGCGTCATTGAAGCGGAAGTCGAAGTCGCTCTCGCGCACATTCGCCTTGTTGATGGTCCCCTTGCCGTAGCCCGTCTCGTCAAACTCATAGTTCTTCGCATTGTCGCCGAGGATCGTGCGCAGGGCATCGCCCATATTGCGGTACTGGACGGACTTATCCGTATCCGCATTCGCATCGGGCGCAAAGGTGCGATCCGTTCTGCCATAGCCGTAGTCGCTTGGGAGCGTCAGATCATTGCCCGCCCCATCTTGCAGAATCAGCTCATTGCCAAAGATACGCGCGTGATCCTTTTGCAGCGTCTTTCGCGTATCGCTGTCCGTCACAAACGTCGTCGGCGTATCATCGTTCGTACTCGTCGCATCATAGGATTTGCTGGCATCGCCAAACGTGAGATCCAGACGGCGCGGCGTGATCTCATTGTTGCGCGTCGTCAGCTCCGAAATCGTATTGCCGAGCGTGTCGACAATCTCATAGTCACCTGCGTGCGTGCTGTCAACCGCCACATTGTAGGTAACCTTCTTGCGTTTGCCCACATTCTTATCGTCAAAGGTCGCGGTCGAGATGTTCCGCACGCCGTCATTTGCGAGGAGTCCGGTATCGCCGTTCTCCGTGCTCATACGCACGATGCTGTCGCCATCCGTGACGCGCGTACCATGCCGATACGTCTTGATGCTGTCATCGAGCGGATCGTAGACCTTTGGGGAAGCATCGTAGACCTTCGTCAGCTGTCCCGGTGCATACGCCATAACCTTGCGCTTCGTGATGACACCGTTTGCCTGCTTCGTGAGATCACCCGAGATGTCGAAGTTTCCACCCGTATAGCTCAGCCCGTAGGTCACGCGCGGCTGTGCACCGCCCGCCACGTGCTGTGTATCATAATGGGTGTACGCCTCATCCGCTCGGATCGTCAGATCGTTCCGAATGTCGATCGGCGTACCGTCAACGTTCACCGTCGCGCTCGTGAGATAGTTCTTGAGTGCATCGGGCGTATTCTGCCCGTTGTACTTGACTGCGCGCGTGCCGTCGTAGACCTTGGTCGCCTCATCAAAGGTCAGTCCGTTCGTAATCTCATTCGCAGTAATCGGACGTGGATTGATCTTCCCCTTTCCGCTGAGCGTATCGCCATCGATGCGGTAGTTCCGTGCATAGCCCGTCGTATCGCGCGTCGCATTGTCGGCAAAGGCATTTTGGAGACCGCTGTACGCGATATCCTTATCGACAACAGCACCGTTTCTGCGGCTGACATTCGCATCGGAGTAAAGACCGTCGATCTTGTCCGCCGCCGTCTGGTCGAAGCCGAAGGACTCGCTGCCCACAAAGCCGCTGAGTCGGAACTTGCCCGCCTCCGGATGCGGCAGCGTGCCCGTCCCATTCGGACGGACGACCGTCCGCGTGCCGTCGTAGAGCTTGTCGATGTTGTCCACGCCGACCGTCAGCGTCTTCTTGTAGATGTCCGCCTTACCCGCCACCGCGTTCGTGAGCGGCTGTCCGTCGATCTCATAGTTCGTGAGCCTCGACGCATCGCCCGAAAGCGTCAGCGTATAGGTGACATTCTTTCCTGCTGTCGCAGGGGTACGTGCCTCCGCCTCCGCACGTGTCTCCGCCGAGGCGTGCTTATCGTCATACTGCCCTGCCACCGCGAGGTGAACCAGTCCCCGATCGCGCTCGACAATCGGCGTCAGGTTCTCATTCGCCATCGCATTGGCAAACACCGTATTCGTTTCTGTAAACGTATCCTCGCCGTCATACTCCTTTACAAGATGCTTCGGCAGCATGGTCGCAAGGTTGCGCTTCGTGATCTCATCACCCATATGGTGAATCGTGCGGTCGCGCCCGCCATTGAACTCAAAATTCTTCGCATTGATACGGACACCGTAGTCAATGCTCGTCGAGGGGGAGGCATTCACATCGTTGTACTTCGCCGAATTCAGTTCGATATCATCCAGATTGATCGGAACTGTATTGCCGCCGCCGAGATCGAGTGTGCTCCCCCGGAAATACTGCTTGACATGCCCCAGATCGCTGTACGAATTGCCCGCATTGTCATGCCAGTACACGGTATCCGTGCCATCGTACATCTTCGTGGCATTACTGATATTGAAATTAAAGTCATTGACACTGACCACGCGCTTGCGGATCGTGCCCTTGCCGTATGCTGTATTCGCAACGATATAGTTGTTCGCGTTCGTTCCCGAGAGCGTGCTGCGGATGTTCGTGTACTGCACATCCTTGCCGTTCGGGACAACATTGCCGTCCGCGTCGGTGACAACATTCGGGTCGCTTTGGAACGTCGCGTCTGTATTGCCGGCACCGTAGAGACTCCCGACATTCGTCATATCGAACGTCGCATTCGTAATGTTATCCGCCGTGAGCGTCGCCGCCCCGCGTCCGTCACTGTCCGCCGCCACAATGCTGTTGATGTTCTTTGTGTTGTTGACCGCCGTCGTATCATACGGCTTGCTCACATCCGCAAAACCAAGCGTCAGCTCGCGCGGCGTGATCGTACCGCGTGCGGAGAGATTCAGCCCCGTCTCGGCGTCGACCGTGGTCACACCGTCCGAGAGCTTGTAGTTCTGTCCGCCGTTCGCGGCATCAATGCTGACACGGTAGGCGATGTCCTTCGCGGCAACGTTGCCGCTGCCGTCGCGCGCAACATTCTTATCGGCAACACCCGCATTCACATAGTTCGCCCGGATCGTCATCGTTGCGCCGTCATTCACCGACGCACCATTCGATGTACGCACGAGCTTATTATCGTCCGTCGTGCCCGCCGCATAGGTGACATTGCCGAGCGCATCGTCATCCGTGAATGCTCTGTATTTGCGCGCAGCAGTATCCACAACCCCCGCATTCGCATCGTAGATCTTGTCGATGCCCGTCTTCTGCGTAAGGTCGAGGTTCAGCACGCGGCGGTCGATCGTGCCCGTATCCGTCATCTCGAACTCATTCCTGCCCGAGATTTCGATGTTGTTGTTCTTCAGACGGAACTTATAGGTGACACCGATCCCCGTGCCCGCATTGGAGCTCGCATACTTTGTACCTGCGGTATCGATCTCAAGATCGCCGCGCAGGTCAGCCGTATGCCCGCCACCGAGGTTTGCCGTCGCCGTCGTGATATAGTTCTTCACCTGATCGGACGCACCCGAGCCGTTGTACTTCACCGTGCGCGTGCCGTCATAGACCTTGTGGGCGCCCGTGGTGGCAAAGATGATGTCCGACGTATTGATGTTCGCCTTCGTGATCGTACCCGTACCGTAGACATTCGTCGCAAAGTCATAGTTGTTCGCACCGAACACCGTGCCCATCGCCGTGCCGATGCCCGCGTACTGCACGGATTTGTTCGTGCCCGCGTTCGGGTTGGCGGCAAAGGTCGCATCCGTTGTGCCCGTGCCGTACTGACTCGTGA